>Ga0207421_10000998_pt1 | contig 36780 bp, 29 predicted proteins | sample SodLakKL_010_SED_4_FD_187542 | JGI IMG/M metagenome (GOLD analysis project Ga0207421, IMG submission 187542) | Alkaline sediment microbial communities from Lake Tanatar, Kulunda Steppe, Russia - 8KL_010_SED (SPAdes) (version 2) | ecosystem: Environmental > Aquatic > Non-marine Saline and...
CACCCCAACCGCCGCGCCCACTCCCGGCCCCGCGCCCGCCCCCGATGCGATGGTTGCGCCCGCCCCCGATGCGATGGTTGCGCCCGAGCAAAGCCCGCGCGCGCTGGTGGTGACCGGCCACGGCATCAACGCGGAGCTGGAGCTCCTCGAGGTGCTGCGGCGCGCCGGCGCCGAGCCGGTTGCGATGCATATCAACGACCTCGTGAGCGACCCTTCCGCGCTCGGCGCGTTTCGACTGCTCGCGCTGCCGGGCGGGTTCTCGTTCGGCGACCACCTCGGTTCCGGCAAGGTGCTTGCGAACCTCGTGCGCCGGCGCCTCGGTGAGGCGCTCTCGGCGTTCACCGCCGCCGGCAACCTGACGATCGGGATCTGCAACGGCTTTCAGGTACTGGCAAAAGCCGGCATCCTCCCGAACACCACCGGCGACGCGCAACCGGAGGTGACGCTGGTGCACAACGCCGACGGACGCTTCCAGGACCGCTGGGTCCGCCTGGTCGTGAACCTCCGCAACCCCTCGCCGTGGCTCCGCGGCGCCCCGGGCCTGGTGGAGTTTCCGATCCGTCACGGCGAGGGGCGCTTCCTCCCGGCCGAGCCGTCGGTCTTAACCAAGCTCAACCTCGCTAACCAAGTCGCGTTTCGCTACCAGGGCCGCAACCCCAACGGCTCGGCCGACGCCATCGCCGGCATCACCGACCCCACCGGCCGCGTCCTGGGGCTGATGCCGCACCCCGAAGCCTTCCTCGACCGCCACAACCACCCCCGCTGGACCTATCAGACCCCTACGCCGTCGTCGGGCCTCTGGCTGTTCGAGAACGCCGTCGCGCACCTGCGCGCCCCGTCTCCCCACCCCGCATAGCCGGACCGCCACCGTCACCGGCACCGGGCGCGGGCGCGGGGGCGGGCGCGGGCGCGGTGCCGGGCGTGGGCTTGGGGGCGGGCGCGGTGCCGGGCGTGGGGGCGGGCGTGGGCGTGGGCGTGGGAAACGTGCTCCACAGGTTTTCACCAACCTGTGTCTTCACGAATTTGTCAAAACCTTTACAGTCGTCGCATCCTTAACACACCACACACGCCGCGCTAACGGACGTAGCGGCTTTCAGTCCGATCGCGGGCTCTTAGCCGCTCATTCTTGCTTGTACGGCACACCGGTTTCCTTGGTGCGAAAACGTCTCAGGACTCTCGAGGTCCTCGCAACGGTTGGGGCCCACGATTGTTAAGGTTCCCGCAAGTGTTAAGGATTTCGTAAAATGCTGAAGGAACGGCACGCAAAAGATCCCGCGGTCCAGCGGCCGAGCGGCCGAGCGGCGCGGCGTGACGAACGTCCTATGGTGTAGTATATTACCTGCATGGAGAATAGCATGCTTGTGGAAGCCGAAATCTGGACTGTCGCGCGAACCGACAAAGGCAACGCGGTGCTGGTGAAGCCGCTGGGCTCGGAGCGTGCGGTCCCGATTTTCATCGGGCAGCTCGAGGCTCAGTCTATCCTAATTGGGCTGGGGAACGTGCCGATGCCGCGGCCGCTTACGCATGATCTCATGATTGTGTTGCTCGAGAAGCTCAACGTTACCGTCGAGCGGGTGGAGATCACCGAGCTCAAGGACGGCACGTTTTACGCGCAGCTGCAGATCAAGCAAGGCATGAAGAAACTCACGATAGACTCGCGTCCCTCCGATGCGCTCGGGCTCGCCGCGCGGCTACACTGCCCGGTCTTTATCGCTGAGGCCGTGGTAGACGAAGCCGGCATCTCGGTAAACATGATTCAGACCGAGGAACCCGAGGACGCCGAGGACGCCGAGCAGGTAGAGAATGAGCTCACCGCTGAAGGTGAGACCACGGTCGGCGAAACTCCGGTCGAACAAGAAAAAAACCGTTTGCTCGAGGAGCTGCAAAAGGCCGTCGAGCAAGAGAACTACGAGGAAGCTGCACGGCTGCGCGATCGCATCAACGAGCTTTCTTAGACGCTACACTCGGGTAACTCGCTTTAACTTTTGCTCTGTGGCCCTTATACTAAGGGCGATATGCTGACAACGATACGGCCGTGCCGACCGTTCGGTCGAGCAAGGAGCGCGCAATGAAGTTTCCCGGGTTCAATCACTACCTCACCGGCGTTCTGGTGCCGGTTGCCTCTCTTCGCAGCGCCCACAGCTGTGGCGTCGGCGAGTTTGCCGACCTCTCGGAGCTCGGCCGATGGTGTCGCACGGTGGGGCTCGAGGTCATCCAGATCCTCCCGGTGAACGACACCGGGGGAGAAAGCTCGCCGTACAGCGCGCTGAGCGCGTTTGCGTTGCACCCTATCTACCTACGCCTTTCAGATATCCCTGAGGTCGCCGCGCACGATGATCTGCTCGAGCAGACCGCCGAGCTCCGCAAACGCTTCGAGCACGAGAAGCGTTTCCCGTACGACGATGTGCTCGCCGGCAAGCTCGAGGTGCTGCGGGCGGCGTACGAGCGCGCGCGGCCGGCCTTGCTCACCGCCGTCGGCGTCGACGGCGGCGCTGCCGGCACCCCGGCCGCCGCCGGACAGACCGCGGCGGCGCATGCCGCCGGGAGTGGGCTTGCCGCCGGTGCGGCCGGCGCGCCAAGAAATGCTGCCGGCGCCCCGGCGGCCGCGGTCGATGCGCTGAGCGATTTCGTCGCCGAGAACCCCTGGGTAAAGCCCTACGCGGTGTTTCGCGTCCTCAAGGACCGCGAGCAGCAGCGCGCCTGGAAGGACTGGAAGATCTGGGTTGAGGAACGTAACCCGTCGTCCCAGGGCATCCAGGAACTCTGGAACGATCCCGAGCTACGCGACGAGCTGTTTTTCTACGTCTTCCTGCAGTGGCGCTTGGAGGAACAGCTGCAAGCTGCGGCTAAGGAGCTCAGCGAGCAGGGCGTGTTTCTCAAAGGCGACCTCCCGATCCTCATGAACGAGGACAGCGTCGATATCTGGGCCGATCGCGAGATCTTCATTCCGGAGCTGCGCGCCGGGGCGCCGCCGGATTACTTCAGCGAGACGGGCCAGAACTGGGGCTTCCCGATCTACGACTGGGATGCGCTCGCGCGGCGCGACTACGACTGGTGGCGGCGCCGGTTACGCCAAGCCGACAAGTTCTACCACGCGTACCGCATCGATCATGTGCTCGGGTTCTTTCGAATCTGGGCGGTCCCGGAGACGCAGTTCACCGGCATACTGGGACATTTCTACCCGTCGAGCCTTATCGCGAGCTCGTCCTTACACGAGCTGGGGTTCGGCGACGACCGCATCGAGTGGCTCGCGCGCCCGCACATCCGCGGAGCGCAGCTGCGCAGCGAGCTCGGCGGCCACACCGACGCCGCGATCGAGGCGTGCCTGAAGCAGCTCGACGACGAGGACCTCTACGTCTTCCGCGCCGAGATCGGCGGGCGGCCCGCGGGCGAAAAGCCGATCGCGGCGCTTGAGCTGCCTGAAGAGGTACGCGAGCGGCTCTTGAGCTACTACCGCGACCGCGCGCTGGTGCGCGTAGAGGAAGGCCGCTGGGCGCCCACCTGGACCTACCGTGACTGCAGCCGCTTTGCCGATCTCTCCGAGACCGAGCGCGAGCGCTTCGAGTACTTGGTGCAGCAGGCCGCCGAAGAAAACGAGGAGATCTGGGCCGAGAACGGGCGGCGGCTGCTCGGCTTCATGAGCGAGACCGTAGATATGCTCGCCTGCGCCGAGGACCTCGGCGTGATCCCGCGCAGCGTGCCGAAAACGCTCGCCGACCTCGGGATGCTCAGCCTCAAGATTCCGCGCTGGACGCGGCACTGGGATGTTGAAGGCGAGCCGTTTGTGCCGCCCTCTGAGTACCCGCTGCTCTCGGTCTGCGCGCCGTCGGTGCACGACACCACCACGATGCGCGAGTGGTGGGAGCGCGAGGAAGACCCCCCGGTAGTGGACGCGTTCTGGCACGAGCTCGGGTTCAAGGAGCCGCGCTCGGCGCAGTACGACCCCGAGACCGCCCGGCGCGTCACCGAAGCGCTGCTTGGAACAAACTCGCTGATCTGCGTGCTGCAGCTGCAGGATCTGCTCGCGCTCGACGGCGACCTGCAGCCCGACGACGCCGGCGCCGAGCGGGTGAACATCCCCGGAACCTATAACGGCTTTAACTGGACCTATCGCATGCCGATCGAGCTCGAAGCGCTCGAGGCGCGGCAGGGCTTGAACGAGGAGCTTGCGCGGGTCGTTACCGCGCGCGCGAAGAGGAGTATCGAGAAATGAGTGTGAAACCGCTGTTGCTACGCCGATCCGAAGACCCGGCCGGAGCCCGTGAGTTCCACGTATCGCGGCGCGCGCGGGAGTTGTACGAGTTCGATCACAGCTTGTTCACGCTTAGCGGTAACGTGGTGCTCGCGGATTTTCACGCCGCGCGCCTGTTCGCGCATAAAATGAACCAGAAGAAGGACCTCGCGCGAAACCCCGAGGCGGCCGTCCGCACCTCTGAAGTAAACGCTATGGGGCTGCTCGACGAGATCCTGCATTATCTCGTGCAGCTTTATCGCGAGCAGTACGGCGTGGGCATCTTTTCGCGTGCGCTCGAATCAATAGCCGAGAGCATCGGCGAGGAGCAGCTGACCGCCACCCTCGAGGCGTTCTGCACCGCCTTCCCGCCGCGCGCGGTGTACCGCGGCGAGAGCACCGTCGAGGAGTACCTGCAGTCCGAGCACGAAGGCGTGCCGGGCCGTGAGCTCGCGCTCGAGGAGCTTATCATGCTGTGGGTCTCGAACGAAAACCCGGCGCTCACGCGTTTTGAGGAGTTGTTCGACGACCGCGAGCTCGAGACCGGAAGCTCCTATCGCGAGGTTATTCAGGCAACCCAAGCGTACTTCGAGACCCAACCCGGGCTCGGCGAGGGAAACCGAAGCCTGTTCGAGTTACTGCTTGAACCGGCGCGGCGCCACCCTGATTCGCTCGAGGCGCAGCTCACGTTCGTACGCGGGCGCTGGAGCCGTCTGCTCGGCCGCTATTTGTTCCGCCTCTTGCGCAGCCTCGACCTCATCAAGGAAGAACACGCCGTTGCGGGCATGGGCCCCGGTCCGCAACACGTCTACGAGTATGGTGGGGTCGAGGAAGAGAGCGAGCGCTTCAGCCCCGACAAAGACTGGATGCCGAAGGTGGTGCTGCTCGCGAAGAGCACGCTCGTCTGGCTCGACCAACTCTCGCGCAGCTATCGGCGCGAGATCCGCCGCCTCGACCAAGTCCCCGATCAGGAGCTCGACCGAATCGCGGCGCAAGGCTTCACCGGCATCTGGCTGATCGGGATCTGGGAGCGCAGCAAGGCCAGTAAGCGCATCAAGCAGATGTGCGGAAACCCCGAGGCCGAAGCCTCGGCTTACTCGCTCGAGAGTTACGAGATCGCCGCCGAGATCGGCGGCTGGAACGCGCTGCACGACCTCAAGTACCGCTGTTGGATCCGCGGCATCCGCCTCGGCAGCGACATGGTGCCGAACCACACCGGGATCGACAGCCACTGGGTCTACGACCACCCCGACTGGTTTGTGCAGCTCGACTACTGCCCGTTTCCGAGCTACAGCTTCAGCGGCGAGAACCTCTCGACGCGACCCGGCATCGGGATCTACCTCGAGGATCATTACTACGATCGCTCCGACGCCGCGGTGGTGTTCAAGCATGTAGATTTCAACACCGGGCGCGAGCGCTTCATCTATCACGGCAACGACGGCACCAGCATGCCGTGGAACGATACCGCGCAGCTGAACTTCCTACACCCCGAGGCTCGTGAGGCGGTGGTTCAAACCATTTTAGGCGTCGCGCGCGAGTTCCCGATCATTCGCTTCGACGCCGCGATGACGCTTTCCAAGAAGCACTACCAGCGTCTCTGGTTCCCCGAGCCCGGCTCCGGCGGCGATATCGCGACGCGCGCCGAACACGGCCTCACCAAGGAAGCGTTCAACCGCGCGATGCCGGAGGAGTTCTGGCGCGAGGTGGTCGATCGCGCCGCCGAGCAAGCCCCCGACACCCTCTTGCTTGCTGAAGCGTTTTGGATGATGGAGAGCTACTTCGTTCGAACGCTCGGGATGCACCGCGTCTATAACAGCGCGTTCATGAATATGCTGAAAGACGAAGAGAACGACAAATACCGCCGCACGATCAAGAACACGATCGAGTTTGACAAAGACATCCTCAAGCGCTTCGTGAACTTCATGAACAACCCCGACGAAGAAACCGCGGTGGTGCAGTTCGGCAACGGCGACAAGTACTTCGGCGTTGCGACGCTGATGGTCACGATGCCGGGCCTGCCGATGTTCGGCCATGGCCAGATCGAAGGCCTCGCCGAGAAATACGGGATGGAGTACCGCCGCGCGTACTGGGACGAAACTCCCGATCAGCACCTCATCGAGCGCCACGCGCGCGAGGTTTTCCCGTTGATGAAGCGCCGCCGGCTGTTCGCCGATGTCGAGAACTTCCTGCTCTACGATCTCTACGATCAAGACGGCAACGTGAACGAGAACGTGTTCGCCTATTCCAACCAGAGCGGCGACGATCGGGCGCTTGTGCTGTACAATAACTGTTACCACGAGGCCTCGGGCTGGATCGGTGAGTCGGTGGCCTACGTCGAGAAAACGCCCGAGGGCGGCAAGCACCACCAGCGTGGGCGTCTGGCCCCGGCGCTCGGGCTTTCGCACAGTCATCGCGCCTACTGCATCCTGCGCGAGCAACGCAGCGGGTTGTGGCTGATCCGCAACAGCAAGGACCTCCAGGAGCAGGGCTTCTACGTCCATCTGCGCGGCTACGAGACGCAGGTTTACACCGACATCTATGAAGTTTTCGACAACGAGTACTCACACTACGCGCAGCTCGCCGACAAGCTCGGCGGCGTCGGTGTCGAGAACATCGACGACGCGCTCAAAGAGGTGTTCCTACAGCCGCTCTATGATGTGTTTTTCCGCGCGGTAAACTCCGGAACCTTGCGCGAGCTCGAGGCCGAGCTGCAGGGCGAGGTTGCGCCCGGCGATGTAGACCAGCAACGGCTCACCTCGCGTTACCAGCAGTTTCTGCGCGCCGCACGCGAGTACTGCACCGGTAGCGGCGACGTCTCGGTCGCCACCGAGAGCTTCCGCGTTCGCCTCAAGTCGCTGTTGTCACTGCGCTACCTTTCGCTCGAGAAACCGCGCCGCAAGCGCGACGCGTACCGCAACGCCGTCAAGACCTTCAACAAAACCGTCACCGGCACCCCGCTGTACCTCCACACGCTCACCGGCTACATCTTCCTCGCCCCGTTCGAGGACCTCATGCGCCCGCCGCACGGCCCGGCCACCGCCGACCCCGCCGAGGAGAGCGTCTCGGACACCAAACCCGCGCCGGAACAGAAAACCGATCGCCTGAGCGAGTACCACGCCGAGGTGTCCGATCTCGCCGGCGCCTGCGTGGGGCAGGAGCTGAGACTCGTGAAGCAGCTCGAGAAGATCTTGCCCGGCGAGCTGCACGAGCACCACGGCTCACAGATGAACGACTGGAACCGGCTGATGATGCTTTTGATTGCTCACGGCGGGCGACTCCGCGAGTACTGCCTCAACGGGATCCCACCCCGCGACGTGCTCGTTGATCTGTTCTCGTATCACGAGATCACCGAGTACCTCGGGTTCAACACCTACGAGGGCGTTGTGTGGTTTAACCGCGAACGCTTCCGCACCCTGGTCTGGATGCTGTTCGCGATCGGGGTGCTCGAGCTCAAAGCCGGCGCGCTGCGCGCCGAGGAGCCGGCCGCCGAGGAAGCCTCCACCGGGGCCGCGGGCGCCGCGGGCACGGGCACCGGCACCGCCGCGCGCACCGCCGCGGGCACCGGCACCGGCGCGGCAGCCCCAAGGCCTGCGGTGTCGCTCCCCGACGGGATTAGCGCGCTCTACAACTGCGTCGAGTCGTGGTGGGCCGCCGAGGAAGCCTCCGAGTACAAAGTCGAACGCTTGATAGAGAAGACGGCGGCGGGGGAGCCCGATAAGCCGAGTGCCGGCTGACGCAGCGTAAGGACTATAGCTAAGACGTGAGTTCGGAAGCAGATCTAAGCACCAAGACCCCGCACCGGGAATCGTTCCGGGTGCGGTCGTTCGATGTCGATACCGAGAACCGCCTCTGCCCAACCGCGCTTACGCGCTTTTTGCTCGAGGCCGCCTGGCATCATGCGAAGCGGCTCGGCTACGGGTACTCGGCGCTCGGCGAACAGCAGCTGTTCTGGGTGCTGTCGCGAATCGCGGTCGAGATCCAGGAGCCGCCTCACTGGGAAGACGAGGTCACGATCGAGACCTGGCCCGCCGGAACGCAGCGGATGTTCGCGCTTCGCGACTACGAGATGCGCACCGCCGACGGCCGCCCCGTCGCGATCGGCACCAGCGCCTGGCTTGTGTTGGATGCCGAAACGCGTCGGCCGGTGCGAATCGAGAACGTCTTCGACCGCGGGGCCTTCGAAACCGGTCGCCGCGCGCTCGACCACTCTCTGGAGAAGCTTTCCACCTTCGACCCCGTCGACCGGCAACCCGATTACAGCAAGCCGGTTGTATACAGCGACCTCGACCGCCACGATCACGTCAACAGCGTGGCGTATCTGCAGTGGATCATCGACTCATACCGATGGGATGCCCTGGAGCACGCCACGCTCAAGCGCTTTGAGCTCAACTACCTCGCTGAAACCGCCGGCGGCGAGCACGTCGAACTCTTCAGTCGCCCCGCCCCCAACGCACCGGACACCCCCAACGCCCCGGCCCCAAGCGGCGTGCGACAGCATCTCATTCGGCGCGGGTCGGATCTCAGGCCAATCTGCAGCGCGAAGCTTTCGTGGTCCTCGCCGGCGGTGGCCCCTCCCGCGCCGCTATAGTGCGTCGGCGACGGTGTGCTCCAGGCGAGTGAGCGCGCGTTCGAGCTCGTAGCGCGCTTCGATGAGCGCTGCTTCGGCCTCGAGCGCGCCGAGGCGCGCCAGACGTTCTTCCTCGCGCGTGATGGTTTCGTTTTGGTAGGCGACTTGGGCGTTGCGGTAGCGTTCTTCGGCGAATGCGGCCTCGGCTTCGCGCCGTTCGAGCGTGGCCGCTTCACGGCGAACCCCACCGACGGCGCGGCGAACCTCGAGACCCATCCCTCGTTCGAGTTCCTCGAGGCCGGTTCGGGCGATTGAGGCGCGTTGCTCAGCCTCGGTTATGCTCCACCGCCGGCGGCCGCTGTCGAACAGCGAGATCTCGCTTCCGATGCTGATGATGACGGTGTAATCGGAACGGTCGCGCCAGTCGTCCTCGAGGTACGGAAATCTTTCGCTATAGCCCTCGAGGCTGATCTCGAGCCCGAGTTGTGGCAGCAGCGGGCGGTCACCCCGTGCGGCGGCGGCCGCGGCCTCGGCTTGTCGGCGTTGCGCGGCGAGCGCGTCGCGACGTGGCGAGCCCGAAAGCGCCAGCTCTACCAGCTCCGGCTCGCTGAGCGTGGGTACGCTCGCACGGAACGAGGAGCTCAAGCCGCCGATCTCAGGGCGGCCGCCGCGGGTGTAGAACGCCAACGCCTCGCGCGCGTCTTCGCCCGACTCGCGCGTTTCGGTGAGCGCCGCATGCAGCTCCGCGAGCTGCGCCTCGGCCTCGAGCACCGCTTCGCGCGTAACGGTGCCCTCGGCGTAGTTCAGACGTCGGTCGGCGACGATATCTCCGGTCACACGATGCATCTCGGCCAACAACTGCTCCGCCTCGCGCGCGAACACCGCCCCGAAGTACACCTCGCGGACATCGCGGCGCAGATCCTGCTCGGTTTCGCGAAGCTCGGCGCGCCGGATTTCGCGATCGAGGCGCGCGGCGTCGATCCCACGCGAGATCTGTCCCCAGGTGAACAAGGGCTGCTCGAGCGTGGCGGTCGCACGGTAAACGGTGTTCGGCAGCGCGATATCGAACTCGACGTCCTCCGGGGGGATCGGGATGAGTTCCGGGTCGTCGGGTATTGTGCCGAGTGCGCCCGCTTCGAGGTCGAAGGTGCGGTCGGTATCGGTTAGGTAGCTACCGGACAGCGAGAGCGAGACGCTCGGGAAGCGTTCGGCCTGGGCGGCGCGGAGCGCCGAGGTGCTGCGCTGTACCTCGAGGCGCCCGCGGCGCGCGGAGTCGGCGTTGCGCAGCGTGCGCTCAACGGCGTCTTCTACGCTCAACTCGCCGGCTACCGAGACTGAAACCGGCAGCACCAGCATCAAGACGGCCGCGACGGCAAGGGTAGGCTTCATGATTGCGCGCATCGGCATCTCAAAACCCCGCATCACAGCCCCGCATCACAACTCGTAGATGCTGCGCGCTATCGGGAAGCGGCGGCCGGTGCCGAACGCGCGCGGCGATACCTTGAGCACCGGCGGCGTCTGGCGGCGCTTGTACTCGGCGCGCGCAACGAGCGACAGGGTGCGGTGCACCAGCTCGGGGGCGAAGCCGCGCTCTACGATCTGGGCGCTGGTGAGATTCTCGATGATGTAGCAATGCAACACCGCGTCGAGTTCGTCGTACGGCGGAAGCGAGTCCTGGTCGGTCTGATTGGGGGCGAGCTCGGCCGAGGGAGGCTTAGTGATGATGCTGCGCGGCACCACTTCGCGTTCGGCGTTAAACCACTCGGAGAGCTCGTACACCTCGGTCTTGAAGAGGTCGCCGATCACCGCGAGCGCGCCGGCCATGTCGCCGTAGAGCGTGCAGTAGCCGGTGGCGAGCTCGCTCTTGTTGCCGGTGGTGAGCACCAGCGAGGCAAACTTGTTGGAGTACGCCATGAGAACTGTACCCCGCACGCGCGCCTGCACGTTCTCCTCGGCGACGTCGGGCTTGCGGCCGGCAAACACCGGCTCGAGCTTTTTGATAAACTCGTCGTAGATCTCGCGGATCGCGATCTCGGTGTAGGCGATACCTAAGTTGCGGCAGAGTTCCTCCGAGTCGGTGATGCTGCCGCCGGAGGAGTGCTGCGAGGGCAACAGAAAGGCGTGCACGTTCTCGGGACCCATGGCGCGCGCCGCGAGAACGGCCACCACCGCCGAGTCTATCCCGCCCGAAAGCCCGAAATGCACGCGCGTGAAGCCGCTTTTGGCGAGATAGTCGCGAATGCCGAGCACGAGCGCGTTCTCGATCTCCGGGTACTTGTCGGCGGCGCTTGGCGGGCTGCCTCGGCGCAGTTGCGGCAGTACCGCCGGGTGGAGCCCGTCGGCGGGTGTGGGCGCCGCGGCGTCGGTGCCCGCGCCGCCGGGATCCGCTGGGGTGCCGGGCGCGCCGGGGGTGCCGGCGGGGGAGACGTCAAGGACCAGCACGTGCTCTTCGAAGCCGGGCGCGCGTGCGACGACCGTACCCTCGGCGGCGACCACGAAGGAGTTGCCGTCGAAGATGAGGTTGTCGTTGCCGCCGACCATGTTGGCGTACGCCAGCGGGACCCCGTTGAGCGAGGCGATTCGGGTGCCGAGCTCCTCGCGGGTCGCGCGCTTGGCGGCGAAGAACGGTGAGGCCGAGGGCACGAGCAGCAGCTGCGCCCCGGCGTCGACGAGCTCCTTGGCGGGGTCTACCGGGTAACGCTCGCCGGGGCTGGGCGGCGTCTCCCACCAGATGTCTTCGCAGATCGCGATCCCGATGCGCACGCCGTGTAACTCGAACGGAACGCGTTCGCTCGCCGGCTCGAAGTAACGTGCCTCGTCGAACACGTCGTAGGTCGGCAGAAGCGTTTTGGCTTGCGTGTGAAGCACTCGGCCTTGGTGCATCACGACCGCAACGTTCTGAAGCGGCTTCCCGGTCGGCAGGCGGTTGGCGTCCACCGCGCCTACCACAACCGCGATCTCGGGCGGTAGTTCGTGCTGCAGCGCGCGTAGCGCGCGCCGGTTCTCCTCGAGGAAGGTGCGCTGATCGAGCAGGTCCATCGGGGGATACCCGCAGATCGCGAGCTCGGGGAACAGCACCAGCTCGGCACCGTGATCGCGCGCCTGGTGTGCGCAGTTGAGGACGCGAACTCTATTGCCGTTGAAATCGCCGATGGTAGGGTTGCACTGTGCGATCGCGATGCGCACTGCTTGCTCCTTCGTGGTGGGGGTGCTACTATCCACTGTACCATGAACAAGAGCATCCTGATAACCGGACGCGCCGCGCCGGTGACGACCGAGCTCGCGATGCGCGCGGCGGCCAAAGGCTTTACCCTAGCCACAGCACCGGATGCGCCGCCGGACTCGGGCAACGGGATCGGGGAGCTCGACGAGCGGGTGCGGCAGGTGAGCTGGACGCCCGCTTTGCCGATCTCGGCGCGCGGAGTGGTACAGGAGGTCTGCAACGCGTTCGAGCAGATCGACGAGGCGCTGGTGGTCTGCGCACCGCTGGCACCGAGTGTACCGTTTCACGAACTCTCGCCGGCGGTGGTTGAGGACGCGGTGGACCGCGCGGTAAACGGGGCGCTCTACATCAGCAAAGAACTCATTAGCTATTTCTCGCGGCGTGGTTCGGGCGTGCTCAGTTTTGTTCTGCATCAACCCGAGCGCGAGCTTCGCGCGCCGCTCGACCGTGCGTTACTCGGAGCGTTCGAGCGTCTCGCCGAGGGTTTGTTCGAGCTCTATGGGAACGAGCCGATGGTACTCCGCGGCTTCCGCTCGGCCGGCTCGGAGGCGGGCGAGTTTGCCGAGCACGTCATCACGTACCTGCAGGAAGAGGCCCCCCGCGGCAACGGTAAGTGGCTGCGGCACTCAAGCCGTTCGAGCCTTTTTGCGTTCGGATCGTAGAGCGTCGCGCGCTGGGCCGGGATCACGCCGCCCGCCGCCCGCCGCCCGCCGCGCGTGGGGTGTCCCCCGCGCGTGGGGTGCCCCCCGCCCGCGAACTGCGGGAGTTGCACGCGCTACGTTGACGTTTGATTCACGGGTGCGATACTCTCAAAATCTATGAAAATCTGGATGCGGCTCCTCGCCGGTAGTGTCATCGGTGTGTTGCTCGGAATGTACCTCCCTGAGGCCGGCGGCGACACCAGAGAGTTCTTTCGGATCGCGTCGGAGATCACGTTGAGCGTGGGCCGCTACGCGATTTTTCCCCTGGTCCTGTTCAGCCTTGCGGCCGGCACGTACGAGCTGCGTTCGGAGCGCAAGCTCGTGCGCGTGTACTTGAAGACCATCGGCTTGGTTGTGGTAACCGGCGCGGTCTTGATTGTGCTCGGGACGGGTGCGGTTTTGGTGTTCTCACCGGCGCGCATTCCGCCGATCTTTCAAGAAGCACCGGCGTTCGATCTGCCGACGCTGCTCGAGACGGTGTTCCAGGTCTTCCCACGCAATATGTTTGCAATGTTTGCCGACGCCGGCGTGCACCTGCTGCCGCTGTACGTCTTGGCGGTGATACTGGGGCTACTGTTCGCCGGCGAGCAGTTCGGGACCGAGCCGGTGGCGGCGTTCTTCGATTCGGCCGGGCGCTTGATGTATCGACTCAACTCGCTGGTGACCGAGGTGATCGGCATCGGCTTCATCGCGTTCGGTGCTCGTCTCATCTTCAATATGCGCCAAGTCGCGGAGTTCGAGATCTTCGCGCCGTTGATTCTGGTCCTCGTGATTCTTATTCTTGCGCTCGTTCTCGTGCTGTACCCGGTGCTGATCTATTTCTTCGGCGGGCGGCGCAATCCGTATACCTGGTTGTACGCGATGCTCGCGCCGGGATTGGCGGGGTTCTTTTCGGCCGACGCGTTCTTGAGTCTTGGGGTGCTGACGCGCGCCGGCCGTGAGAACATCGGCGTGCCGCGAATGATCGGCTCCACGGTCTTTCCGTTGTTCGCGATCGTCGGTAAGGCCGGCACCGGTTTGGTAGCGGCCGCGGCGTTCATCGTGGTGTTGCAGTCGTATACCGCGCTCGAGATCACCGTTGCTCAAGCGATCTGGGTGATGACCACCACCTTCGGCATCTCGTTGTTGCTCGGTCCGGTGCCGGGGAGCGGGGTGCTGGTGGCGCTCGGGATGCTCTCGAACGCGCATGCCGGCGGGATGGAAGAGGCGTTCGTGATGGTGCAGCCGATTATTCCGCTCCTGATTGCGCTGGGGGTGTTTCTCGACGTTATGACCGCGGGTTTTGCGGCGCACCTTGTGGCCCATAGCGAGGAGGCACGTGCCAAGATAGACCCCCTGGACTTCGTGTAGCCGCCGCCGGGCATCCGGGAGCGCCGGGTGCCCACCCGGGAACGCCGGGCTGTGCGGCTACTCTGCGGTCTCGGCGCCGAAGCGGTACGCGATCGAGAGCGTGAGTCCCACCATGAGCTCATCCCACCATTCCACGCCGTCATCGAGCTCGGCGTAGAGGTTGGCGATGGGGTACAGGCCGCGCAGCAGCGCGCCGACCTCGAGCTGCGGCGAGACCCGGTAGCCGAGGCGCGCGCGCAGCTCCGGTGTGATAAAGCGCCCGCCTGAGTAAAAATACTCAAATAACCCCTCGGTCTCGGAGCCTTCTATTGCGATCACCGGAAAGCGTAGCGCGAGCGTGGGCGAGAGCGCGAACGCCAGCCGCCAGTCCTCCGCGGGGTGAAACTCGGGGCCAACCGGGAGACTCAACAGCACCCCGAAGGTACCGGCAATATCGCCCTCGCCGGAGCCTGTTTCTATCTGGGTGGGGACGACTTTGTCGTACGGCCGGTCTTTGGGCTTCAGGTACTCTTGGTAGTAGAAATCAAGCCCGGGCGTGAAGCGCCAGACGCCCGGAAGGCGAAACAGCGCGCTGACACCGGGTGAGAAGCGCAGCGGGCTTACGTCGCTGCCTTGCACCGGGTTGCCGTCGCCGTCCTCGGTGAAGCCGTTGCCGATCCAGAGCATGCCGGCTCGAAACTCAAGCCCCTCGAACGACAACTGTTGCGCAGCGGCGCCGTGAAGCGCAAGCACGAGAAGCGAGGCCATCGCTATCGAGCGCCGTAAGGCTTTCATGTGCCGCAATATACCACGTTGCGGGCCGGCTCGCCACTGTTCGCCGCTGCTATCCGATATTTGCGCGGACGGTTTGCGCGCCCGAAGAAGCTAGTACGCTTTGGCGAACACCGCCATGTGGCGCGCGGGTTTGCCGCTGACGATCGCGGTGCGGCCCTCGGCCTGCTTTTCGTTGCCTTCGGGAAGCACACGGATCGTTGCTTTGGTTTCTTCCTTCACCTGCGCCTCGGTCTCGGGCGAGCCGTCCCACGGCGCGATCGCGAATCCGCCGTCGGCCTCGAAGAACGCCTTCAGCTCGTCGTAGTCGTCGATCTCGCGCGTGTTTTCCTCGCGGAAGGCCTTCGCTCGCGCAAACAACGAGCTTTGGATCTCTTCGAGCAGCGCCGCGACTGCCTCGGGAGCCTCTTCTACATCGACGCTCTGCTTCTCGCCGGTGTCGCGGCGGGCGAGCACCACGGTGTTGTTCTCCATGTCGCGCGGGCCGACCTCAACCCGCACCGGCACCCCGAGCATCTCCCATTCCGAGAACTTCCAGCCCGGTGAGTTGGCGTCGTCGGGGTCGTACTCGGCGCGGAAGCGCTCGGCGAGGCGGCGGTGGAGTTTATCGGCGTAGGCGAGTACCTCGGTTTTGTTCTTGTTCTTGAAGATCGGAATCGTGACGACCTGCGTGGGCGCAAGCCGCGGCGGCGCGACGAGCCCTTTGTCGTCGGAGTGCGTCATGATCAGCGCGCCGACGAGACGTGTTGAGACGCCCCAGGAGCTTGCCCAGACGTGGTCGAGGCTGCCCTCGGCGGTTTGGAAGGTGACGTCGAACGCCTTCGCGAAGTTCTGCCCCAGGAAATGGCTGGTTCCGGACTGCAGCGCGCGGCGGTCCTGCATCATCGCCTCTATGGAGTAGGTCTCAACCGCGCCGGCGAACTTCTCGGCATCGGTCTTGAGCCCGGTGAGTACCGGCATCGCCATGTAGTCCTCGGCGAAGCGCCGGTAGACCTCGAGCATGCGCAAGGTCTCCTCGCGCGCCTCCTCGGCGGTGGCGTGCGCGGTATGGCCTTCCTGCCACAAAAACTCGGTGGTGCGCAGAAACAGCCGCGTGCGCTTCTCCCAGCGCATCACGTTGGCCCACTGGTTTATTAAAAGCGGCAGATCGCGGTAGCTCTGTATCCACTTCTTGTACATGCTCCAGATGATGGTCTCTGAGGTGGGGCGCACCACCAGCGGCTCCTCGAGCTGCTCGCCGCCGCCGTGCGTTACCACCGCGAGCTCAGGGGCGAAGCCCTCCACGTGATCGGCCTCGCGTTGGATGAAGCTCTCGGGAATCAAGAGCGGGAAGTACGCGTTGACGTGGCCTGTGGCCTTGAACATGTCGTCGATCGCGCGCTGCATATGCTCCCACAGCGCGTAGCCCCGGGGGCGAATTACCATGCAGCCCTTCACCGGGCTGTAGTCGGCGAGCTTGGCTTGGAGGACGATATCGACGTACCAGTCGGAATAGCTTTCGCTGCGGGGAGTGATGCGTTCTGCCATGACAACTCTCTTAGTTCGTAGTTCAGGTGGTGTACGGAAGCGGAGGCGAGCGGTCGGCGCCTGCTCCCGAGTGCCCGTAATTCATTCGCGGTATTGTAGTTTCCGACAACAGCGCTGTCAAGGAAAGTAGGCGTCGTCGACTGTCGTTGACTGTCGTTGACTGTCGTTGACTGTCGGAGGGCGCGACTCTATGATGTTCGGATGCTTGGTGGAATGGCGTTCCTGCTCGTATTCCTGCTCGTCGGGGAGCTGATCTCGAGTCTTGGGGTGGTGCTGCCGGGGAACGTGATCGGCATGCTGCTGCTCACTGCGGCGCTCGCGCTGCGTTTGGTGCGCGTCGAGCAGGTGTCTGCAGCGAGTGACCTGCTTCTCGATAACCTGGCGTTCTTCTTCGTGCCTCCCGCAGTAGGGGTGATGCTGTATTTCGACCTTATCGCCCGCCACTGGGCCGCAATCGCGACAAGCATCGTGGTAGGTGTGGTTGCAGTCCTGGCTGCGGTAGGCCTCAGTGCGCAGCTGCTGTTGCGGCGGGGCGACCGTAAGGCATCCTCAACCGGCGGAAACAAGATATGAGACTCGAGGCTCTGGAATCGATCGGTGCGTTGCCGCTGCTGTGGGTAACGCTTTCACTGCTGGCCTACGCTCTCTCCCGTCGACTGTACCTGCGCTTGCGCGTCGCCGCGCTGCACCCGGTGATCCTTGCCTCAGCGGCGCTGATTGCCGTTTTACGGCTGACCGATACTACGTACGAAACCTACATGCAGGGCGGACGGCTGATTGAGTTCTTCCTTGGGCCGTCGGTGGTAGCGCTCGCGGTTCCACTGTATCTGAACCTGCAGGAAATGAAGTCCAGCGCACCGTCGTTGCTTGTGGTTACGGCGTTCGGAAGCGCGGTAGGCGTAGTTTCGGCTGTGGTGCCGGCGCTGTTGATGGGCGCCCCGGAACCGGTGGTGTTGGGGCTCGCGCCCAAAAGCGTTACCACGCCGATCGCGATCAGCGTTGCGGAGGGTATTGGCGGCGAGCCGGCTTTGACTGCGAGCTTTGTGGTGCTGACCGGAGTCCTCGGGGCCATTATCGGACCGCTCTTGCTGCGTCTTGTCGGCGTGCGGCATCCGGTGGCGTTCGGATTGGCGATGGGGTCGGCTGCGCATGGTATCGGAACCGCACGGGCGCTCGAGAATGGGCGTCTCGAGGGTGCCGCCGGCGGCCTCGGGATCTGTCTCTGTGGAGTAATGACGGCGCTGATCGCCCCTCTGCTGACGGGCCTGCTGCTGTAATGCTCGTGGTTCTCCTGCAGGCGCGTGCTAATGCAGGCGCGCGGTCTCGACCATGTAGCGGATATTGGTACCGCCGTCGGTGGGATACTCCATCTCGACCACGATCACGACCGAGCGTTCGTCGGGCGAGAGGTATACCTGGGCGATGCGATACTGCTTCACCCCGTCACGGTCGAACTCCGGCAGGCCGACGGTGTGCTCGCGCGTGCGTCCCGAGGAGTCGGTGGTTTCGAGCGTAATGTGAAAGCGCGCCCTTAGGCTGTCGCCGCTGCCACGTGCGCTCTGGTGCAGTTGCAGGTCGTACCGACGGTCGGTTTCGTGATCGCGGAAGCTCAGGCGGCTCTTGGGTTCGCTTTCGTTGAGTGCGAAATAGATAATACGCCCGGTTTCTAAATGGTCGATGTTATGCCGTTCGGCAAGGCCTGTGTGGCGGCGCAGCAGCGTGAACAATGCGCCTTTGCCGTCCTGGGTTGCCTCAACCACGCGCTCGGGTCGATACCGCTGTATGCCGTCGCTCACGAAGCGGTTGGCGGGTACATCGACGGTGAAGAGGTCGGCGTAGGCCGCGCCCGACTCGCCGTCGACACCGTACTGGCCGAACATGAACACGCGGGAGTCTTCCGAGAAACCGAGGTTCACGAATGTCGCTACGTCTCCGGCGTGCAGCACCCCGCCGATCAGCAGGACCGCAAGCAGCGTGACGAATCGCTTCTTGATCATGAAGTTATCTCCCTCTCTCTCTCAGTATCGAACGAAACAGACGGAACTGTAGTCTTTGTTTGGATCTTATTGCATAATCGCGCTATGACGCTCGCGCTCCGCAATACCATTCTCCGCGGCACCTTGGCGATCACGGTTGTGTTGCTCGGTATCTACGCCGTCGCTCTGTATCAGCTGCTGGTGGTGCATCCCGGTCTCTCGCTCGAGTTCACCGGCACGCGCATGGTTCGGCTGCTCGCCGGTTCGCGTGTTGGAGCCGAGTTGATGGGCTACGGCGTGCGCACGTTGGTTGCGACGGTGGGGGTGCTTGGGGTGTTCACCACGGTGTGGTTCGCGATCATGATCCGCCGGTTTCGCAAGCGCACCGCACCCGAGGTGTTCTTCTTTCTGATGTTTTTTGCGACGGTCGCGCTTGATCTCGTAAAGCCTGTGGTGATGCTGGCGGTAGGCTTACCGGTTGCGTTCATCTACGCAAACGCCCTCACGCGTCTGCTGTATTTCGGTTATGTGCTCGGGATCTTCTGCTTGTTCGCCTCGAGTCTCGCAAACTCGGTGATAGACTCCAAACGCACCGGCACGGTGTTTTCGCTCTCGGCGGCGGTCGCGGTCGCGTTTGTGTACCTGGTGCCGGTAGATGCCACGCAACTCTACCCGAGCCTTCTGCACCGTATAGGGCTCGAGGACACCGCTCACGCTACCGTGGGCGCGATCAGCGCCCTTGCGGTTGTGAACTACCTGCACACCGGGATCTCGAGCACCGATCGCGAGTACGTGATACTCGGCGTCGCGGTTGCGTTGGCGGTGGCGGGACGGCATCTCGTGTTTCACGTGCCGCACCCGCTTGCGTTGATTCCGGGAGCCGTCTGTTACGTGGCGGGGGTGCTGATCTTTGGTCGCCGCTCGCACCAACGCTATCTGTGGCAGTAGCGCCGGCGTGAGGCGGATCACACTACCACACTACACGAGGCGCACTACACGAGACCGGAGAACAACGCGGTTGCGACCAGGCCCACCCCAACCGGCAGCACGAGGTTGTCAAAGTCGCGCGTCGGAAGCATCTCGACGAACATAGCAACGATGCCGACCAACAGCGACTCGCGCAGCATGCCGCTCACCGCAAAGGTGGAGACCGTGACCGCGACGAGGCAGGCGCTGCTGCCTTCTACGGTTTTGCCCCCGGTTCCCGGCAGCTCATGTATACCGAACAGTTTCCCGGTGAGGCTCGCGAACCCGTCGCCAAACGCGAGGGCGTAGATTGCGATAGCCGCAATCGGCTCGGGGTAGAGGAGCAGAGCGAGCATTGCACCGATCGCGAGCGTGATAGGACCGTGGGTGATGCCCCCGCGGTCGCGCTCGCGCGAGGCGAAGCTGGTAACGCGCGAGATGAACAGCACCTCGTGGCCGGTGCTGCGGACGATCTCGGTATAGGTGTAGAACAGCGTTCCGGCGGCGAGCAGCGCGAGTGTGACGGTAGCGCCCACCATGCCGGTGAGGACCGGCACTACCGCTATCAACATATGAATGGCCTTACGCAGCGTCTCGCGCTCGAGTTCGTCTGCCGAGACGGTAGCGCCGAGCGTCATATGCTTATTGACGGAGTCCCTAAGTTTCTGTTTTATAAGCTGTGTGACGGGTTCGCTCATTTCCGGTCTGTCCTACAACCGCAGATATTTCGCCAGAGGCACTGGCCCAGACTATACCGCAATATCGGTGCCAAATCCGGACAAAACCCAGCTACGCGGTTACAATACTAACCGTAATGGAATTATACGCCTGATACGGCGCCGGGTCAATATGGGACGCGATGCTATCGTCTAGTTTTGCATACACTGCCGTCGTAAAACTACTATACCCGTGTAACCGTCTCGCGCTTCCGGCGCTTGCAGCGCTCGCAGCGCTCGCAGCGGGGGCGCTTCTCGGCGGCTGCGCGAGCGCACCCGAGCTCGAAACGGAGCCACGCGAGGCGCCGACCGAGGACGCTGCGCGAGTTCTCGATCGCCCACCCCGCGCCGAGCTCTCGGAGCGCACGGCGGCGCGCATTCTCCGATACCTCGAGCGTGAGGACGTTGTGGAAGAAACGCTGTCGTCACTGAGTCTCGAGCAGCGCGTCGGGCAGTTGTTTATGCTCGGCTTTCATAGCAACCCCGACGGCTCACCGGTGCGGACGCTCGGCTCGCAGCAGCGCGGCGTGATGGAGCGCGTGCGCCCGGGTGGGGTGATGCTGTTCGGTAACAACATCGATACGCTCGAGCAAGTGCTCGCATATATCGCGGAACTGAAGGCCGCCGCGGAGCTACCGCTGATAATCGCGACCGATCAGGAAGGCGGAAGCGTCTCGCGCTTGAGCGAGAGCGGGCGGCTCGGCGCAACCGAGCTGCCGGATGCGGAACTATTCGGCGCGCTCGGCGATCCCTGGTTTGCCGAGGCCGCCGCCGAGCTCACCGCCCGCGAGCTGCGCGCGCTCGGGATAACGATGAACTTCGGTCCGGTCGCGGATGTGAACACCAACGCCGCGAACCCTGTGATAGCCGAGCGCTCCTTCGGCGCCGACGCGGGGCTCGTCGCCTCGATGGTGGAGGCCTCGGTGCGCGGGCTGCAGCGCGAGAACGTCAGCGCGGTACTCAAGCACTTCCCCGGGCACGGCGATACCGCGGTCGACACCCACTACGAGCGCGCGGTGGTGCATCACGACCGCGAACGGCTCGAGGCGGTGGAGTGGCCGCCGTTTCTGCGCGGCATCGCGGCCGGCGCCGACGCGGTGATGACCGGGCATATCGCGGTCCCGGCGCTCACCGGCGACGCCCGTCCGGCTACGATCGCTCCTGAGGTGATTCAAGCGGTACTGCGAGACGAGCTCGGGTTTAGCGGCGTTGTGATCACCGATTCGCTTGCCATGGGTGCGCTGCGTGGCTATGGTGAGGGCGAGATCGCGATTCGAGCGCTCGAGGCCGGCGTCGACATCATCCTGCGCCCTTCGAGCCCCACCGCGACGTATCAGGCGGTGCTCGCGGCGGTTGAAGACGGCAGGCTCAGCGAGGAGCGCATCGACCGCTCGGTGAGGCGCGTTCTCCTGCTCAAGTTCGACCGCGGCCTGATCGGGCCGGAGATACCGAACGATACGCTGCTCGAGCCGGAGGAGATTCTCGGCTCACGTCGCCATCGTGATCTGCAGCGCCTCATCCATGAGAATCGTATGGAGACGGAGGGAACAGAGTGAGCGAACGAATCACCGCCGGGCTTCCGGCCGATTTCGTGTGGGGCGCGGCAACCGCGTCCTACCAGGTTGAAGGGGCGGTGCACGCCGACGGGCGCGGTCCAAGTATCTGGGACGTCTTCTGCGCCACCCCGGGCGCGGTCGCGCACGGGCATACCGGCGAGAAGGCGGTGGAGCAATACAACCGCTACCCGGAGGACGTGGCGCTGATGCGCGAACTCGGGCTGCATCGCTATCGATTCTCGATCGCGTGGCCCCGCGTACAGCCGAACGGTTCCGGGAAGCCGAACACGCGTGGGTTTGAGTACTACGGGCGCTTGGTCGATGAGCTGCTCGCCGCCGGGATAGAGCCCGCGGTGACGCTCTACCACTGGGACCTGCCGCAGGCGCTGCAGGATGCCGGCGGCTGGCCGGAGCGCGACACCGCCTACCGCTTCGCCGAGTACGCCGAGCTGTGTTACCGTGCGCTCGGCGATCGGGTGAAGAGCTGGATCACGCTCAACGAGCCGTACTGCTCCGCGGTTCTCGGCTACCTCGAGGGCGTGCACGCACCGGGCGAGCGCGATCGCCCGCGCGCCTACCGCGCGATACACCACCTGATGCTCGCGCATGGGCTCGCGCTCGAGGCGTTTCGCGCAGGCGGCTACGACGGAGAGATCGGCATCACGCTCAACACCCAGACCCCGTGCCCGGCGACGCAACGCGAGGATGACCGCGCCGCAGCCGATCGCGCCGCCGATCTGCAGACGCATATGTTCCTCGATCCGGTGGTACACGGAAGCTACCCCGAACGTCATCTTGCGGCCTACCCCGAGGTATCGATGCCGATTGAGGACGGCGACATGCGCCTGATCGCGAAGCCGATCGACTTCCTGGGGCTAAACTGGTACTGGGAAGACGTCGCCGCGGCCGATTCCGAGCATCCCGAGGGCTTTCGGCTCTGCGCTCGCTATCAGGACGGTACCGATATGGGCTGGCCGGTGGTGCCTCGCGGATTCTATCGGCACCTGCGGCGTCTCAACGAGCTCGCCAACGGGATCCCGATCTACGTCACCGAGAACGGCTGCGCGATGCCGGACGAGCTCAGCGCCGACGGCACGCGTTGCCATGATCCGCGGCGCGTCGCGTACCTGAGAGATCACATCGAGGCGATGCGCGACGCCTGGCGAGACGGCGTGAACCTCAAGGGTTACTTTGTCTGGAGCTTCATCGACAACTTCGAGTGGTCGTTGGGCTACACCAAGCGCTTCGGGATCGTGTACTGCGACTACGTCGATTGTCGCCGGGTCCCGAAAGACAGCTTTTACTTCTATCGCGACGTTGTCGCGGGGCACGAGTGATGCCCACGGGCCGGGCGGCCGAGCGCGCAAGCGACGCAAACGGCTCAAGCGACGACGGGGCACCGCGGGTTGCGGTTGTGGGAGCCGGGCTCGGGGGACTCGCCGCGGCGGTGCGCCTTGCGGCCGGCGGATGTGAGGTAGAGCTGTTCGAGAAGGGTACCGGCCCCGGCGGAAAGGCGGGGTCGCTTGAGCTTAGCGGCTACCGCTTCGATACCGGACCGTCGCTCTTCACCCTGCCGCAGGTCTTCGAGGAGCTACTCGCGACGGCCGGCCGGCGGCTCGAGGACTACCTCGAGCTCGTGCCGCTGGACCCGGTGTTTCGCCACGAGTTCAGCGACGGCACCGTGTTCCGCGCGCCGGCCGGGCCGGCACGCTTCGCGGGCGAGGCTGAGCGGGTGTTCGGCGTTGAGCGCGCTCGCGTCGAGGCGTACCTGCGATACTGCGAGCGTCTCTATCGGATCGCGGCCCCGGTGTTTTTGAACAACAGTCTGCACGAGCTCGAAACCTTCCTGCAGCCACGGGTGATGTTCTCGATCTTGCGCTCGCTGCAGATCGACCCGTTTCGCAGCATGGCGCGCGCCAACCAAGCGAAGCTCGGCGACCCGCGTCTCGTACAACTGTTCAACCGTCTCGCGAGCTACAACGGCTCCAATCCCTACCGCGCCCCGGCGACCTTTAACCTCATCGGCGCGGTCGAGCAGGTGTTCGGCGCCTACGGCGTGCGCGGCGGCATTTACGCGGTCCCGCGCATGCTCGCGGAGCTCGCGGGTGAGCTCGGCGTCACGCTACGATACGGCGCGGCGGTTGAGCGTATCCTGCGCGACTCAAGCGGGCACCGCGACGGGAACCTTGGAGAGCGCGCCGGCGGCCGGCGGGCTGCGGGAGGTCGGGTCTGCGGTGTTCGGGTCGGCGGCGAGGAGCGGCGCTTCGATGCGGTAGTTACGAACATAGACCCCGAGCGCACCTACCGTGAGCTACTCGAGGACACCGAGGCGCCTTGGTATCGTCGCTACCTCGAGAGCGAGCCCTCGAGCTCGGCGATTGTGTTCCTCTGGGGCCTCGACCGCGAGTTCCCGGAGCTTGGTCTGCACAACATGTTCTACAGCGCTGAGTACCGCGACGAGTTTTCGCGAATATTCGATGCTGCCGAGGTGAGCGTAGACCCTACGGTGTATCTCAATATCGGCTGTCGCGTTACCCCTGAGGACGCGCCTACGGGCGGGGAGAACTGGTTTGTGCTGATTAACGCGCCGCCGGACCGGGGCCAGGACTGGGCCGATCTGAGCCGGCGGGTGCGTAAGGCGGTGCTCGGCAAGCTCGCTCGCGTGCTCGGCTGCGACCTCGAGACGCACCTGCGTGTCGAGCGGGTGCTCACGCCGGCAGAGCTTGCCGAGCGCACCGGGAGCTTTCGCGGTAGCCTCTACGGGCTTGCAAGCAATCGCGTCGGGGCGGCGTTCTCGCGCCACCCCAATCGAAGCCGCCGCTATCCGGGGCTGTACTTCTGCGGTGGGGCCGCGCACCCCGGCGGCGGCATGCCGCTTGCGGTTCGAAGCGGCGCGCTCGCAGCCGAGCTGCTGCTCCGCCGCGCGCGTAGCTCGCGCACCGCCCCGGTCTCGTGACGCCTGCCGCGCGTGGCCCGGCCGCCGCGTGGTGCGGCCGCCGCGGCTTACTGCGCGTGGCCCGGCGCGGGACGCCTACCGCGCGGCGAGTGTTTCGATCATGGCTGCGAGGTAGGCCGGAAGATCGGGCGGGCGGCGGCTCGAGACGAGGTTACCGTCTACCACAACCGCTTCGTCCAGCCAGGTCGCGCCCGCGTTCGTCATGTCGTCGCGGATACCGGGCGTGCTGGTGACGCGCTTGCCTTTGAGAATATCGGCCGAGATCAATACCCATCCGGCGTGGCAGATCTGCCCGATGATCTTTCCGTCGGCGTTCATCTTCTTGGTGATCTCGATCACCTCGGGAAATCGGCGCAGCTTGTCCGGAGCCCAGCCTCCCGGAACCAACAGCAGGTCATACTGCGCAGGGTCTACATCGGCGAACGCCATATCGGAGGCCGCAGGCACGCCGTACTTGCCTTTGTAGGTTTCGCCGGCTACCTCGCCTGCGGTGTCTACCGTCATTCCGGCCTCGCGCAGGCGATACACCGGGTACCAGTACTCGAGGTCTTCAAAGTCGTTATGAATAAAACTAAGAGCTTTGCGTCCGTTGAGGCTCATTCCGTACTCTCCTTGTTTCTCGGATTTTCTCTAAGATAGCCCCGCGCGCGGGACTCCGTCCATCCAATACGCGCCGCGCCGCCCGCAGTGTCTGCAGTGTCCGCAGTACTGCCCCTTTTTCGCTCAAAACACTAGTGTTATAATCAGGATTGGTGGCTCGGGATTCGAGGCCGCCGCTGAGCAAAAGATACGAGGAGAGCTACAGCGCATGAAGATCGGAGTGGTGAAGGAAACACACCCCGGCGAGCGACGTGTTGCGCTTGTTCCGGCGCAGGTGAAGCAGCTGGTGAAGGCCGGGCACGAGGTGCTGCTGGAGTCGGGCGCCGGAGATCGCTCGGGCTATCCCGACGAACGGTATCGCGAAGCCGGCGCCGAGGTGACTGCCGAGCGCACAGCGGTACTCGAGCAGCTCGAGGTACTGTTCGCGGTGCGCTTCGCGGCGGCCTCGCAGGGTGAAAGCGTAGCGGCCGATATCGCGGCGCTCGCGCGAGGGCAGCTCGTGATCGGCTTTCTCGAGCCCTACGACCCGAACGCGCCCCCGATCGGTGCGCTAGCCGAGCGCGGGGTGAGCGCGGTTTCGCTCGAGCTCCTGCCGCGGATCACGCGGGCGCAGAGCATGGACGCGCTCTCGGCGATGGCGAATCTCGCCGGGTATCGCGCCGCGGTGCTCGCCGCCGAGCGTCTGCCGCGCGTGTTTCCGATGATGATGACCGCGGCCGGAACGATCATCCCGGCACAGGTGTTTGTGCTCGGGGCCGGCGTCGCGGGCTTGCAGGCGATCGCGACCGCCGGGCGTCTCGGCGCGGTGGTCTCGGCCTACGACGTTCGCTCGGCGGTGAGGGAACAGGTGCAGAGCCTCGGAGCGAAGTTCGTCGAGATCGAGATTCCCCAAGCCGGGGCTGAAGGCGAGGGCGGCTACGCCAAGGCGATGGACGAGGCGTTCTACCGCGCACAGCGCGAGAAACTGAGGAGCGTGATCGCCGAAAGCGATGCAGTGATCACAACCGCCTCGGTTCCCGGCCGCCCGGCGCCGCGGCTCGTCACCGAGGAGATGGTCTCAGGGATGAAACCCGGCTCGGTTCTGATTGACCTCGCGGCCGAGCGCGGAGGCAACTGTGAGCTCACCCGAGCGGGCGAGACGGTTGAGCACAACGGGATACAGGTCCTCGGTCCGCTGAACATTCCTTCGAGCCTGGCGTTTACCGCGAGTCAGCTTTACTCCAAGAACATAAGCACGCTGTTTGAGACGCTGCTCGGTGAGGACGGGCGGCCCGCGCTCGAGAAGGACGACGAGATAGTATCCGCGACCACGGTGCTCCGCGACGGCGAGTTGGTGTATGGAGGTATGCGCGATGAGTGACACGGTAAGCTTGATCACGATCTTTGTGCTGGCGGTGTTTGTAGGATTTGAGGTCATCACCAAGGTGCCCCCGATTCTGCACACGCCGCTGATGTCGGGCTCGAACGCGATCTCCGGGATCACGATCATCGGAGCCTTGCTCGCGCTCACTGCCGGGGAGGGGACGTTCACGACCGTCATCGGCTTTCTCGCGCTGGTGTTTGCAACCATCAACGTCGTCGGTGGGTTCCTCGTTACCCATCGGATGCTGAAGAAGTTCAAGAGGGAACGGCAATGAGCGATGCACAAGTACATCTGGCCTATCTGCTCGCGGCGGCGCTGTTCATTCTTGGGCTGAAAGGCCTGACGCATCCGCGTAGCGCGGTGCGCGGCAACGCCGTCGGCGCGCTCGGCATGCTGCTCGCGGTGGTGGTTACATTGGTCGAGCAGGGTCTGCTGCGTGCCGAGTTGATCGCGCTCGGGCTGGCGCTCGGAGCCGCGATCGGCGCGGTACTCGCGCTTAGAATCCGTATGACCGCGATGCCGCAGCTCGTAGGGCTGTTTAACGGCTTCGGCGGCGCCGCCTCGGTGCTGGTCGCCGGAGCGGTTTTCATCGTCGCCACGCAAGCCGCGGGCGTAACGCAAGCGGCGGGCGTAACGCAAGCGGCGGGCGTAACGCAAGCCGCCGCTACCGCGGTGAGCGCGCAGGAAACGATCGCGACCGCCGCCTCGGGGCTGATCGGGTCGGTGACGTTCTTCGGGAGTATCGTGGCGTTCGGCAAGCTGCAGGGGTTGGTCACCGAGAAGCCGCTGCGCTACCGCGGCGAGCAGGTGGTGAAGCTCGTGGTGCTGGCGGCGGCGCTCGCCGCGGCGGCGATGATTATTCGTGAACCGCTCGAGACCGGGCGCTACTGGGCACTCGCCGCTGCGGCCGGCCTGCTCGGCGTCCTGTTGGTGATCCCGATCGGCGGCGCCGATATGCCGATCGTGATCGCGCTGCTGAACTCGTACTCCGGGCTCGCCGCCGCGGCCACCGGATTCGTACTCTCGAACACGGTGCTGATCGTCGCGGGTTCGCTTGTCGGGGCCTCAGGAATCATCCTCACGCAGATCATGTGCAAGGCGATGAACCGCTCGCTCGCGAACGTGCTGTTCGGCGGAGTCGGCGCGGCGGTGGAGACCGTCGAGCAAGACGATCTCTACGCCGGCAAGGTCAAGCAGACCACCGCCGAGGAGGTCGCGATGCTGCTCAAGACCGCGCGGCGTGTGGCGTTTGTGCCGGGCTACGGAATGGCGGTGGCGCGCGCGCAGACCGCGGTGCGGCTGCTCACCGAGGCGCTCGAGCGCGACGGGGTTACGGTGGAGTTCGGCATCCATCCGGTGGCCGGTCGGATGCCGGGGCATATGAACGTGCTGCTCGCCGAGGAGCGGATCAGCTACGAGAAACTCCGCGAGTTGGATGCAATAAACCCCGCCTTCCCGCAGACCGATCTCGTGATCGTGCTCGGCGCGAACGACGTTGTGAACCCACGCGCGAGAGAGAGTTCGGGAAACCCGATCGCCGGGATGCCGATTCTTGATGTAGACAAAGCGCGCACCGTAGTGGTGATCAAGCGCAGCCTGAGTCCGGGGTTCGCCGGGATCGCGAATCCGCTGTTCGCAGCCGACAACACGCTCATGCTGTTCGGCGACGGGAAGGCTGCGATGGAGGGTCTTGTGGAGGCCTACAAAGAGGCGTAGCCGGCGTAACGCCGCCGGTCGCGGCTACGCCGGCGGCGTGCCGAAGCAGGTGCCCACCGCGCGTGCGGCGGTCAGGAGATCGTGCTGTGGCGGTACTTTTCGAAGCATCCCGGCCACCTCGGCGAGTCGGCACCGCGCGGTGTCGTTACCCTTGAGCGCCGCCATCCTGCCGAACGCGCCCTCGTGGAGCATATCGGCGACGCCGGCGCCGAATCGTGTGGCGAGGATGCGATCGTAAGCCGACGGCGCGCCGCCGCGCTGCTGGTGACCGAGGACCGTAACGCGTGTCTCGATCCCGGTCTCGGCCTCGAGCTGCTCGGCGATGTGGTAGCCGAGATTGGATTGGTGGTACTTCGAGCGGCCGGGGCTGAAGCGCTCTCGGCCTTGCTCCTCAGACAGCGCTCCCTCGGCGACCACCACTATTGAGTGGTGTATTCCGCGTTCGGCGCGCTGCTTGAGGTGTTCGTGGAGATGTTCGATGCGGTACGGCGTCTCCGGCATCAAGATCACGTCGGCGTCGGCGGCAAGACCCGCGTACAGCGCCAGCCAGCCGGTGGTATGGCCCATCACCTCGGTTACCATGATGCGGTTATGGCTACGAGCCGTGGAGTGCAGTCGACCGATTGCCTCGCACGCGATCTCTACGGCGCTGTGAAAGCCGTAGGTGATGTCGGTGCACCAGATGTTGTTGTTGATTGTTTTCGGGATCGCGATCACGTTCAGCCCGTGGCGGCTGAGGTGATACGCGGTCTTCATCGCGTCGTAGCCTCCGATCGCCACGATGCAGTCGAGCTGGAAGCGGCGATAGGAATCGATTGCGGCCTCAGCCTCTGCGACCCCAACGGCGGCGTCGTGCAGCGCCGCGCTTCTCGGCGCCGCCGCCCCGGTTGAGTCCCCGATTCGGGTTGAACCGCCCGGGATCAGCATGCCGCTGAAGTTCTCGGACTTCAGCGTGTGAGCGTCGCCGTCGATGAGGCCGCGGAAGCCTCCCGCGAAGCCTATGATGTTCATGTTGTAGCGGGTGGTGGCCGCGTCGGCGACACCGCGGATCAAGGCGTCGAGCCCCGGACAATCTCCCCCGCTGGTCAGAAGGCCGAATGTGCGCGTTGCGCCGTGTGACTTCATGCCGTCTTGTTGCTCCCTTCGTATATCTCGTCGGGGTCTTTGTATTTGTTAGCGATAGTCTTGATGTTTGGTAACACCTTGAAAAAGACATCGATTAACTCAGGGTCGAACTTGGTGCCGGACATGCGGCGCATCTCGGCGAGGGTGTCTTCCTCGGTCCAGGCTGATTTGTAGACGCGCTTCGACATCAACGCGTCGTAGACGTCCGCGATCGCGACGATGCGCCCAAATAGCGGAATCTCGTCGCCGCGTTTTCCGACCGGGTTCCCGTCTTCGTCGGTCTCGAGCGGCTCACCGGTCTCGAGGTCGATATGCCCGGGATATCCGGTACCGTCCCAGTTCTCGTGATGATTGAGCGCTACCGACTGCGCGAGCTCGTCGAACTCCGACTGCTTGTTGACGAACAGGCGTGCACCCTGCAGCGTGTGCGACTTCATGATCTCGTACTCGTCTTCGCTAAAACGCCCCGGTTTCTTGAGGATCATGTCCGAGATCGCCACCTTGCCGACGTCGTGCAGCATTGCCGCCATGCGCAGGTTGTCTTTGGTGCGCTCGAGCTCGTCTTGCGATAAGCCGTTGTTTCTCGCCCAGCGCTCGTAGATCTCGACTGCGTAGCCGGCGACGCGGTTAACGTGTGGTCCGGTCTCTTTGGGGTCACGTAGCTCCGCCATCATGATCATGCGCAGCAGTATTGCGCGGGTCATCTGGGCCCGCTGGAGCGCGACGGTAGCATTGGCGGCGAAGTGGGTTACCACGATCTCATCCTCGGCGTCGAACGCGATCACGTTTCCATTATCGTCCTGTTTGTTGATAACCTGGATAACGCCGAGGATGTCGCCATGGTTGGTTGAAAGCGGGATCGCGAGCATAGAGGTGCTCTTGTAGCCCGAGACGCGGTCGTAGTGAGGATTGAAACCGTACGGCGCGCTCGCGGGGATCTGATACACGTCGGGGATGTTCACCGGCTTACCGGTTGCGGCGGCGTAGCCGGAGATTGTCTTTTTGTTGATCGGGATCGTAAACACGCTGTAGATGAGCTTCTCGCCTTCCGGAAGCTGCGCCTGCAGCGTAGCGTTTTGCGCGTAGTTGATCGTGAGGCTCTCGCCGTCGCTGATATAGATCGAGCCGGCGTCGGCGTTGAGTACGCGCCGAGCTTCGTGCAGAATTCGCTCGAGCAAAACATCGAGATCCTGCAGCTTGTTAAGCTCGGAGTCTAGGCTGATTATGTCACGCAGCTTCTCGGCATCCTCTGACATTGGCTGTCTCCGTTGTTCAAACGTTGTTGCGTGCTAATGGAGCTCGTGTTGATCGCTTATGGCGTCGCATGTGATGTGAAACTCGTGGCAGACGTCGCATTCTTCGATTGAGTGGTGCTCCGCAAACGCGTTCCAGTGCTCGCGTTGATTCGGCGTGAGGATTCCGACACCGCGGCACAGGGGGCATGTGTTCTCGAGGGCGTTCAAGATTGCGGAGCGAATGAACTGTGAGCGATTAGGTATTCCGTCCAACTCCCGCGCGAGCGACTCGTCTACCTTGAACGTTATTACCTCGCCTTTTTTGCCGACGCTCATGCAACCGCTCCTCCCGGATGGTGTTCACGTGTATCTCCGCCTACGGTGCCGCACGCGCACGATAATCACAGTATAGAGCAGTATATCGCAGAACACAAATCTCGTCGCGACCGCGCGTCGTAATCGCGCGATTTCGCGATCACTTTGGTACGCTACTCGACGGCTTCGGGTGTCTCCCGCTCGGTGGTACACCAGGTGCGGTGCTGCAACACAACCGCCGGTGCGCGCGGGACTACCCGTACGCCCTGGCCCGGGTGAAACGAGCGATAGTACTCGGTATGTGCGAGGTACTCGATGCCGCCGAGTTGGACACGGTAGGTGATGTCGTGGCCTTTGAACTCACGCACCAATACGGTTGCCGGAGCGTTACCGTTGTCTTCGCGCAGGAGTTCGAGGTGCTCGGGCCGCAGCGACAGCAGCACCGCTCCGTGCGCCTCGCGGTCGAGCGGCAAGCGGCCGAGCGGAGTCTCAGCCTCTCTGCCGCCGGCGGTGCCCTGCAGTATGTTGGTGCGTCCCAAAAACTGAGCAACAAACGGGGTGCGGGGCCGGTGGTAGACCGTCTCGGGCGTGCCGATCTGCTCGATACGGCCTTCGTTCATCACCGCGAGCCTGTCGGAGATCGAGAGCGCCTCCTCCTGGTCGTGTGTTACCAGAATCGCGCTCATGCCGGTCTTCTTGAGAAGGTCGCGGACATCGCTTCGGGTTGCGTCGCGTAACGAGGCGTCCAGGTTCGAGAACGGCTCATCCAAGAGAATGATCTTCGGACCGGCGGCGATCGCTCGGCCGAGAGCAACACGCTGTTGCTGACCGCCCGAGAGCTCGTGCGGCATGCGCTCGCCAAACCGACCGAGACCAACCAGCGAGAGGGTCTCGGCGACCCGCGAGCGCTTCTCTTGCTTCGATACGCCGCGCAGCGCGAACGCGATGTTGTCGGCGACCGAGAGATGTGGGAACAGCGCGTAGTCTTGAAACACCAGCCCGATCTCGCGCCGCTCGGCCGGAATGCTGCCGATCGAGCGGCCGTTGAGCAGGATATCGCCGCTGTCGGGGGTCTCGAACCCGGCGATCACTCGCAGCAGCGTTGTTTTGCCGCAGCCCGACGGGCCGAGCAACCCGAAAATCTCGCCGGGGCGCACCGAGAACGACACGCGCTCAACCACCGGCCCATGGGCCTCATCGTATGTCTTGCTGAGCTCGTTTATTTTCATGACCTGCATGCCGATCACACTCCTTTTCTATGCCGGGGCGCGCCGCCCCTGCTTACCGGGACCCCTCGTGCTTGAGCAGGAATCCGATGAACAGCCCCGAGAACACCACGATCGCCGCAGCGTACGGAGCCGCTTGCGCAAGCATCGCCTCTGAGGTACGGCTGAACACGTTCATCGCGAGGGTTCGGTACCCGGTCGGCGCGAGCAGAAACGTAATGGGCAGCTCCTTCATCGCGATTACGAATACCAGAACGCCGCCCGCAACGATTCCGCGGCGCAACAGCGGGAGAACGGTGCTTACAAACGCCTCAACGCGGTTGCGCCCAAGCGAGCGAGCCGCTTCCTCGAGCCGCGGCGAGGCCTGCAACACCGCGCTTCTGATCGGCCCGATCGCGAGCGCCTGGAAGTTCAAGGCGTACGCGAGAATCAACAACGGCAGGGTCTGATATAGCGCCGGAGCGGAGCGCAACGCAAAGAACACCATCGCGAGCGCGAGCGCGAGCGGCGGAATCGCGTAGCCGATATACGCGGCGCGCTCGAGGGTGCGCGATATAACCGACGGATAGCGCGCCGCGGTGTACGCTACCGGGAGCGCGAGCAGCGCCGCCAGGGCCGCCGCCGGCACCGATGCAGCCGCCGACGCGGCGAACGACGCCGCGACCTGCGCCGGCCGTAGATCGGGCGGCGCGAGTAACAGCCAGTACGAGAGGATCAGAACCGGCAGTCCTACCGCTGCAAGGATCACGAGCCACACAAACAGCTTTGCGAACGGGCGGGTCCTACCCAACGGGACCTCGGCCGGTTTGCGGCCCACGCCGCTGCCGCTGCGCCACAGCTTGGTGCGCCCGAGTAGTCGCCACTCGAGCCCTACCACGCCGACCGTCATCGCGAGCAGCATCAGCGAGAGCCAGGCGGCGTAGACGCGGTCGAACGCCCCGTGGTACTGCGTGAATATCGCGTAGCTAAAGACCTCGTAGCGCATCAAGGCTACCGCGCCGAAATCGCCGAGGACGTACAGCCCGATCACGAGCCATCCGGCGAGAAGCGCCGGGCGCAGATGCGGCAGCGTAACCTTGAAGAATATCTCGGTTCGGCCGTAGCCGAGGCTGCGTGCGGTTTCTTCGTAGCTTGGGTCAACGCCTGCGAGCGCGGCGCGCAGGTTAAGAAACAGATACGGATAGGTGTAGAGCGTGAGCGCCGCGGCGGCGCCGCTGAGCCCGCTCATTCGCGGCAGCGCCAAGCCGGTGAGGCGCGCGAGAATGCCGTAGTTACCGCCGAGGCTGATCAGCGCGTACGCCATGACGTAGCCCGGCACCGCGAGCGGCAGCGTCGCGAGTATCGTGAGTAACCGCTTGTGACGGATATCGGTCCGGACCGTGATGAACGCGAGCGGCACCGCGAGCAGCGTTGTGCCGACCAAGACCGTGAAACTCAGCGTCAGCGTGTTGAAAAGCAGGCGTAGGTTGCGTTGCCGGAAAACGAGCGCTTGTACCGCCTGGAGGTCGGCTTCGAACGCCCGCAGTACGAGATAGGCAAGCGGCAGCAGCACGCCGATTGCCCCGATCGAGGCGGCGACCAGCAAGAACCACGGTGGCCGTCGCCCGCTCGCCGGCATGGTCGGCACTACAGCAGCCCCAGTTCACGGAGTAACGCGAGTGTGCCGTCGAGATCCTCCATCGCATCAAGATCGAGCTCCGGGCTGGCCTCGAGCAGGGTCTCGAAGGTCTCGAGCTGCGCATTGGGTTCCACGCCCTCGAGAACCGGGTACTCGTATATCTCGCCGGTGAAAAACTCCTGCGACCAACGCGAAAGCAGAAAGCGCACGAACTCAACAGCCTGCTCGCGTCGGTCGCTCTCGGCGAGGATCGCAACTCCGGCGACGTTTACGAGATTGCCGATATCGCCGCCCTCAAAAAACATCTGAGAAGCCGGATAATCAGGATCATCGGCCAGAAAGCGCAGCAGATAGTAGTTGTTGGTGATCGCAAAATCGATCTCCCCGGCTCCGATCGCCTCCACGAGCGCGGTGTTGTTGCGGTAGCGGAGCGCTCCGCCTTCGTCCATCGCCTCGAGCCAGTCTGCGGTGCGGTCGTCGCCGTGCACCACGCGCATCGCGGTAACAAAAGCCTGGAACGAGCCGTTGGTCGGAGCCCAGCCGAAGCGCCCGGCATAGCGCTCATCGGCGAGATCAAACACCGAGGAGGGGCGTTCGCCCTCCTCAACGCGCTCGTTTGAGTAAACGAGCACGCGGGCGCGTCCGCTTGTCGCCACCCAACTGCCGGTGCGGCTGCGGTAGATCGCCGGCAGGTCGGCGTACAGGTCTTCGGGAAGCTCGCGGAAGCGGTCGGCCGTACTCAAAGCCCCGAGGGCGCCTGCGTCCTGCGCCCAGAAGAGATCGGCCGGGGTGCGGCTGCCTTCCTCTTGCAGGAGCACCGCGAGCTCGGCGGTGCCTCCGTAGCGCACGTTTACCTTGATGCCGGTCTCTTCCTCGAAGCGCTCGATCAGCGGGTCTACCAGCGCCTCGCCACGCCCGGAGTATAACGTGAGGGCGTCGGCCTCCCGTCCACCGGCCGCAAGCGCCTCGAACACCGCCGCCGGTGAGAACGCGAGCAGCAGCGCCGCCGCCGCGAGCCGCAGCCTTTTCGCTATATTGTAACTCTGCATAATTCTTCTCCCGTAGAAAGTAGTACAGATTGATTACAAAATCAATTAGCTTAATGATGTGCCAGCATACAGTGTTAGGCGAGGCTAGGTCAAGGGTAGTGACACGAGTTTTGTGGGTGACGACGGGTGCACCGAAAGATCGAGATTTCACAAAGCAAATGGAGATAATCGCCGACGGAGGTAAGCGTTTCACGGTGCGTATGCTATGCCGAACGCTCGCCCACAAAACTCGTGTCACTAAAAACGGCACAAAAGCTGTGCGAGGGGCTTGACCTGCGCCCGCCCGAACGTGTATCCATTATGCGCGAGGTAATACAAAGGCATACCCTCGCTGATCCAGGAGGTAAACAAATGATTCCGATCAAGAAACGATACGCGCTTGCGCGCGCTGCAGCGCTCGTGGTTTTAGCCGGCGCGGTGGGGTTCGGCGCAACACAGGTATTTGCGGGCGGCTCGGCCGAGGAGCCCGAACGCGAACGGCTGCACGTAGTTGCCACGCATAGCATCATCGGCGACTTTGTGGAGAACGTAGCGGGCGATGCAGTCGAGCTCACGGTGCTCGCGGGCGTCAACCAAGACCCGCATGTCTATGAACCGGCCCCCGCCGACAGCGCCGCAGTGCTCGGCGCCGACCTCGTGTTTGAGAACGGCCTGCTGCTCAAGGGCTGGCTCGACCCGCTCTACCGTCAGTCGGGCTCCACCGCCACGCGCGTGGTTGTAAGCGACGGCGCGCGCCTACTCGACTACGCAGGCGGCCACGACGACCACGGCCACGACGACCACGGCCACGACGACCACGGCCACGACGACCACGGCCACGACGACCACGAGGACGACGACCACGGGCACGACGACCACGGGCACGACGACCACGAGCATGGCGAGTACGATCCGCACGTCTGGCAAAGTGTGGCGAACGCGATCGTGATGGTGGAGAACATTCGAGACGCGTTGGTGGATGCCGACCCGGAGAACGCCGAGCTGTACGAGGACAACGCCGCGGCGTACATCGCCGAGCTCGAGGAGCTCGACGACTACATCTTTGAGCTCGCCGAGATGATCCCGCACGAGCGACGCATCCTGGTCACCGGGCACCTCGCGTACCAGTACTTCGCCGACCGCTACGGGTTTCGGCAGTTGGGCGCCACGCTCGGGGCGATCACGACCGAGGGAGCCGACCCGTCGGCCGGGGAGATTGCGGCGCTGATAGACGAGATCCGCGCGACCGGCGCGCCGGCGGTGTTCGCCGAGAACATCATGAACTCTGCGATTGCACAGCAGGTTGCCCGCGAGGCCGAGGTAGCGTTCGTATCGCCGATTTACAGCGGCGCAATCGATGAGCCGGGCAGCGATGCCGCGAGCTACATAGGCATGATGCGTCACAACATCGAGATAATGGTTGACGCGTTGGCTGAATAACGCGTTCAATGGTAGGCAATGGTAATACCGTACAGCCTGCGCCGGGATCGTGCCGCGGTCTCCGGCGCGCCTGCTATTGAAACGCGTGATCTGCGGTTGCGGTACCCCGGCGCAGAGCAGGATGCCCTAAGAGGTGTCTCGATCTCGATTCCGCAGGCGAGCTGCGCGGCCTTGATCGGCTCAAACGGCTCCGGCAAATCCACTCTCATGAAGGCGGTCTGCGGCATACTGCGCGCGCATCAGGGCACTATCCGCATCGCCGGCCTCCCGGTCGGCGGCTGCCATCATCGCGTGGCGTATCTACCGCAGCGCGGCGAGATCAACTGGCGCTTCCCGGTAACGGTACGACGGCTCGTAATGGCCGGCCGCTTTGTGCACCTCGGCTGGATTCGCCGTCCCGGACCCCACGATTACGAGATCGTCGAGCAGGCGCTCGAGCAACTCGGGATCTGCGAGCTCGCCGACCGTCAGATCGGCATGCTCTCGGGGGGGCAGCAGCAGCGGGCGCTTCTTGCGCGGGCATTGGCGCAGGACGCGGAGGTGCTGCTGCTCGATGAGCCGCTCACCGGCGTAG
>Ga0207421_10000999_pt1 | contig 36775 bp, 53 predicted proteins | sample SodLakKL_010_SED_4_FD_187542 | JGI IMG/M metagenome (GOLD analysis project Ga0207421, IMG submission 187542) | Alkaline sediment microbial communities from Lake Tanatar, Kulunda Steppe, Russia - 8KL_010_SED (SPAdes) (version 2) | ecosystem: Environmental > Aquatic > Non-marine Saline and...
GCACTGGCCTCGGACATAAAACCCAAATCTTCAATCCTCATACCAGTATGTTGTAGCACATCGTCAACAGAACTATAGTATTTCTTTTCCTCCGCCATACTAACCACCATCCTTGCGATGTTTACGCTTATGATTCTGCAGTCCGCGTTCACTCTTTGCCGTAAAATCACATCCGGGGCAATCACACTTTAAACCATTAGTGTAAATAACAAGTGCGCCACAAGCCTCGAGTTCTGCATAACCGTTCTTCGTCACAGAAACCTTTCTTTCCGCCTTTGGTCGGAAAACAAAACCCGCCCTATAAACAATTTCGTCAAGCATATTCACAACAACTATATTTTCCTTTGAGCGAGCCATGACTACCCTCCATTCATCGTTGTATAACTCTTAAATGTTGACAGCTCTTTACTTCGGCAAAATTTGGCTTCGTTTTATTAACCAGAACAGGTGAGCTCGGCATAAAAAGCAACCCTGCCCGTTCGATTGGCTTGTCCGATTCGTTTATAACAATAGTGTCCCCGGCTACATGCTGTAACTTCAAGCTTGTCCGTGCCGTGCCTCCGCTATAATGGAGTATGATGTCCACCCTGTTTTCTCCGGCATGGTTCGTAAAACTATTCCACTCGCTCCCGAGAATCAAAGCACGGACTTTATTTTTAAAGAATGAACGCAACATCGATGACTGATCACGATATCGTCCATCGCCCCATTCACTTATCCAGCCATCAAGAAATCGCTTTGCGCCCGCACACCTACGAAACGCCCAAACTCCACCAGCGAGAGCCATCTCCCTTTCTGAACCAACCAACTTGACTGTTTCTTCATATTCGGGCCCTGACTTGCCCCGTTTGAGATGCTTCACACAATCCCTTGAATTGACATCTTTGGTCAAGACCATCTCCCAGCCTTGTTCCAAAGCCCAAAATATAAACTCAACACTTTCGTTTAGTTCGGTATCAGCATCGAGATAAATTACTTCCTTCCAATTACCGGGTGCGTATTCGTAAGCTTTTATTTTGGCTAATCGACCACCGGGATCAACATCTTCCGGCAAGGTTAAGCTGTAGTCGGCTTCGGGCATTTTCTTGTCCGAAATAACAGCAACCTCGGTCTCCGGCATACGCTCTCGAATACTGCGCAACAATCTTCTGGCACAGCGCCGGGCGTTACTGCCATAAGCTACCACATAAATACCCCGGTCGGAACGCCGCTTAATATCTTGTCTTGTTGTTTTCGCAACCACGTTCTCGTATTCAACAAAAACTTTAGCGTGAGCTTCGACCCAGCCATCGATAGAATAAACAGTTGTAGTTTCCCTTAAATCTTCCGGTTTTGCTTTTATTTCAGCTACTCGCTTGATAGCCTGAATCATACTTTCAATATCTCCGACATCATACCTCTCTATGCCAGCTAACTCTGGAATATCGTCTAAGAGTCCTACACCTCTCGGAATTACTACCTTAACCCCACAAGCCAGTGCCTCCAACGGTGGATAGGGTATGCCTTCGATGCTCGAAGTGCAAAGGAAAATATCTATGCTGTGATAAAACTCATGCAGCCGGTCAATCGAAACATGCTGTGTCGGAATCGGCCACCCACTACCGATCGCCTTGAACTCAAACCCGGGCAACCTTTTGACCGCTTCGGCGACCAGGTGTTCGCCTTTTCTTCCTCCACGATAGACGAATCCCGCGACTCCGATCTTAGGAACACTGTTTTTGATCGGCACGAGCCTTGGCGAGAACTTGTCCCTATCCAACGGTGGCAATATTCGAACGGTCGGGCCGTATTGTGAAAGATCATCGTAATACTGTTTTGCTGAGGTTATTCTTATTAAGGCATCTTTAGCCCGGCGTTCCCAAATTTCAACCTTATCCGGCAAACAATCTTCCCGGTGAGTAAAGTAAGCAATGAAAGGGACATCGGAATTGCGTCCGTCTAAATACGGAAACGAATAATTGATAAAAGCGTCCGGGTCAGGTGACGCTCCGATTGTCCAACCGAGTTCTTCGGCCAGGTATCGCGCTTTCCTGCTCAGGATACTCGAGTCTGTTGGGTTCTGCCTAATGATATGGACCATTCGCCTTCTCCTTAGATAAAAGTCTTTAAATCTTTTACCGCCAATTCTTCGTTCCTTGCCCGGTCATTACGGAACCCTGCCACTCCGGTATTCGTCGGCGTCTTCCAGTCCCTATACTGCCACTCAAGATATTTGACCACTTCTGCCGGAACCGGATATTTTTGACCTCTGATACGCGCCTGCCCAGGTGATGCAAAGAATATCTCCGGCAACCAGGCCGTCCCAAACGCTTCCTTCACCGGCTTCTGCTGCCTTAGACCTTTGTTCTCACTCTTGTAATAAAGTAAAATATGTCCGAATAAAGGCTCCTGCTCAAAATGGATCAACGTATCTTCACCGGTAACCTCGGCTTGAACAACCTTAACTTCAAAACCCAGCTTCTTCAGGCTCTTGACTATTTGCTTCTTAACGGGCAGGGCTTCTTCAGCCTTTACCGCAATATCAACATCATAGTCATAAACAATAAAATCTCCCTCACGAACTGCGCCCAACGCCGCACCAAGCACCAACTGCCACCAGATACCTTGCTTGTTTAAAGCATTTCTTATTTGAGCCAGGTAAATGCCTTTTTGCTCTCTTTCTTCTTCAGTAAATATCCTGGCCTCTGGTCCTCGTTTAACCAACCTATTTCACCTGCCCAGTCAGTATTGTCGATGAGATGCCCTGCGTATATGGCAAATAAATCACCTTAACCTCATGCTGCATTAATCTACTCTCCCACTCAATCCAGCGATCTTCCCCGTAATGGTCATCAGCTACAAAAACTATATCGAACTGTAGTTTTAACCAAGCTTCATATTTATCTCTACTGCCACTTTGTGCGATGGCGATATCAACATACTCTATTGCCCTAACTATCTGTATTCGCTCCTCAAACGGAATCAACGGCAACTTGCCTTTATCTTTTTGGGTTAGCTCATCGGTGGTAACCCCAACTATTAGCCGATCACACAGACCTCGAGCCGCCCGCAACAGGTTTAGATGCCCGATATGAAACAAATCAAAAACGCCTGTCGTATAACCAGTAATCATTTGACCTTCTCCATTATCGCAAAGATACTTTTCCAAATCCCCTCAGCATTCTTGTTGCCGGCTCCGCCCTTATCAACAATCTTCCATTTACGATCTGTGTAAAAACTAAAACCAACGTCATTCACCTTATAATCGAAATACTTCACAAAGGTTAAGGTGTAAGGCCGGCGATGTGTTGGATCTCCCCAAACTGCAACCGGGTCTTCAGCGTTAGGGACTTTAATGTAAAGCGTTCCGCCAGGCTCCAGGATCCGCCAGCACTCATCGAGCACCTTCACCAAATCTATGTCCAAATGCTCAAACACATTTTTAGCTTCAATTTTGCTCGCTGATTCATCATCCCAGGGCCAGGGCAACTCATTTAAGTCATGCACAACATCAATCTCAGGACGGTGTTTGTGTAAATCATGATTCACCCATCCATTACCCTCATTAATATGATTCCCAGCCCCAAGATTCAGTTTCAAGTAATCCACTTCCCAGCAGGTAATAATTTGTAATACGGCTTCAGATACCAAATTGCTATAAGTAAGGCCAAGTGTTCATTATACTCATTTTTTAAAACGAGCCAGTTTTCATAAGTGCTTCTTGCCTTCTGGCTATCTTTCAAGAACATCGCCCGGCTATCGGGCAACGGGACTCTCAAATCTCCAAGCGTCTTTAAAGCTTTTTCTCTGTTTTTATCCGTTACAACGTCCATCGCCAACTCATTATACGGACGAGAAGCCACAATCAAGTCCCAACGATCGAGCCACTTAAACCCTTGCTCGAGGACGTCTTTGCCAATTAAACAGTCACCCCAGACAAACACTTTGCCTTTCGGCATCTCTGTAACGTGCTCGAATCCATTGGTGCTTTTAATCTTCCTATTTTGCGTGTCAAGTATCTTCATTTTAAAGATAAGGCAGGGCCACGGACTTACACCGCCATAGGTTATCTTCCCTGCCTCACTCCTTTCACCAACTATTTACACTTTAGCTACAAGACCTCATTAATGCTTAACTGCCAGGAGTCTCCTTATCGATGAACGCTACAACGGCAGCATTTTCGTCTTCATAATCAGCGTCTCCCTCTAATGTGAGAACAAAATCAGTCTTGCGCTCTTTAGGTATCCGATCACGTTCGATGGTTACCTCATGGAACAGACCCCAGACCATGTTATCCGGGTGCTGTAATTGAGCGACATCGCCAGCATGGCCAGATTGGCTGCGCTCCTGCATGGGAACGTAAGTAACCGGGATTCCTTTATAGGGAAGATTAGCGCCTTCTGTCCAGGCTCTATCCCCAAGGTTAGTCCCGCGAGCTTTCAGCAGATTGTAGTAATCATTCTGGGTCTCCCAATCAACATAAAAGCGCCATTCCGCCGGGTTCTGTAGATACTGCTTCGGACATGCTTTCAACATTGCCTCGAACATGTTTTCGGGGTAATCCTTATCAGCAGGATCGAAGTCCTTACTACCACCAGAGCCATAAACCTTGTTAGCTGCTCGCTTAACCCAACCATCGATCAGCTTCAGAACAGCATCGTCGCCTATAGCTTTGTCAGCCAGGATAAACCATTCTTCGAGGTCGCGGCCAGCGGCTTCACCAAAGAGGTCAATAAGAGTGTCCTCAAAGTTACCTCTTTCAATGTTTCTCCGCAGTGCCTGGTCTTTAATACCGGTAATTGCCTGCAGTTCCTGAGCAATCAGTTTATTGGTATAAAAAGTAGGCTTGACATGATCTGCGGAATCCAGCGCATCGCCTTCAGAAGCAGCTTTAAGAATCCGACCGATAAATCCTACCCGATCGATATCTACTTGATGGCTCTGCATAGCGATAAAACGAGCTTCCTCCAGGATAACAGTCCTGTGCTGTATAACTTCGATAAAGCGATCGAACTTTTCAGCGAGCAAAACCCCTTCGTTAAGATCGCCAATTGAAATGGCCTTGAAAGCCTGATCCAATCTCGCTAACATTTCAGCGTTATTCATTATTTATCTCCTCCTTTCTCAAAGTGATTATTTCTCTTTCCTGCGCCGGCCGTGCAGGTCACGACCAAGTTTATCAGCGCGGTCTTTGGGATCCTCTTGCCCATCTTGCCCTTTGATAGCTTTGCTCTCTGACCTGATTCCTTTTTTTGCCTCGACTTTATCCAGGCGTTTTATGATTTCAGATTTAAAGGACTCAAATTCATTTTCGTCTTCGGACGAGCACTCATCTTCGTCGGACGATTCTTCGCTGGACTTGGATTCGGTATTCCCAGTCTCGGTTCCTGTGGTGTTTTTATCCTTCTTATCTTCAGCTTCAGCTTCAGTGGTAGTGGTATTTACCGATTCTGTAGATTCCTCTTGCTCGCCACTCTCATCTTTATTTTCAACTTCGTTCTCTGATTCAGGAGCTGCCTTCAACGCATCTTTTACTATCAACGTTAATTCGTCCTTTGCTTCCTTAACGGCTTCTTGCACAATGGCGCGGACTTCTTCCTCCTTCATATCTTCTTCGCCTCCTTTCTGGCTTCTTTCGTTTTCAGCATCGCGGACAAGCTCATCGATAACATTTTTAGCTTCCCGCAATTTATTTAAAACTGATTGAGAGTAAGTTCTACCTTCTTTCTCAACAGTATTGCCTCCGGAAAGAGTATCCATCACTCTTTCAAAAAAGGACTTGTTTTCCTTCACAACAACATCTTCCACGATCTTTTTATTGCTTTTGAGTGCAAAGAATTTGGCTTTTGGAACGGCCGGACTGTCAACAAAACTTACATAAGCCGCGACCCAATCATCGCCAAGATCGCTCAAGAGTGTTCGCTTCAACGCTTCGTCGGACTTCTTCGCACTATCTGACTTTAAAGCACTTCGTCTGATTCCCATTATAGAGTAACCTGTTAAATCACCTTTCTCAACGGCCTCCCATGTTGTTTCATCAGTCTTGCTTCCGAGTATCCACGAACCTTTGGGCAGTAACATTTCCTCGCCATCATAAACGTTTTTCACGGTCATTTCCTGCGGTAACAAGTAAGACTCAACCGGTACTCCGACATTGTTCAAGCTGTGTTGAAGATCAACATTCCGGTAACTTTCCATCCATTCATGAGCTGCCTTTTCAACCCGTTCCTCGGTCAAGGCCGGTTCCCCGAGAACATCAGTTTCTCCCGGAACCAAAACAGCAGCATAAGCTATGCGCTTCGCTGCGTTCTTCATTACTATTGGTCCCGTGAGTTCGGGCTTTCGAGCTTTCTCTGCCGGCCACTTTCCTTCGGCCTGATAATGTAACCAGGCACACAGAGCATAAGGGTCACTAATCCCCGGCCTGCTTTCCAGGGAGGCTATGCACCCGTTGAAATCACCGGCCCAGCTATCCCAATCGCTTATGATTCCTTCCACATCCTTAAGAGAAAGGTCAGGATTGCTCGCCAATATTTTCTTTTGCACGTAAAGGGACTCAACTTCTCTGGGTTGTCCGAGTGTAATTTCACCGGAGAGGTCTGAATAATCAATTTCGTAGAGATTTTCATTCTCGTAATCTTGAACTATAACTGCATCATCGAAGGTCGCTATAACATTTGGCAGAGGTTCAGCCATAACTTCATCTTCACCAGAGAACTCTTCGCTCATTGAACTAAAAAAGCTCCAAACTTTCTCTCGGACACGATTCATCCTGCTCTCAAGAGAATTTGCAGCATTCCACTGTTCAGGCATATATGTTTTCACCTCCTTTATATTGCACACCACTCCTGTTTAATTTTCTTACAATTTCATAAATTATACTACAGGTAAACATTATCTGTCAACTCAAGCAGCACTAACCAGATCATTTTCGTAAAATGTAATCCTGCCTGGAGGAGCCATCATTCCACGAGGCATGATAAATGGCACTTCCGTGCATCTACAGTTAATCCACTCTTCGATTGGCCCGGATTTGTCTCCCGGATGTTTGAGCCCGTTCCTGAAGTTATCCTCCACCCTTGTTATTTGCCCGTGTAAGTCTTGGTGTGAGTCACGGACATTTTCATCTTCGGCCGACCACCACTGCTTGAACCGAGATAGTTCTTTTATTTTTTCGTGTATCGCCTGATTCTGGGCACTATTTATTTCAGTCCGAGCAATACGTCCAAGTTCTCTATCCGAAAGTCCGTCCACTCTTTCCCGAAGAACTCCCACTGCATCATCTATTCCAAGTCCTTTTTCGTATGCCTCCACCAATCCTTCCCGAAGTTCAGTTTTGATCCGACCGATAGCACTTTCAGCTGATTCAAGCGCTGTGCGGGCTATGCGCTCTTTAACCTTAGGATTTATCTTATCGAACCGAATATCAATTCCAAAGAGTTCGGCATCGCGAATAACGCCATCTACTCCACGCTCGGCTGCAGTTGAAACAGCATCGAAGATCAAGTTCTTCATTTCCGGCTTGTGTCGCTCCATATACTGCATTAGCTGGTTTACAAACATACGATCTCTGGGGATACGGTCTTTTTCGATGAGCTTTTGAATAATCTCTTGCCCCACGCGTCCCATCACACTTTTTAGTTCTCTGGCTAACCGATTCTCTGCCCTGATAGTATCATGGATTGCAGTTTTGCTTGCGACAATGTAGTTTAGATGTCTATCTATTATCAAAGCTTTCTCCAGATTTCTTATGGTCTTTATCTGAGATAACTTTTGTGACATCATCGTATTCATTATCCACCTCCAGAAGCTGACGTTTTAAACTACGCATTGCCATAACAGCCGAACTATTGTTCGTTTCAACAGATTCGAGTGGAACTCCTTTTACAAAGCGCATGTCCAGTCTTGGATCATCCGGGTCATCTTCGAGTCCGTAATTAGAGCCATAAAGTTGGATCACGTCACGAATTCGCATTGCGCCCATATCGAACAGTCCCCGAACGATTTCAAGTTCCTGTTTTTCGTCCTCGGTATCGATATCAACAAACTGAAAAGCCCAATCTGTAACTTCGAAGCCTTCGCGCACAATCCAATGATTGAGCAGTTCTTCAAGCACTTCCTGCCTGGGTTCGATTACGCTGTTCTTGTAAATTCTTGTGCTTTCAATCGCTGTTGAACCGCCCAGACTGCCGGTCTCTGCGATCCCAGCCCGGTAAGGCGGCACTCCATGAGCAGTAATAATTTCATCCCGGTTGTCCTTTCTAAACAACCTGAAAGAAGCATCTTTTGTTTCAACTGACAAAGGTTGAAACTCAATCTTAACATCGCCCGAAGCTCCTTCCCTCGAAGGCACGGTTAAGATAAGTGTAGAGTGTGGATTCTCTGCTAACTCGCTAAAATGATCTTCAATACTTTGCTCTAGTTCAGTCTTCCCGGTTTTTTCATCAATCTCGCCGGGATCGTAATCCCCGGTAATAAATACAGCGTAGGCCGGGACCCCGAAGTTATCAAAAAAACTCAAGTTGTAATCACGCCTGGACATGTCACCATGGACAGCACCAAGGGCAGGGATGATATCAGCGATCCCGTAGTAATCACTTCTTTGAGAATACATCGAATTCCAAATTATCTCGGAAGCTCTACGCTCTGGGTCCAAGCTCCCAAGTGGACGCTCCTCTCCAGTCATTAAATCAATATCAACTTCAGCCCCGATAACTTTAAAATATCGCTTCTTGTTTGCCCGGCGCTGCATGATCTTGTTCCCGCCTACATGTACTCGCAACGTATGAGCAGGAACATGGAATAAACCTACTGGTTCTCCATCGTGGTGGTAGTCTTCACGCACTAACTCCAAGGCCCCGTAACTTATGACCTCAATATCATACTGATGCTGATAAAGAGTGTGAATAAAACCGGACTGATCATTGATAAAAACTTCCAGTCGCTCTTTTTGTTCAGGCGAGGGATTCTCAACCAAAGGAACAAGCATCCACCCGAGTCCTGCGGTATCTCTGGCTTTCACCTGACAACACCGGGCATGGTAGGCATTGATCTCGATAATGCCCGCCAGAATCTCCGGACTATAAAGCGGTTGGACTAACTTCTCACTGACATAAGAATCGCGGAACCTATCAATCGGCATCTGCCGAGAGGTTTCACCTTCTTTCTTGGCTGCGTATTGGTCGAGCACGTCCCCTCGGATTGAGCGCCCGTCCTTGGTCACAACACAGAAAGGCTCTCTTTTAAGCGAAGGCTTACCCTTCGCCCGCTGTTCACGCTTATAATTACGCTGGTATTCACGACTTTTCTCTGGATCTTTATGCGGCACTATTATCGCCTCCTTTTACTTTTGACGCTTGCTGCTCTGGCTGGAGCTCTCCGTTTATGCTTGGTCATGCAATTTATAGCTTGAGTAAAGGCATCAAACTGGTCGTCTGATAGTCCCCATGGTGCCGTTGCACATTCTTCGATGAAATCTTCCACCCAGGGATAAAGCGCCGGGTGAGGAATAAATACATTCCCGGCCTCAACTTCATGACTGATTGCGTGCCCCCTTGCCTCCTTGTTCCCTTCCGGTTTAACTCCAATAATGCCAGAAATTTTGTTCTGCAAAGCCTGCATAACTGCGGGACCGTTTGCTGCGAATTCTACCCATTTCGGCCCCGTTTGCGGCCACTTTGCACATAAACTTTCAAAAGCCCTTAGCGTTCCCGGAAAATCTAACTTCTCCCTAACTATATCAAGCAAGTAAAAGTTTGCTCCCAATTGTCCGAACACTTCACCGACCACATAACTTCGTCCGGCCTCGTTGCCCATAAATGTCATGTCCCAACTCTGGATAATCCGATCGAAATTGGTCGGTAATTCTACGGGCTTAAATTCGACAACCTTCCCCTTGACTTCTTCATCGTTTGATGGCATAAAAACCGCAATTGGTTTAAATTGTTTCGATTTTCCAGTCGGAACCCAGTACTGCCACCAGTGACGCTTGAGTATCGCTCCACCACTCGGAGCTGGGCGCTGTTGATAAAGTGCTGTCCAAGCTCTACTCCCGATTTCTTTCTTTCTTTGTTCGCCCCAAGCTTTATCAAAACCGTACGAAGGCCAGAGAAAATCTCCTTTCTTTCGGCCTATCGGGTCATCGTCATCTTCACACTCACAGGGCAAGCTAACAACCGACCATTCGTCGCCTTCGTTCTCCAATAATCTCCCGGCCAGGTCATCCTCATGCCAGCGGGTTACGATAACGATAATTGACGCATCCGGCTGCAAACGAGTAAGCATCGAGTTTCGGTATTCGTTCCACAAGTTTTCGCGGTAACTTATGCTATCTGCTTCTTTCCTGCTTTTGATCGGGTCATCAATAATGAGCAAATCCGCACCTTCACCCGTGATCCCGGAGCCGACCCCCACGCTTTTCATTCCGCCTCTATGGCCTTCAATTTCCCAAATAGTTTGAGAACTTGTGCTTCTCGATAACCGGACTCCGAATATTTTTTGCCCAAATTCGGCTATTTTATTCTTGTTGGCGCGGCCGAATTTTTGTGCTAAATCTTGACTATAGCTGACTACAATTACTCGGCGATCGGGGTCTTTCCCGATAAAGTAACTCGGAAGCGTTTCTGTTACGGTCATCGATTTACTGTGCCGTGGAGGCATCAGCAGCATCATTTTCCTGATTTCGCCAAGCTCAACCTGTCTTAACTTCTGACAAATATATTCGGTATGCTTCGCGTGCCGGTATCTCCCCCGATGCACTAGCTCAAGATAGAAGCTATAATCAATCTTTGCTAAATCTTTCCGTAAAGCTTGATCTGAAATGTTGTTTAATAGATTCGGCAACGCCAGGATCTCTGACGAGTTCCCTGATGAGTAGTCCATGTTCTCCATCCCGTTCGCCTCCTGGCATATCAGTCGGCTCTCCAAGCGCAAGGCGACCAATCCGCTGCAGTCTTTCCAGCGCTCTGCTCAAGTTCTCCATCTGACTCAAGGCCATTGCTTGAAGCTCTGCGTCTTCTTCCCCCCTGGCACTTGCTTCAGCTTCGCTCCGTTTCAGGCGATTATTTGCGTTGATAAAGTGAATCTTCAAGTGGTTAACCCCTATATCGGCGAGCCTGAATATTTGAGCGTCAAACTCCGATGATTTGCCTGCAAGGATATCTGTTTTAGATTCCATACGTTTGCGTTCCAGTGTTGCTCTAAAAATGTTCTTTTCTGTCGCCCAGTCATCTGCGGCCGAACGCTTACGAATGGTTGATTCTGATATATTGTGCATATCTGAAAGAGTCTGAAGCGTTGGAAACATAATGTTCCCATCCCCGTCCATAATTCCTTCAACATATTGTTGTTTTACTAAGTCCCAATCGTGTCTTTTCCCCATGAAAAATAACCTCCATTTACATGGTTTACAGCTTGGTTATATATTGAGCCTTGCTGTACTTGCGTTCCTGTGCCATCATCTTCAAGAAATCTTCTTTATTAAAATCGGTGAGCCTGAATATTTCTTCTTCTTTCATGCCAAGTTGTTGACTGATTTCTTTGGTTGTTTTCCCATTATCGAGCAACTGTTTTACGATAGCTTTCATCGGTCCAAGCAAGTGCGTTCCTCTCGCCCGGTTGTGAGTTACAGTCCCGTAGATATTTTTATCTTCGTCGTCAGCATGATCAACAAAAACGACCGGGACTTTTCCTCTGAGAATATTTTTAAGCGGTTCTTCGCCTGCGACCATCCAACGATGGAAACCGTCAATGATAGTATAGTCCGGTCTTGCTACAATAGGCTGCGTAAATCCGTTTGTCAGAATTGACTGTTTGAGCAGCTCTAAATTCTGACGTGGAACCTTGTTCGGGTTATAGTTGTTCGGTTTTAATTTATCTCGGTCAACGATCTGCACGTTCTTGAGCGGTTTTAAGATATCCTTTTCCTCGACCTTAGTTTCTTCAGTCATAACATGACCTCCTTAATCTTTCTCCGTGATGTCTTTTTCCAGAGAAGCGTGCTTTTCTTCCTGCATGTCTTTTCGATGTTTCGGTATATCGATCATCATTGCTCTCATTTTACGAAGCTTGGGGTCGCCGGCGAGCAGAGTTTCGTAAACTTCTCTCCAGTGGTAAGGCTTCAAGAACTCCATATATTGCATAACGATGTTCTTCCGATATTTAGCAGCAACATCACGCTTCGCCGGAGTATCAAAATAACGAGGAATATCGTTTAACATCACCAAAGCCAGGGCGCGGTAATCCTTGTTATCGCTTTGATTGCCCTCCATCTCCCGGCGTTTCTTGGTATGACGCTTAAACATTTCGGAATCCCAATACATTGCAGCGAGATAAGCGCCCGGTTCCCGGCGAGTAATTCTGTCCATCAAGTCCGGATAATATTCATTTAACCGAACTAAAGAGCCGGCCGTGTCCGTGCTAAAGAATTGTGAGATTCTAAGTTCTTTTTTGCTGCGTCCAATCTGCCACATATGAACGTATGCTTCCGGAAAATCAATTTTGTTTTCTAAAAGATAAAGCCAAACATCGCTATCGCGCCAGTCATAAATAGGCCAAATAATATTCTCTTTCGTAATATTGTGCTTCGCTTTAGTGAACCCAACATAGTAATAAAGCCTCTGCACCGACTCCGCTACACGAATACCGATAAGCGTAATCCCGTCCTTAAAGATTCTTGAACAAAAGTCCTGATAAGCGTCTTTACGTGGTTGCAATAACGGGTGACTGCGTATCGCAAAATCGGGTGGTTGCCTGACCCAGCGGTCTTTTAAATACCGATCAAAGCAAATGAACGTTTCTTCGGTCTCAAGGCTGCGAAAACAGTTATAATGTTTAACCTCGATAGCATACCAATCGAACTTGGCGCCGACCTTCAAGAACTTCTCTCTCCATTCGAGGACGGTTTGTTCTAAGCAGGGATAAATAGCTTCCTCATCAATAAAGTAGCAGGTTAGCTGTTTAGGGTCAATTTTGCCCTGACGAATTAACTGGTAAACAATATGTGCCATACAGAGTGTATCTTTGCCCCCTGAAAATGCGAGGTAAATAGGCAGTCCGTTTTTAAATACATTCAAAGTGCGTCTTTTAGCAGCCTCCACGACATCAATATTGGCCTCTATTCGCTTAATACCACCCATGGGTTAGCCCTCCGTTTCTACCCAAACTACACCACCGCAATGCGGACAATGAATAGCTTTCATATTATCCGGTATGCCTTCATCTTCTTTGAATTCTTCCGTGCTTCCTCCCTTAACCTTATTTTCGTTGCCCAAAATACGTTTCATATCGTCCTCGTCCAATTTCCCATATTGCGAAAGGTCTTGAGTGATTTCACTTGATTCTTTCATCAGGTTCTCCAGAATTTCTGTATCGTAGCCCGGGATATCAAGGTCGTCTTTCAGGATACGCAAAATTTCGTCCACGGTATCGAAGTCATCGCCACCAAGATCATAGATTCGATTGTCCGAAAGCATTAGTTTGTATTTTTCGTTTTCGGTCAATCCATTGAGCTGCATGACTTTTGCTTTCTCCCAACCGGCTTCGCGCATCGCCATAACCAGACCGTTTCCAGCCAGAATGGTCAGATTCTCATCTACTACGGCCGGACGTAACTGCCCAAATAGCTCTAAACTGCGGGCGAGTTCCTGTATTTGATATTGCCCGTGAACTCGAACGTTCTTTTCCGGGTGAACCAACTTTTTAATCTTTTCCGTGTAATCCCTGGTCGTTAAACGGTCTTTCAGTTCTTTTTTACTCATGTTTCGTTCCTCCTTGGAACAGTATTTTTGTTGATGTATTTTTGTGCTGAAGTAATCCCGTAATCAGCCGCTTCGATAACAAGCTCGGGTTGAACTTGACAGGTTTCCAACCATCCTTGTTCATGGTTTTTAGTCCCAGGTCTTGCCGGCCAAGGACCGGTTCCAACACGCCAGCCACGAGGCCACTCATAGATCGGTGGCAAAGGAAGATTGTAATGTTTTACTAGTGCTAAAACTTGTTCGTGGCTCCAATCTGCGATCGGGCTATACCGCCTAATTCCTCTTTTGTTAGTATAAATATTGTTTTCACCTGAAAAGTTCCCGTCCGCTTTCCTACGTCCCAGTAGAATAAAGCTAAGTTTATGTTTCCTGAAATATCTCTCCTGAACCGTATGTTGAACAATCTTATACCACTTACCGAGGACGTTTGCTTTCTGAGGGAAAAGCATTCCCTGATTTTCGGAAAGCCATCTCATATCATGTTCTGTTCGCATTATCTCTAAACCCGGGGGAGCAAACTTTCTTATCCATTCTTCGAATTTGCGAAACTCTAGCTGACTCAAGGCGAGGACACAGTTTTGTATCCCCGCCGCTTCCGATACGTAACCGAGGGCGATTGAGTCCTTTCCACCTGACCACCCGTAAGCGGCCATCTTCCCCTCGACAGTACTTTTGATGTTTTCAACAGTTCTATCAACAAGATTATCGATCTCTTGTTTAGTGACAACTTCATCTATCTGCGCGTAAGCTTTGACCCAATCTTCATGTTCTGCCCTCTGTTTACGTGGGATCATTTAATTCGCTCCTTATTGTTTCTGGAATTTGGTCATCAACATCGTTATTCCACCAGAAAGACCGATTACCAACAACGATCCAGCAATGCTCCAGTTCACAAGCCCGTTAAAGTTACCATATCCGAAAATAGGGACTCCTACAAATAAAGCCGAAGCAATCCCCCAGAACACGCCTTTCTCGGATATTTTTACCTGTGGTTTTAATAAAGAAATAACTGTCGGTGCAAGCACGACAGCCCTCAATATACCGTAAAACAGAAATAAATAGAGAATTTGCATTCCCGGCAGATTGGCAATTACCAAGGCGATAACCGCCAGGACAATCATCGACACTCGTCCTCTATAGGTTGCTTTTTCCTTCAGTGAAAAGTCATGTCCTACAATTGAAGCTATTGCGCACAAATTACTATCAAGCGTAGAGACAAGCCCGCACATGATCATGTAGGTAAAGGCAACAACCGCCCAAATAGGCAGGTATGCGACAACAACTTCAAGGTTAACCCATTGTGGATTATCGATCTGCATACCCGTTCCTGCTGCTGCGAATCCCAGCATTGACATGGTTAAAGGGACAAGTCCGAAAATAAAAGCACCGAGGATAAAAGACTTCTTGATCGCATCTTTCTTTAGAGCAAAAGAACGCTGCCAGAAAGATTGATCCCCGAACGGTCCTGCGATTAAACCTATTGTGGTAGCTATCCCGAAAGAGTAGAACACGGTTGCCCCATCACCGCTAAAGATGCTGGTGTAAGTACCGGTATAGCCACCGATTCCATCAATAACGGTCTGAAAGCCACCGGCCTGCGACACAGCCCATGGCGCTAAAGTGAAACCAACCACAAGGATTAGTACCATTTGCGCATAATCTGTTATGACCGAAGCTTTCAAGCCTGACCACAATGAGTAACTAATCGCGATCCCAGCCATGGTTAAAGTTATCCAAATAAATGGTATCCCGGTAAGTAGAGAAAGTATCCCTGCCCCCGCTAGTAATTGCACTGCGAAAGAACAGACAGCTAATCCTCCGAGTTCGATAACATAAAGATTTCGGACTCGTTTAGAATACCTCTCCGTCATATAATCCGACAGTGTGTAGCCGTTAGGAACGAGATCCCGAATTCTCACCGCAAAGTATGCAAAGATTATCAAACATAAGATATTGGGCACAGTAAACCAAAACAATCCCGCTATTCCTTCCGTAAATGCTTTTTGCGCGGCTACAAATAAAGCCGGCGCCCAAATCCAGGTAGCAGCGATTGAAGTTGCGCCCTTCCACGCCCCGATTTCCCTGTTTGCGACCAAGAAGAACTCCTTTGTCCTCGTTTTACCGATAGATGTAGCCCAGGTAAGCAAAAGAACAAAAGCAAAATAGGTCGCTAATAATAAAACACCTTGAATCTGAGTGAAAATCTGCATTAGTTTCTCTCCTTTGGCATGATTAGCCGAGTTTTTGGCATGATTAGCCAGTTTAATATGTAAAAGCGCTTTCGATGACCAGTCGAACACGCGAACATCAGCAACTCAAGGTAAAAGGACAAAATAAAAGGCGTAACTCGCAAATGGAGTTACGCCAAGTGTGGAGGTAACAATGAACAGCTTACTTAAATTATAACGCTTTTCCATTTTTTGTGCAACTCCCTTGCCTGTAATTATAAACGCAGGTTGCACGTATTGTCAAACCCATAATGTCAAACCCTTAGAAAAGAGTCATTTGAGCTTTAATTTCTCCAGAAAGAATATAGTCCGCAAGCTCTTTGTAGGTGATTATTCCTTCTCGAGTTATTTCATCTCCTTCCCGATCTTCAATTCGGCACAGGAATCCTTTCTGATAAGTTTGTATATTATCGCAGCTTACTCCACCGCCATAACTTCCACCCTGTCCGACAGCATCTTTAACAGCCTGTTCGGGACTCTCGTAACCGAGCTTTTCCCAATCCTCAGTAGTTCGGATGATATAATCGTTTGCAATTCTTTTAACGATTTTCTTTATAAACATTACCCGGTCGTCGATACTGAGCTTCGTGGTCGGTTCTTTTTCTTTAACCATATTCGCAGCTGCGCTCATGCCGGTTTCTTTTCTTTCGCTCCTTGATGATTGATATTTTTTAACATGATCTTCGCAAACTTCGATATGGCTACCGTAACCACCGGGCAATTTACGGTCAACCACAAACTCCGCTTTCTTGCCGCAACCGTACCAGCAATCTTTACCGATTGACGCTCTGAATTCTTCGATCGGATGAATTGTCGCTTTGCCCATTATTATTATCCTCCTTAAAAGGTCTTTTCGTGTAATCGTCCAGTGTTTCCAAGAACTCCTTATCTATAGCCTCAAGCAATCCGGATAAGTGAATAGCTACCCTTACTAAACCATTTGTATTGAGGAAAAGCTCTTTTTCAATTTCTTTTCCAATCTTTCCAGCAAAAGAGCGTGCTATATATCTCTGTTGACTTCTTCCAAGCGATTCGAACTTTCTTTGGATTTCTTTCGGCAATTGCTCGTAAACGTCCCTGAAAGTAACCTTGAGCTGGTAAACGATTGGATTGTAACTGGGATCCAACTTATGAATTCTGCTCATCATTATCTCCTTTCCGCAGGGATTCCAGCAATCGTTTCACTTCCTCCCGGTCATGGACGACAACGGAAACACACCCTGCTTGCTCAAGCTTTTTTAAAGTTTCTTCCTGCAGTTTTGTCGCTTTCTTTCCCGGACACTTGGCTTCTAAAGCAAGAACCCAGGCGCCACCGTTCTTTCTTTTTTCGAAATAGAAAATATCGGGCAGCCCCGCTTTTGCTGAAAAAGCGCCACCGTGCACTTTCCAATGAAAGCCCGGTTGCTTGTTCAGGTAACCGATGATCGCTTTTACGATGCTCTTTTCTGTCGGTTTTTGAAAGCTAAAGCTATCTTTGTCCGCTTTCTTTTTCTTTTTCGAGGACTCGGCCGGAAAAAAGGTTACTTTGCCGGAAAAAAAGGTTACTTTCCCGTCCTTAATTATGTACATTTAAACATCTCCTTTCTTTTCTTACGGGATCTTCGATCAACCTGAATTCCGAGTCCAATGACTCCCGGTGATATCTTTTAAAAAACCATGTCCCCTTATACCAAACAGGAACGTGTTTGTAATGCAGGTTCGGTGGTATTAGCATCGGGCGACTATCTCTCCATTGAAACATTATCACTTCCACCTTCTTTCAATTCTTGAAAATCGAGCTCTTCCACATCTACCGCTAACTTACTGCAAAAGTCCTCTACTATTGAGAGGGTTGTATTCTTTTGAAAATCATTAGCTCCTTCAATTTGAACGGTCATAATTGTTTTACCTGTCGATGATAATAATCCCTCTTGCACCTCAATGGTAATTTTAATATCGTTCATGATATCCTCCTTATTTATTTCTCTTTGAGAGACAGTCCGTGAACTTTAACGAGTTCGAGCGCTTGCTGTTCGCTGAAGCCTCGTTCGATTAACGACTCGTAATAAGAACGATTTACAACCGATATAGAATTGGTAACCTCAATAAGATACCTAGAGCCTTCTTTCAACTGATCCACAGCTTCTTTCAGCCTGCGTGTTTTTCATCCATGCTGTCTCCTCCTCGTTAACTATGTTAGCTGTTTTCCAAAATAACCAGTAAAGCGATTATAAGTATCAACAGAAACCACATTTTTATAATATGCGGTCCTAAAACATCAACGATTTTACTCCATATGGTTTCAATACCGTCCGCCAAATACTTATATATTTCATAGTCGTTCACACATATCAGCCTCCTCTGCATTCATTAATCGCACCTACCTTTCCACCAGTGTTGGGTTATTTTATCATGCTCTTCAACCATTCCTGCTATAATCAAGATAATTGATGTTCTTCCACACACATTGAATCATAGAAAAATGTGTATCGTTTCATTCATTCCCCTTCCTCCTTTAAATATACCGTCAATGGTTCAGTAACAACCTTTAAGTGTTTCTCCGGATCAGGAACTCTCTTGGTTCCATAAGGCGTTTTAACATCTGCCCAGTTCGCACCAACCCTGCGGATTATTGAAGTGTTGCCCGGTGTTGGCTCGCTACCCCAATTACATTTAAATTGAACTATATCGCCTCGCTTCATATTCACCATCCCTTCATCCAAGCATCATGTATTTCTTTATCTAAGTCCTCATTCGGATTCGATTTCGGATTCGATTTCGCTGCGCTCAGCATCTCCCTATTCCTATAACTTTTTGTTGATGGAGCGTTTAGATGCTCCTCGCATTTTTTATCGAATTCACGCTGGCACTTTTCGCAAAGGTAAGTTTCTGTTATCGGCAGGAACCTACATTCCGTTTTATCGAAGTCTTCTCTACAGAGAACACACATTATTTTATCGATCATTGTTTAACCTCCCTATCTATAGTTCTCAAAAGTTCCGATGGGAGTACATAGTGAGTAAAGGTTTTTATTGGTTCTTCCGAGCCTTTCTTATACAGATAAACACAGTCAACATCTTCCCACAATTCGTATTCTTCCGGTAAATGAAAGTTTGGTTTTACTTTCCACATTTTACTCAACCTCCTATACAAATAGTGTTGCAATATAAAACAACCCAAACACTACAAGACTGATAATCGGTCCGAACGCATATAGCATAATCACACCTCCTCGTATTTTCATTAAATCGGAAAATGATTTGATCTCTTTCATTTCACCTCCCTAATTATTTTTAATGATTGGCAGCATAAGATAGTAATATCCCGGCCACTTAAAAACTAAAGCTCCACGTTCTCCGTGAAGCTCGAACTTAATATCTTCTTGTCCTTCATCTATCACCTCCAAGACATCGAGCAAGTATCGAGCGTCACAGATAATATTAACGGGATCTCCCGTCCACGGCATTTCGATTGATTCTTCCATGCCACCGAGTTCGCCCTCAGCTTTCAATGAAAAACCTTGTCCGTCGTCACTTTCCCCAAAAATCATAGTAACCGGTTTCTTTTTATCCCGGCCTTCGACCATGATTATCGCTCTCTGTAGGGCATCTTTTAAGCTCGTAACATCGGGCTGTAAGACCTGGGTCTGATGTTCCTTAGGGATAACTCCACTTACGTCCGGAAACTTAGCATCAATTAAAAGCGAAGTGATTGAGCAAACACTATCGGAGAACGTTATCGCAGGATCCGACCATGAGATTGTTATATTTCGGCCTTTTATATTTCGAGCGACCTGTTTTATAGCTTCGATAGGGATAAGCTTCGCAGATTCTTCATCAATTCCTTCCATCTCACAATCGGTAAAAGCAAGCCTGTAAATATCGGACGCCATCATTCTTTTTCCATCGAAAACTACGCACCCCCACGGTATTACACCTTCCTGCCCGGAAGCAAACATTACTTCCGTTAAACCATTTTTAAATGCTGTGTTTTCAAGTTTCACCAAACCTTTTTCTTCCTCGGTGTTTAAACGTGGAAAGTCGTCGGCTTTTAACCCAAACAGCGTAAACTTCGCTGTCCCTCCGCGTACGTAAACTTTCAACTCCTCGATTTCAATCTCTACGGTTTCGCTGCTCAAGTTTTTTACTATCTGTAACAACTTGGCCGGCAGCAATATCTGTCCTTGTTTTTCTTTACACCCGTAATAAAGATCAAACACAGTTGAGGTCAAAAGGTTGTTGGTTGTAACCTTCGTTTTATTTTCTTCAATCTCGAATAAAAAGTAGCTGAGATTTTCCAGTAGATTTGTCTTTGGTAAGCTGCCCGATACGGTCGTTAAAGCGCTCACTAACTCTCGTTTCGGAATTTCGATTTTCATTGTTCACCCTCCAGTAATTTAATTTGTAACCATGTAACCGTGTAACCGGTAAAAACACCATGTGTATATTTATGTAATGAACGTACTTTTATATATTGATTTAGATTGCACTTGTGCATAGTATAGTACTATGGTTACAATGGTTACTATGGTTACAATGTATATATAGCCCCTATTTTAAAGGGTTTTTTCTGTAACCAACTTGTTACCAAAATAGCCATTGTAACCGGTAAAACTCTCAATTTTCCAGAATATTGCATATCCCACTTTTGGGAAAGATAGCCTTTTGTGTTATATTTCATCAATAACTCCTTCCATATCCAATTTCGAGCTAAGTTTTGGTTACAATGGTTACATCATTTATTCCAATATTTATCATTCAAGGGGTCATCTTCCTCATGATATTCATCGCCGTTTTCTGGAATTTCAAGCTCGTAAAATCTAGAAACAACATCTCCGATTCGCTTAACTTTCGCATACCGACCTTCCTTATCTGGCAATTTCAGGTAACCCTTCTCGGTGAAATTCTGTAAGGTTGAACGATAATTAAAACCCTGTTTTTCTAAAGCGTCCTTCATTATCGTGGGGAAAATATAATACTTAAATGACTCGTAAAAACCAAAACGAGGTTCTCTGGCATCATCAGTAAATTGTTTAGGGTTAGATTTTATCCAATCCTGCAAAAACTCCCAAGCCCTTTCTCCGGCATCGGCCTCACTGGCTCGAATCAGTTTTTCTGCAATCTCCATCGCCATATCTAACGAAGCTCCGCGTGCTTCGTCTTTGCTTGCTTCGGGATTAAATAACAACTGCTCAATTAACGTGTCCGCTATACAAATTACCGACAAGGCCGAAATATGAGTCTGCAGGTATTCTTCCTTATTAGAATTTAAATGCTCGGTTAAGAATTGTAAGAACCACTTGTGCTGATCCCTTAATTCGTCGCCTTTCATTTTAATAATCTCTTTAATAAACGCTGGCCCAGCTGCACCGTAACTGCCTAATGCGTGAGCTTTTTGTGCCTCGATCTCGTTATCAAATGGAGCGCCGTAAACTTCAAGCACCCGGGAATGAACTCCTGAATAAGAACCTTGATGCGTTAACGGTTCCTCTCCGGTCGTCAAAACTATCGTTCGCCAGGATTGTGTGGCCTGTAAACCACCTTGTTTCGCACCACGAATCTTACCTGTGCCAAGAGCGAGCATATACATTAAGTTATCCGAGAAATCCGTATGTGTATTGACCTGTCTTTCATCGACTCCAAGCGGTAAATCCCTGAAAAAACCAGCAAGTCTCTCAATCCCAACTTTTGTGGTAAAGAACGAAGCCATAAGTGAATCAGGTTCGCCCCAGGCCGATAAAGCTGCTTTCAAAGCAGCGGTCTTTCCTGAACGTGTTTTGCCCCAATTGTGAACAATGAATATTCTGTGCCCAATAATCCTCAAAAGCGGAGCCGCGAAACTGGCCGCAAGTATAAACCTAAAGATCGGATTTTTTCTGAACGGGGCAACCGTAGTTATCCAATCTTCAAGCGTCCCAGCTTCGTGGTAACCCTCAAGCCATTGACGCGTGGAGTCATCTACATCAATTACAAGGTCTTCATTGTGTCCTGGAATGAACTGCTTACCGTGCCAGCCTAACTGGCTTACACAAGTCGCTCTTTGTAAAATGTCGATATTTTCTGCCTCTAAAGAGGACAAAAATTTAACCAGCATACGGGCATTTTCACTCGTTGCCGTAACTCCATATTCTGCTAATATGGGAATTGATTTAGCTTGGAATACCGTCGTTCGCTGAGTGATTATACTCTGCCACTTTCCATCTCGTCTAAAAGCTACCTCGATTTTCTCTTGCCCGGTCTCCGCTGAAGTGAGTCTTCTGACTATCAAAATAGGTGTTCGACATACACATACTGGATGCCCGGTCTTTTCATCTATCACATAAATACCATCTTTCGTGAAACGCCAGTTCGAAACTTGCCTTAACTGAACCGGAGCATCGCTTATTACATCTTCGGGCTTGCCGGCCACTTGCTGATAGTCGATTTCTTCAGCTATCGAAAGAGCTTTTTCCCAATGTTCTTTGAAATCATCCGGACTCTTACAGTGCAGCTCTGATGGATCCTTCGCACTTATTAAAGTTAAGACCTTAACGTCGCCCTTCTCCCATGGTGGGTTCGCTTGATGAAGCGCTTCGCATATTTTACGGACAAAAGTTTCTCCGCCCGCATCTTCCTCCCGGAAGATATAAATATTAAGCCCTCTCATATACTCTACCCACCCAGGTTGGAATACCGATGCTCCAGGAACTCCCAAAGCATGGAATCCGTGATACCATAATGTATGACAATCACTTTCTCCTTCAACAATAACCACGTAACCAGCCTCACGTACTTTCGGTAATCTCCATAGGCCGTAAAGCGAAACCTTGCTGCCTCGAGTCCAGGTGAAACGTGGACCTGACCCCGAATCACCATAACGCTGTCGGTTACTTATTGCATTTCCGCTCTCGTCGAGATATGGAATAGAAATGCCCGTTTTAGAGTTTTGGATTTTAAGTTCTTTCAAAAACTCAACAGGTAACTTCTTGGCTTTTGCATAATCCTCAAGTGTGTATTTCCGAGGTTTGTTTTTAATCCCGGCTCTTTCATTTAATATCTTCAAAGCTTCGGCGTTCGTTATTTGCATGTATTCTTGGAGGAAAGTTTGCGCGTTACCTTTCTTATCGCACCCGTAACACTTCCACTGACCCGTTTGAACACTTGCCGTAAAACTCGGGTCAGTGTCATTGTGCAGCGGACACAAACCTTTCAGCTCATCTCCACTGATTGATGGTTCTTTTATAAATTCAGAGTAAAACTCTGCCCAATTAATCTTTTCGTCATATTCTGCCACCTTGCTACCTCCTTTACTGAGAATGAAAATGGGAGTAAAGCGAGGAGCAACCACTCTTGATTACTCCCCGTTTACAGGGATACTCCCACTGTTCGAGGGAACGATTAAACTTGCTTCCCTTTAAATTCAACGCCATCAACGTCGAACGTATCGCTACCGTTTTCTTTGCCCTCAACTTCTTCGATAGAAATACCAGCAGCAAGGTCTTTAATTGCCAGCGAGTAATCTTTCATTTCGCCAGTTGTCTTTTCGTCAAGCTGCCCAATTACACTCCAGTTCACCTGCGAATACTCAATGCCGCTTTTGTTAGTAGCTTTCTTAAGTTTTGCTTTTACAATCAACTGGTAAGAACGCTTGGACTTTTGCAGTACCGACCGGGAAATAAAGTTACTGAAATTACCCAGTGATGTCGGAGGTAAGCTAATTAGGATCGGGAATATTTCATCTTTGCGGAGAATGTAAATTCGCCTGCGATTTTGACAGGCTTTACCTACACCATCGCGCCCGGTTCCCCATTCGTTCATCGGGCAAGTCTTGCAATTACCACCCGGTTCTCCGGTTCCTAATTTACCATCCATACTTGAGCAGTCAGGTGGTTCGTTACCGCCCGTGTATTCTTCAGCCCAGTAAGCATTAACCGGGTGATGATGGACTATCACGCCTTCGATCTCCTTTACAATATCCGGCTCGTCATCATCACCGGGAACTTCAAATCCAAGCCCTCCACCGCTTGGAATTTTAATATGAGTGAACGAAAACTGCAGTCCGTCCATTTCCTCCAAAACATCTTGCTGGTTTAAAACCTGTGGCACCTTGATATCTTTTACTACTGCCAACTCTTTCTTTTCAACCATTCTTTAATTCCTCCTTTAAGATTTCTTTCTCACTACAACTTGCTCCCTTTGGTGAACGCTTACGAGTCCCTCCAACCACTCCGGTATTTGATCATTGTTTTCTGCTACCTGCTCCTTGATAAACGCTTTCAAGGTTTGCGGGTGCACCGTTTCCTGTATAATATCTTCAAAACCATTTGCCCGGAGCGTTTCAATTAACACCTCCCTTCTATCAGCAGCGACGCTCGGATGAAGATCGGTTCTAATGTAAAATGATTTATTTCGCCTGTCGAACCGAGGAACTTCTGCATTTACCATCTCTGCTACAAGATGCTCATTCACGCTTTCTATTTCAGCGTTGATTTCTTTCAGTGACAGTTCTAACTTAGCTTTTGTTTCTCGTAGCTCGTCCAAGCGATCGGCCAAAACAAGCATATCATCCGTCAAAGTCACACACCTCCTTGAGCAATTTTGCAAGCATAATTAAAAGCGGTTCCTTGCACTCATTAGGAACGCAAGCAAATCCTTCGGCCTTGATTGTTGCTTCGCTATCGGATACTGGTTGAGTCGAGAATCCGATAAGTACGAATTTATCGTAGCCCATAATCTTCTTGTGGTTATTCGCTTGATGAAGCTTTACGCAAGCTTCTGCGTTTTCGAGCTGCTCAACGTCCATTTCCAATTTTCTCCTCTCTTGGGCAATATCCAAGCCCTCTGTGTGCTGAATCCATAAGCTCCAAAACAAATCTCAGTTCTCTTTCTTCGTCACAGTTTAAATTATCCTGTGTCAAACGTTGTTGTAAGTTTTTAATCAAATGATCCCAACGAGAATTTTGATTGAGATAAGCCTCTTTATAAATATCACTCAATGTTACCACTCCCACTACTTGAGATATGCCCGCCAGTTATCTACCACATCATCAGCAATCGATTTCTTTTCGGCGAGCGCTTTGTATATCTTTTCATCAACCGTATTTTGAACAATCAAATGAATATGATTAACTACATTTCGTTGTCCGATACGATGCAACCTTGCTCGACATTGGTCGTAATTTGCGTAATTGAAATCGGCTGAGTAAAATATGGACGTGCTTGCAGCGTGCAGCGTGATTCCAAGCCCGGCCGTTTGTATCTGCGCTATAAAAACCTTGCAATCAGGATCAGTTTGAAATTCGAGGACTTTATCTCCGCGTGTAGGCTCTGTTTTAGAGTTCGTAGGAACTGAACCCATGATATAGGCATGTTTAAAATCACCGACACCGAAATCGTTTTCTTCGAGCATGTTTATTATAGCATTTATCTCTGGAATGAATCTGGCAAATATAACAACTTTCTTCCCTGATTGCAAAATATCTGCCACGGTTTCTTTTAATAGATTTAATTTAGCAGAGCTAATTTGAACTGAGCCTGATTCTTCCGTGTTCACAAAACCACCAACCATTTGCTGTAACCTGAGCAACCGGGTAAGAACATTGGAAGCGACTACCTTGTGCTGCCGTTCACTAACTTCAACGTCTTTCATATATTCTTCCATTTCTGCTACACTCAAGTTGACCATCTCACGGTAAGCGCCAAAAGCTTTTGGCTCAAGCTCACAAAAGAGGTTTTGGTCTATCTGCTCTGGCAGGTCAAGTGCTTCTGCTTTTGTTACACGATGAGCAATTGAATGAGCTTTTGTGATGAGCTCATTTTTGTTCTTGTAACCGACCACTTGTTTGTTCTGCCAACCACCCATTTGCGCATATCTATTCCGGAAAGCATAAAAGAACTTTCCGAAAATGTTCGGTTGTAAAAATCGATATTGCGACCAAAAGTCCATCGGAGTCGCCGTTACCGGAGTTCCGGTTAAAATCATCTTGTATTCGGCGTAGTCTCCAATCATGTGCATCCCCTTCGATTGTTTGGTTTTCGGTCCCTTGATTTTTTGTGACTCATCACAAATAACCATGTCCGGTTTCCACTTGAGAATAGCTTGCAGTAAGCCTCTCCGCCACACGGCCTCGTAATTGGTAACAACTACATGCAGTTCATCAAGTTTTTTCGGTTGTAGCTGCTTGATCCTGTTCTGCAGATTCCCAACAAGCGCTTGCAAGTTAAACGGGTAATCAGCGAACTTCTCAAACTCGTATTCCCAGACCGGAATAACCGAAAGCGGAGCGACAATCAGGACTCTTTTAATTTCGCCACGATTCCAACGTGCGCCCACTACTGCTATTGCGCTTAAAGTTTTTCCACAACCCTGCTCATGTAATAACCCTGCGTTTGTAAGTTTAAGGGCAATATTGAAAGCTATAATCTGGTGAGCAAACGGTTCGGCTTTAATCAGCATGGGCTCAAGAGGTTTTGGTTTTTCTTCCTCTTTCATCAAACGTGCCATTTCTTGTGATTCTTCTTGAATCTGTAACGCTACATAAACTTCATTTGTGATCTTAATATTTTGGAAGTCCTGAAGCGCATTCACGGCATCTTTCGTGAGCGGCATCACCCACTCTTTTCTATGCCGATCGAACATTCTTCCGGGAACTTCTTTGATAGCTTCAACTACGTGAGTATCGTAGGGACCCCGATAAACGAGGTCCCCTTTTGATGTTGTAAAAAGCATTCCTGACAATTAAACCACCGCCTCGTCCTCAATCCCTTCACCGACCATTTCTTCCGTCTGGACTTGTTTCCACTTGCTTGCTGGAAATCGAATTAATTTACCGGCAAACTTTTCAGCGTCCAGCCTTTGTTCGTTCGGGAGCTCACGGGCTGCTCTGGTAAAAGCATTCACTACTCCGTAAGCTGTGTTGTCACCTTCGTATTGTTCTTTCACGACGTCTGTAAATTTACTACTGAAATCTCCTTCTTCCGCTAAACGCTTTATTGCATTGAACGGATTTTCTATCTGCTGTTCTTGCATTTTTTGGTATTCGTCCAAAAGACCCTGGCTTGCATCGAGCGATTTTACCATTGCTTCTGCGACCCTGGACTGAAATTCAATCGGGCGCAGGTGAATATGTCTTTGAACAAATGTCCAATCTCTACCCCAACCTCTTAATCCGTTTGAACAAATAAGTCTCCACAATAGCGCTGTCAAGTTAAACGAGGCAGCACCTACTTCAGAATTAACTATATCTGTTCCGATTCTTGAGTAGTCCGGATTTCCATCCGGTAGCGTGCGAAGATTCTTCGTAAGCGTTGGGTAAGATAGTCGTAAGTGGAATCTTCTGTCATCGAGGTAGAAATCATTAATCTCAAAATCATCCTTGTTCTCGCGTAGAATTTTCTCCATAATCTCTCCGACTTGAACATTATCCAGCGGGGCATATTTTGTGCTGACAGCTCCGCGAATCAATGCTTGGTCGGTAAACATTTTTGTTCTCAATCTTATTCTGTCCTCATTTACGTTAGTCCAATAGTTGAAGTGCTGTGCGAAAAGTTCTGGGTCGGCTTCTTTTGCTTTACGGAAATAAGCTGCTGGCATTCCCAATCTTGAAAGCAATTGGTTATCTGCCCAATCCGTGGTGTCGAACACAACTCCATCGAGGTTTTTTTCAGGCGTACCGTTTTCGCTATAAACTTCGTTTGTGTTTTTCAAGGTTATGCGACCGTCATTACGAGCAATTAAGTTACTGGTCTCAACGAAAAAGTCTTTCTTGTGTTCTGCATCTCTGTTTAGTTCATCTAAAACACGGTCAAGTGAATGTTCCTTTAAGCTGTTCATTTGAATACCTCCCTTTCCTTAGATTAGTTTTTCTCTATGTTTTTCACTAACTCCCAAACTAATTTCATTCCAACTCCATACAGTCGAGCAAATTTATCTGCCCGGTCCATCGTCATCCTGCGTTTACCGTGTTCAAGCAAACTAACCAGGGACGGGTCAACACCTAACTCTGCACCCACTTGGTCCAGAGTCAAACCCTTACTTTTTCGCAAATCACTAAGGGTCTTGAACTCCGTCCTTGTTTCCATAAAAACACCTCCTTGCTATCAATATACCAAAAAATTGACAAAATGTCAAACATTTTTGCCACCGACTAATCTTTCCTGTCCATACTTAACACCCTCCCCTGATTTTGCTGCCCCTGCAATCCGGACACCGTTCCATTCTCGGCTCCAAAGCTATAGGACTCTGACAGAGCGCTTGAACTTCTCCTTCGTCATTACAGGTAGGGCATTCCCAAACACCATGTTCCTCAGCGCAAACTGCGCAATATGTTTCCCCTTCTAAGTCATGCTCCATAACATCATCTTCATTTTCGATGTCGTCATCAATATCCCAGGCAGTCAGACCACATTCAGCACACTTTTTCGCATTCGATAAATCTGGGACATTGTAATTACAGTAAGGACAACCGTGACTCTCTGGCATTTCGTCGTCCATTACTCTAAATCTCTTGTGACACTTTGGGCACTTAGCCATTATTAATACCACCTTTCTCTATCCAAGCTTTGACTTTTTCGCTACTACCCCAACACTGACTTGGCGCTTCATTGTAGAGCCATCTAACGATATCAAATAATAGATATCGGTTATGAATATCGGCTTGAGCAAAGGAGCCCATCAAGTCGTTTCTCAAAACCGCTTGCAGGAAACTCCCGGGCTCAATACCATGTTCAATGTATCGCTGCAAACCACCTTTCAGGCCTTCTGGTAAACCGTTGTAATTAATATCCATCATTGTTCTCCTTTCGATATTTATTCATTCAATAATTTAAATTCTAATCCGTAACCCAGAACCATCTGACAAAGTTGCTTGCTGTCAAACCATTGTTCGGCTGTGCCATCACTCATAATTTTGATATAGCCACCAAGATAGTGTTGTGCGATAATAAGACAGCATGTAACAGCAAGGTCGTATGGTTTGTACGCGGTCTTACAAAACGCAAAATACCTTCCATACGGATCGTCTTTTGCGTATTCTTCCGCAAATTCTTTCTCCCAATCTGCAGGTTCGTAAATTCGTGGGAGAGAAAATGTTTCGTGGCTGCAATCTCCGTCGCAAGTTCGATTATTCAGCAATCTCCCGGCGAACCAATTTTGACCGCTGTCACCATCTTTTACATTAACGCCCCCAGCGACGTCCGCCGGCCATGTGATCCCCAGAGGTCGTTGGGCATGATTGCATTCGCTGTTACCATTAAATCTTATACAATCATTATTAATCTCTGGCTCTCCTACACCGAGTCCTCCATACAGAATCACACCGTTTTTTTCAATTTCTTCCACAACCTTTTTAAAGTCAGCGACCACCCTAACAAAAATATGTTCGGGTAGCTCTTTCGAACGTCTCCAGTAATGTGTATAACCCATAACCTCGTCATCCTTTCTTTCTTTAATTTAATAACAAAAGCACATGCGTGGCTGCGTTCGTTAGTGCTTCCTCGAACTCAGCAGAACAATCTCCGTGACCGGAAACTTTATGAACTGTTTCATGTAAAATGATCCTGGTTGTTCCTACGAGTGTATCTAACTCCCTGCGGACGATTAGTATCTCGTCCGTCCTGCGACAATAAGCACCATTTAATCGCCTGTCGCTTGATTCCGGAACGCCCATAAAGTAATTTAAACTATCTACCACTTTAACGGTCCCGCAGGAAGCGTAATTGTTAGAAACAAGAGCAATAGCTCTTGATAGGTTAATCTTTTCAAGTTCGCTCAGCTGGCTTTCACAAATGTATGGTGGTTTCTTTTGAGCTGCTTCCGTTAAAACCTCTACTGCGGTTTTAACTCCGCAGAACTTTAACGCTTCTCGCCACATACTCGGTGCATCGAACGGAGTAAACCCTAAATACTTTGCTTGAGCTGCAGCCTTGTCACTGTCGTTAATCACAGCGGTTTTTCCAAGAACTTTATTAATCGCATATCGCCAGATAGGTTTCTTTAACTGCCAGTGCCATGCTCCAATACTTCTTTCAAAGTCATAAACTTTATCGGTAGAGCGAACCATATTCACTAAACAGAGTTCCGCAACCTTTCTTGAATTTGTCTCGGATATAAAGTCTCGAGCAACCATGCGTAAGGCATCTTTATTCACCATATCCCGATCGCTGCTCATTACTGTATTAGCGTTCTTGTGATCAAGCGAATAACTAAACATTGCATCGTCGATCGTGCCAACCAAACTACCGTTGACAAACACATTTCCTCCCGGCAGCATTATCCGACCATCAAGTGACTTCGGACGATTAAACTTCATAAAGTATTTCTTTCCAGACTCAAGCTCTTCTTTCGAGCAATCGAAAGCAATCAAGGTTCCTTGAATATCTTTCAAACGTCCGTTTGTTTTTTCAATCGTAAAGTGCAACATTTCGGTTTCGTAGTCTTTGTTATAATCAATCGTAGGAATTATAGCTATCCCGTTTGAATAAACTGCTGCGTTTCTTTTCTCTCGAGTAAGAACAAGCAATGCCTGTTTAAGCCCTTTCCCAAAGATACCAATGCTTTCTTCAGATTTATCACTAACACCGAGCGCTAAATGCTTCATCTTTAATCCCGGCCCGTGGTCACGAATTTTTGCTTGTCCTTTATTCCACAATATTTTTCCATCGCATCCGAATTCCGAACGACTGTCCAAGTAGTTTTGGACAATTTCTCTGATTGCCTGCTCCGCTGTCCACTTTTGAACGAAGTCCGGACTAATACCCGTGCAAATCGTTTTCATTTTATTACCTCCTTTGGACGTTTGGAGTTATATATATTTCATCTCTCCGAAAACGTAACCAGTATCAGTTTTTTCTACTTCTGCCCAAATACGTTCATCGTCTCTCTTAAGATGTATTACTATTTCAAACTTGTTGTTATCACCTCCCCTTACCTGCACTTTTTTAATCTCGCCCAATTTCATCTTTAAGAAATACTGCAAATCTTCGCTCAAGAAATCTAAACTCATGTTCACCGCTCCTTTTACCAAAAGTATTCGTGATCGTTGTCAATTAAAAACTCTTCAAGCTCCTGCATTTTCGGTCTTACTTCTTCACTAACTGTCAAAGTCCCATCCCTGTAGTGATAAAGAATATCTCGTAATCTCGCCCACATCTCTTGCTCAGTAGTGAATGTTTTCTTTACGTTCTTTTTGTGAAAACTTGATTCGCAATTCTCATCACAAGCGACACGTTCGCAGCCTTCAAGGGCGTGGATAATGATGCCCTCATTAGTAAGGCCTTCGATTACTTTGAGTTCGGCATCGGACTCACTGCTGGCCTCTTGTAAGAAAGAGTGCAGAGAAGTTTCACCATCAACTTCAACACGTGCACTAACTTTAAATTTCATCTTTTTCTCCTCCTTTAATTGTTAAACACTCCATCCTGCCCACCGTGCGGGGTGAGCAGGTGCAACCTACAGGTAGTAGTCAACGCAGGTGTCGCAGACCTTAGCGGACTCCCACTTATGAGCGAGGTTCATAGCATTCATGATTTCCTCGAACTCATCAATTTCAACATTGTTCAGTTTCTGGGAACCAAGGTCTATCCTCTGTGGTTCAACCATTTTACCACAGACTTCGCATTTAACAGGGTCCAGGATGTTGTGTTCTTTCATTTCAGCACCTCCATTTAGTGTGAACCATAAGCTCCAGCGAACCGCCTCAAACAAGGCGGCTCAAGCAACTTATGCTGTGGGGTGTTTCATGTGAACCATGTCCGGTGCAACCTCGACCAACATGGTAAGAACTTTAAGCGCAAACTCAAGTTGTTGTTGCATCTTAATGGCTTCTTCCAAATTCATGTGAGTTCCGACTGTCGCCAAGGTGAACCGCCCTGACCAGTATTCGACCTTCACAAACAACTGGCGCCGACGTTCATCTTCGAGAAGATGTTCGGGCTGTGTGATGCTCCACCAAAGATGCTTGTTGATTTCAGTAAATCCAAAATGCTCCAGAACCTTAACGATTTGCTCTTCCTGAATACTCATTTTCATTTCAAATACCTCCAATTTAATGTGAGCTGTAAGCTCCAGAAGGCCCACCGTTTCCGATGAGCAGGTGCAGGGTTTAACCTGCGTTCATTTTAAACACCTCCGTTCAAGATTAACAGTTTATGCGTAATACTCTACACATTCGATACAGATTTTAGCGTTCTGCCAATCCTGACCAAGGCCAAGAGTTTCGATAATGTCCTCGAACTTTTCGATCGGTATTTCGTTCAGAACTTTTGTTCCCATGTTTATTTTCTCTTCCGCAACATTTCGACCACATGAATCACACTTGATATTTATCATAGTCTTTTACCTCCCGTAGGTCCGAATTCTTTAAAGATTTCTTGCTCGTTAAACTTACCCATTACCCTGAACTTGTCGTGCGGATAATGATAAGTCAGACCATTAACAATCATTTCTGCTTTCTTAGAAATCCCGAGGTCCACAATCCAGTTGGTACCGGGATCAACTGTGCACAATGTTTCGTAACCGTGAGCGTCCGTTAAGACTTGAACATACTCTGCCATCATTTAACAATCCTCCTCGTAGCACTCTTCTTCACCGTCTGTATCGAAGAATTCCATCATGGTTTGGAGTAAGTTGTTGTAATCTCCGGAGGTCGCTTGATTTTGCATTTTCTCTATCTGCTCTTTCGACCAGCCAGCCTTTCGTGCTGCGTTACGGGCGCGTCCTATAATAGCAAACGCGTTCCCATCTTCACCGACCAATTTCAACTTTGGTTTGGGCTTGTTCATTTTTTCTGTAACGTCCTCGATAATTCCGTGCTTCAGCGTTTCTTCGTTATCAATGTCCTTTTGCGCTAACTCTTGTGCCTGTTCTGCGGTTTCTGCTTGGACTTCCCACTTGTGATGATCACCGGACTCAAAACTTACTGTTACAATAAAGCTTTTCATATCAATTACCTCCTATTATTTATCTACATATTACAAACAATATTCATCTACCTCTCGTTGAAACTGTTTCCCTGCATCACATTCCATGCAAGCATACGTCCGCTCAACCCCGTCCATGTCTTCCGGAATTATAACCACACCCGTATTTTCGCATCTTTCGCAGTAGGACATACCAACGCCAATATTGGGCTTCAAGATATCTTGTTCGGGCTTAATCTTAAAATCTTTATACCCTTGCAATATACTTTGAAGATACCAGGCAGACGGTTGTTTGTAGTGGGAGCTGTTCATGTGGTAAACCATTGCCAGTACATGCTTGTTATGTTCCGGAAGATATACTGCATAATAAAGCCGACCGTAAAGTTTCGGATACCCTTCATAACGGTCAAGTGCTTTTAAACACTTTTTCGTTATCTTCCAAACAGCGCCCTTGACCTCTGACCCGAAGGACGGGATAACGTCTGCCACGTCCCTGAACACGAGCCTGTGGTCTTCAAGAACCGCAAACCCGATAGGCTTCGCCTTCGGACAGCGAGCTTTCATTTGTTCCTTATTTAAGTTTGAGCCGTAAGCGAAATATAGCATTATAATTTCTCCCTTCCGAACAAGATTACTAAGATTTCGGCTTTCTCTAACTCTTGGATAAACTCTTTCGGAGTACTGTAGCTCATTTCGTATTCGTTATAAATCTGACATCTTTGAGATACGCCCTCCATATACTCAACCTTGTTTTCTTGCAAGCAAGCTGAGTTTTTCATATTCTCTACGATTTCCTCGAAACTTAATCCGGTAACTATCTGACCGTTCATTAGTTTTACGACTATCATATTATCTCTGCCTCCCTATTTTAATATTTCTTTGTTCACAAAACGTAATTGCTCGGTAGTGCAATCTTCTGGCTCTTTATCTGGACGATTGCGTAAGTGTGTCGGTTGAACTAACGCTCCGCCTGCGCCTGTATAAAGATACTTGACCTCAATCACTTCACCGATATTCGCTACCGGTTTTCCGATTGTCGAACAACGTCCAACCTCAACCTCATGGCCTTCGTTATCATACAAGGCCAATCGAACCCAATTACCCTGACCGTTACGACCGTTGCCAGGACCACGTTCGATTACAAACACGTCAACCGTATGGGTAATTTTCGCTTTAAGCACATGGTTGACCCGTTCCCCATCAACCAATTTACCGTCCTTATGTTTGAACACTCCACCCTCGACACCGGCTTCGACGATACGCTTCCAGGCATCGCGCTTTTGTGCGGTTCCGGTCCACGTGGGCGACAATCTCACCCAATCGTTTTCCGGGGAAAACTGTATTAGCGGAAAAACCTCCCGGCTCAATGCTGTCCAACGCTCGCGCCAAGGACTATCATACTCAACTTCTGCGAAGTCCCAACCGCTGCATCGTGGCATATCGAACAAATACCATTTGCCATCGACAATCTCGCCCTCAAGCTCAATAAACCCTGTAAAATCTCTTGCTAAAAGCTTTATCTTTTCAACGACCGGAGCAGCGGTTGAACTCACAAGCTCTTCACCTCTGCCACCGATTACTTTAATTTCTCCGTTTACGATGAGCCTGGCTCTAATTCCGTCAATCTTTTGCTGTAAATCCCAGTTGTCATTTGCCAGCCACTCGTCAACCTCATTTAAGTCTATTGAGTTATAACGCATTAACATTATCATTACCTCCCGTTTGATTAAATCAAACGGCCAGCTTACGCTGACGCTTCTTGTAATATTTGATAACATCGTCAAGCACATTGCTTGTGCTCTTGAACTTTAGCATGGTTGTAAACCGCTGCCAGTTGTCAACCTGTCCGTCCTTGCGACTGACAATCTTGCCTCTAAACGTCCGCTCAACCATTGCTTGAGTCAAGCAAACCCAATTGGCGATCTTGGTAAACTCAAGAGTTCCGCTATGGTGACGAAACTCAATCGTGCTGTGAGTGACAAACGAGCGGAAGTTGAGCTTCAAGAACCTTGAGCCCCTGAAGAAATTAACGATCTCTCTTACGCTGTTGCAGCCTTCAATTGCCCGGTTTGCTCGCTCGAGGTCATAAATGTCTCCGAAGTAACTACTGTTACTTTGGCAATATTGGTTGTTATTCCCTCTCCGGCTGTTCGGCATCAGCGAGTCGAGCGTATTTTCAAAGCGTGCGTATATTTTAGCTAAGTCCCGGAAGTTTTGAATGCCAAAATCTTGTGTCCCGTGATGAATGTGAAGCCCGCAAGTACGGTTGACCTCACAATCGCTTTCCTGTAAATCTTCGCATACACTCTTGAGCTGACGCAATCCCTCTGCGCCATCGCTTTCCTGTAAAGCTTCGCATACAATCTTGAGCTGACGCAATCCCTCTGCGCCCTTCAGTATCGGCGATACAATCTCCCGTGCCGTCCGAACGCCACGGTTTCGCTGCGCCATGTTCGGTTTTACCGAGCTATCAGTTACGATTTTCCACCAGGTGCGTGTTTCGTGGTTGTAATTTTCGCAACGAACGTCGATGCCTTTATTGCGAATCCTGCGGGTCAAGCCCTGCACATTCTTGCAAATGAACTCAATCTCGATACCGTATGTTCGCTCGTTATTGATAAGCATGTTGTTACCTCCCGGTTTTAATTGGTCAAGCTATTGATACGAACTCTCTAAATATCTGTCTTGCTTCGCTCTCATTTACCCACCCAAGGTTTTCAATCGTCTCATATTTTTTCTTCGAGGTAAGCACTTGAATCGCGTAACCTCTTGACCAGCCAAGGCTTGCTAACCTGTAAACACTACCTCTGACTTTTTCTCTCTTGACCGTCCTCATTGTATCACCTCCTTAAATTTGAACATCATAAAAGGCATTAGGTTTGTTGCCCTAATGCCTTATGTTGATAATCAAATTCGATTGGTTTCTCTGACTTCCTCACCCTTCGTTAACTTCGGGCTCCCCGGCGCTTCCGTCTTTAGCGTCTCTGTTGGCTCATCGCCTCCACCCTCTAAGGCACACTGCCTCTCGGGGTTTCTCTGACTCGCCTGCTGCTGACGCCCTTCCACGACTTACGGCTCTTCGCAATCCGATGTTTCTGGGCTCGTGATATCCGGTGTCGTCCGGGAGCTAACGGGGTCGTCCAATCGCTCGCCCGCGTTATCTCTTTTTATCTTCCGTCCGCTTGCCCTCAGCCGTTCTTTCAGCCTCTCCCAATCTCCCTAACTTACTTTAGCGAGGTCTCTCTTTCAGTATCTTCAGGAGCTTGAGCTTGCTTGGTAGCGTGAGCTTTAGTCAAGCTTTCGGTTGTAAAAGAACAGTCATTCTTCGTGCTTGTTAGTCTATTGCCTCTTTCATATATAATATAGCATTTTCTTGACAAAATGTCAAGAAAAAAGTTGTCAAAATGTCAAAAAAAACTCGTTTCCGATGCAGATTAATTTAATAGACATCGAAATCAGCTTAATTCACCCATAAATTGTAAAACCTCTCAGAGAGCCTGTATTTGCCCTCTATGGCGATTTTATAAAAACGTGACATTTACCCTTCGGTAGTATGTTAGAATCGAACCTACCCCCAAAAATATTGGTGTTGTCACAAGAGAAAGACCTCCCGTTTTCACGAGAGGTCTAAATAATGGCGTACACGCCACCAAGGGGGTAACTTTACTTCAGATCGTCAAGTTGCGACCATTCCACACCCAGGATAGCGGATAGAAGGGTAAGTCCACCAACTATCAGCCAGCCAACTACGACATCAGGGATCTCGATATCAAGCAAGAACTTTACTGCGAATGAAGCGGATGTTACGATACCAGTTACAAGCGGGAACCAAAACTTGAACTTCATCCAAATCGGTTTTTTAGCAGGCATCTTTTTCACCTCCTTCAGTAACTTATCGAAATATCTATAGTGATCAGGGCTATTATAATCCGGCCCT
>Ga0207421_10001000_pt1 | contig 36755 bp, 38 predicted proteins | sample SodLakKL_010_SED_4_FD_187542 | JGI IMG/M metagenome (GOLD analysis project Ga0207421, IMG submission 187542) | Alkaline sediment microbial communities from Lake Tanatar, Kulunda Steppe, Russia - 8KL_010_SED (SPAdes) (version 2) | ecosystem: Environmental > Aquatic > Non-marine Saline and...
AGGAGGGGAAGGTAATGAGCGGGATTTACCATAATCTTAAAAAAATGATTGAAGCCGGGAAAGCCGGATTATTTTTTATCGATCTTGACCAGGAGCCAGGACGGCTGGGCCTTTATGATTCTGGCGGAGACTTTCTCGCTGGAGCTGACTTTGTCCCCAGGGATATAAGGAAAGATGTTATAGATTCCAGCAAACCTGGCATTCGAAAAAGCTCGGGAGGCAGGATTTATGGAGAGCTAGTGGCCCCGGTCCCCGTCCTTGTAATCCTGGGAGGGGGACATATAGCTAAACCCCTTGCAGAAATGGGAAAACAAATTGGGATGAAAACCTGGGTAGTCGACGACCGGAAAGAATTTGCCTCCCCGGAGCGCTTCCCCGGTGTAAATAAATTAATTGCCGGAGAATACAGGGAGTTTTTCCGGAAATTCCAGCCGGGCCTGGAACACTTTCTGGTAATAGTGACCCGCGGTCACAGGCACGACCTGAGTTGTGCCCTTGAGGCTTTGCAAACCAGGGCCTCCTATATCGGGATGATAGGTAGTAAGCGTAAGGTTAAAGAAGTATTTCAAAAATTAAAAGAAGAAGGTTTTACAGAAGAAGATATTAGAAGGATTTATGCTCCTATTGGTCTTGATATTGGTGCAGAAAGCCCCGGGGAAATAGCTGTTAGTATTGTCGCTGAGATTATTAAAGTAAAAAAGGGTAAAGGGGAGCCAGGTAACTGGCAGGAAATCCTTCCTGCCCTGCAGAAGGGCAGCATGCTGGCGACAATAGTCTCTGCCAGCGGATCTACTCCTCGGGGAGCGGGCGCCCGCCTTCTTTTGCAGCCTGATGGTTCTACAGTAGGAACTGTAGGCGGAGGGCTGGGTGAAGGAAAGGTAATTCAAAAAGCCCGAGAAATCCAGGGCTCGGGAAGCAAAGTTTTGCTGGATTTTGAACTGGATCAGGATATCGCGGAAGAAGAAGGTATGATTTGTGGAGGTTCTTTTTCCGTTTTTATTCAACCTGTTGAATAGGGAAGTAAATTGAGGTGAAGGTTTTGTTAAAAGAAAAACTCAGTCGATTAACTGCCCAGAGCGGTGTATATATTTTAAAAGATCAACTCGGGGAAGTTTTGTACGTGGGCAAGGCAAAATCCCTGCGCAGCAGGGTGCGTTCTTATTTTCAAAAGGGTGTTGCTTCTCCCAAGACCAGGATGCTCCAGGAAAGAATCGGAGATTTTGAGGTTTATATCACCTCCAATGAAGTCGAGGCCATGATTCTGGAAAGCAACCTGATTAAAAAACATCAGCCTCCTTTTAATATCCGGTTGAAGGATGATAAAACCTATCCCTATTTAAAGGTTACCCTGCAGGAAGATTTTCCCCGGATTATTAAAACCAGGCAGTTTCGCCGGGACGGGGCCCGCTACTTTGGTCCTTACACCAGCGTTGAAGCTGTAAACCGCACCCTGAAGTGGCTGCTCCGGCTTTTTCCCCTGCGGACCTGCAAGAGAAAAATTACCGCAGGCGAGAAGTGGGAGCGGGCCTGTTTAAATTACCATATAAAAAAATGCCTGGGCCCCTGTATTGGTGCAGTTGACCCCCAGGAATACCAGCAATGGGTGGAGAAAGTTATTCTATTTCTCGAGGGCAAACAGGAAGAACTCTTAAAGCAGGTGGAAAAAAATATGCAAAAAGCCGCCCTCAACCAGGAATATGAACAGGCGGCCGAGTACAGGGATGCTCTCCAGGCCATGGAAAAAGTCCGTGAACGCCAGGAAGTAGTCTGGACTGGGGACGAAGAAAAGGATATCCTGGGTCTGGCCCGAGAAGGTGACCGGTCCTGTATCCAGGTTTTTCAAATCCGTCATGGCAGACTTTTAGGGCGGGAACACTTTTTCCTGGAAGGAACTGGTGAGAGGACCTTGGGTGAGATTGTAACTGCCTTCGTGCAGCAGTATTACCTTGGCTCAAGGGGAGCCCCGCGGGAAATAATACTGCCGGAGGCTCCTGAGGAAAGGGAACTGATCGGGGCCTGGCTGAGTAAAGAAGCAGGTCACCGGGTAGTTCTAACGGTTCCCCAGAAAGGGAAAAAATTCAGGTTATTGAAGCTGGCCCGGGAGAATGCAGAATACCAGCTGGAACAGGAAAATCTCCTGGAGGAAGAAAAGAGAAAGAAAGAAGAAAAAGATTTAAAACAGTTGAAAAAGGCTCTAGGGCTGGAAACATTCCCAGAGGTTATCGAAGGTTTTGATATTTCTAATATTGGTGGGGAAGAGGCAGTTGGTTCAATGGTTGTTTTTGTCCATGGACGGCCTGCAGGAGAAAGGTACCGCCGTTATAAGATCCGGACCGTTGAGGGCAGTAATGATGTGGCCATGATGGGGGAAGTGCTTGAAAGGCGCCTGGAACGGTTAAAAAATGAGGGTGGGACCCCTCCTGACCTGATATTAATCGACGGAGGAAAAGGACAGGTAAATCGGGTCCAGTCTGTCCTGGAAAAATTTAGTTTGGCGGATATTCCTTTAATTGGGCTGGCGAAAAAGGAAGAAGAAATTGTTTTTCCCGGCCAGCAAAAAGAACTGCGTCTGGATCTGGGGGATCGCGGTTTACAGCTTCTGCAAAAAGTCCGGGATGAGGCTCATCGATTTGCCCTGGGTTATCACCGCCGCTTACGGCTGCGGAGCATGACTCACAGCCTCCTGGAGGATATTTCTGGCATAGGACCCAAGAAGAGAAAGGTCCTGCTTGATCATTTCGGTTCAATGGCCGCTCTCCGGCAGGCAGATTTAAATGAATTGAGCAAGGTTCCGGGGATAAATAAAAAAACTGCGGAAATAATTAGGGATTGGTTCCAGGAAAATCTACAAAGTTAATAAAATTATAAAATAAATGCAAGAGTTTAATATTAATATTAAAAACTTTAAAAAAAGTCTTGACAGGGTCCTTAAGGGACCCTATAATTATATTAAGAAAATTAAAATTTTCCTTAAAATAATTAATGGTGAGAGGAGGGAACGAAAATGGCCAATCCGATAGTTGGAAAATGTCCGGTTTGTAATGAAGGAATGAATGTCACCAGGCTGGAGTGTCCCTACTGCCAGACTAAAGTGGAAGGAAAATTCGAGATATGCCGTTTCTGCCGGCTGGGAAAAGACCAGCTTCGTTTCGTGGAAGTATTTATAAAATCAAGAGGGAATATTAAAGAGGTAGAGAGGGAACTGGGAATATCCTATCCCACCGTCCGCTCAAAGCTGGATAATGTGATCAAAGCAATGGGATATGACGTCCAGACCGCTCCCGAGGATGAAACCGGTGCCAAGCGCCGTGATATACTGGAAATGCTGAACAAAGGGGAAATTACTTCAAAAGAAGCCGTAAAAATGCTTAAAGACCTTTAAAATAATTACTGGAGGTGTTTTTGATGAGTGAAGAAAGAAAAAGGATTCTGGAGATGCTGGCCGAGGGAAAAGTCAGCCCCGAAGAAGCCGACGACCTTTTAAATACCCTGGAGAAAAGCGAATCCAAGGCGGTTCCGGAGAGAGCCCGGCGTCTTTTAAAGGTTAGAATCAGGGAGGCTGGAACCGAAAAAGTTAATATCACTTTGCCTCTTTCCCTGGCAAGGGTTGCCCTCAAATTTGTTCCGGCTGAGGCAAAAAAAGAGCTGGAAGAACAGGGAGTTGACATTGAGGACCTTTTGAGTTCGGTCAGCAACGAGCTTCAGGAAGGAAAACTGGTTGACATTAAAGATGGAGACGATAGCGTAGAAATTTATATTGAATAAGAGGGGTGCTCTTATGGCTGGTATTCCCTGGAGATATAATTCATTTTGCCTCATTAGTTTTAAGAAGGGAAGGCGAAGGTTTTCCATCCCCATCCCTCTTTCTCTTGCCCAGGATTTTGTTGAAGCTATCTGCTGGGTTTTATACTGGGTAATCAGGCTATCTTCGAACACAAAAATCCAGGCTAAAATTAACAGGAAATTACCCTTCAAGCTAAAATCCCGGGAAATACTGAGAATTTTAAAGTTGCCCCACTGGTTTTTTACCGAATTAAGATTTTGCGGTTCTCTGGTTCTGGTCAGGGTCAAGGACGAGGATTTTTTTATGGAAATTCGTCTTATTTAGGGGGGAGAAAAATGAGTTCCAAGCAGGATGAAAAATTGATGATTTTAAAAATGCTGGACGAGGGAAAGATTACCCTCGAAGAGGCCAATGAGTTACTGGAGGCTCTTTATGCAAGGAGCGAGGATTTATCTGAAGAGGAAGACTTCTCCAGGGACTTTAAAAAGGGTCTGCAGGGATTAAAAGATGGAATGGAAAAAGGTATTTCTGAAGCTAGGGACGGGCTGCAAAAAGGAAGAACCGAAATTGAAAATGAAACAGAAGGCCTGGGAACATTCCTTAAAAGTATTTTTGGTTCTTTTTCGACCGGTATTGTTGGCAGTGGATATGGCTTTACAGACAGGGAAACAGGTTCTTTCACCGCGGAAAATGTCGAGATTGCCCTGGATACACGAAATGGAAATATTGAAATTACTGAAGCTACGGGAGATCAATTTGAACTGGAAATAAATTCCCGGGTTCGAGCAGAAAATGAAGAAAAAGCGAAAAACAAAAAAACCCGGGGGATGGAAATCCAGAAAGAAGGCAACCGCCTCTATTTCCGGGTGACAGAGAGGGAAATTGTTGCCAATGTCCGGCTCAGCCTGCCCAAAAAACACCTGTACAATCTACATCTGGATACCAGCAATGGCCGCGTCGAGGTCTCCGGTCTTCAGGCTGACAAGATTGAAGCTGATACTTCCAACGGCAGAATTGTTTTCCGGGATATGTCCGGGAAGATTTTCCGGGCTGATACCTCCAATGGCCGGGTCGAGATGAAAAATGTTAAAGGTGGCGAATTTATTGCAGACACTTCTAATGGAAGCATCTATATCCAGGGAGAGGGCCAGCTTTTCAATGGAGATACCTCCAATGGCAGCATTACTATTGAACCCAAATTTAAAGCTGATGGGGAAATTAAAGCTGATACTTCTAACGGGCGAATCAAGCTACACCTGCCCCGGGAAGAAGATATTGGCTACAGCCTGGAGGCAAGTACCTCCATGGGAAGCTTAAATATTGAACTTCCGGAAATAGAGTACAGCGAAAAACAGGAAAGCTATTCCAGGAAGAAAGCAGTCGGGAAAACCCGCGGTTATCAGGAGAAACCGATTAAAGTTGAGATTGAAGCAAGCACTTCCATGGGGAGCCTTTACCTGGGCTGATTTTAAAAAAGGAGAGAAAAAATGAAAAGAAAAATTTTGCCTCTTATTTTTTTTGTTTTAGTGCTTGCTGTCTCCTTGACAGGTTGCTATGACAATGGCTATGTTTTAAGGCAAGACATAAGCGGGGAACTTGTTCCAACCCGGGCCCAATGGGCGGAGCTGGACTTTTTCAGCCGCAATGGTTCGGTTACCATCAAACCTGTCGCGGGAGCAGAGTTTAAGGTGGAAATGGAAATGCGGGTTCGGACTGTAACCCGATCCGAAGCAAAAAAAGCAGTAGAGGAAAATGTAATTATTGAAAATCAGATGGGTTTTTTAAGAATTGGTGTTGATGATTCCAGGATAAGTGCTCGAATAGTTGCGGAAGTTCCCAGGGATCTTTATTATGATTTAACTGTAAGAACTTCCAACGGGAGCATTACAGTTGAAGAATTGGAACTGGGAGAGGTCCGACTGCGGTCTTCTAATGGGAGTTTAAATCTGACCAATATTAATTTTGATTATTTAGACGGGATTACTTCTAATGGTTCGGTTCGAACCGCTGGCATTTTTGGGGACAGACTTCAATTGGAGACTTCGAATGGAAGTGTAAATCTGGAAGGAGCCGCAAGAGAATTTGAGATACGGACTTCAAATTCTCGCATGGTTTTGGAACCGGAGTTTTTATCTGACCGGCCGGAAATGCTGGCTCGAACTTCCAACGGAAATATTACCCTGACTTTGCCTCTGGAGAGAAATACAGGATTTGAAATCCAGGGTCAAACCTCAAATGGAACTTTCAATTACAATGATTTATCCCAGGTGGTCCCGCTTCGGGATGGTTTAATTCAGACTCAGGATTTCTCAAATATGCGTGTGCAGGTTAAAATTGACCTCAGCACTTCCAACGGAAATATTGAGGTTAAGGAGAGATAATAAGAAAGGAGGTTTCCAATGTTCTGGGATCGTAAGAGCTTTCTTTTCCGCTGGATTCTTAACGCGGTCTTATTATATATTGTCGCCGGTCTTTTGGGAGGGCTTTCCATTACCGGTTTCTGGGCTGTGGTTGCTGCAGGGCTTGTTCTGGGACTGGCAAATGCAATAATAAGGCCGGTCCTGATTATCGTTTCTTTACCGCTAAATCTTTTAACTCTTGGTTTATTTACCTTTGTGGTTAATGCCCTGATGATCATGCTTACCGGGCGAATAGTCGGAGGTTTCTACGTTGCAGGTTTCTGGCCTGCAGTCTGGGCAGCAGTATTAATGGCGATTTTCGGTGGGATAATCAGCGGCCTGGTCTATGATCGAAAAGAGTACAGAAGGTAGTGTAATCTAGATTACGGTAATTTGCCTTTATTTATATTATTTTAGGGGGAGAATAAATAGGGAGGTGAGGACTTGACCCACGTAATTTCTGATGAATGCATTCTTTGCGGTGCCTGTGTTGACGAATGTCCAGTTGATGCGATCAGTGAAGGAGAGGAAAAGTACCATATCGATCCTGAAACCTGTATTGATTGCGAGGCCTGTGTGGACGCCTGTCCTGTAGAGGCGATCAGCGCCGAATAGGTCTATTAAATACATCCCCACTGGGGGATGTATTTTTTTTCGCATATTTAAGGGAGGAGCGATTTGCACTACATATGGTTGGCAAATCCTGGTTATAGAATTTTTCCATCCTTTTGCCCTTGAAAAATTACCTCTCCTGTGTTATATTTTATTCTTGTGGAAACAAGGAGGGAAAACAAAATGGAAATTTCCAACTGGGATATTTTCTGGGCCGGAAGCGAGGAAAAAGATTACTGGAAAGAGCCGGATCCATTTGTCCTGGAATTAATTGATAGCTACCCCCAGGAAAAATTTCCCCGGGTTTTGGACCTGGGCTGTGGAATGGGTCGACATGCCCTGGCTTTTGCCCGGCATGGTTACGAGGTAACAGCAGCTGATTCTTCCCGGCAAGCCCTTGATCATGTTGAAGAAAGGGCGAAAAAAAGAGAGCTTAAAGTGACCAATGTTTTGGGAGATTACAGAAGCCCCCTTTTTGCCGAGGGAAGTTATGATATTGTTATATGCTACAATGTACTATACCACTGCCTCAGGGAAGAGATGGTCCGGGCGATTAATCTCTGCCAGAAGTACCTTAAGCCAGGGGGGGTTTTGTTTTTTACCTGCCCCACCAGGGATGATGGTAAATATGGAGATGGTGAAAAGATAGCTCCCCATACTTTTCTGAGCGAGAACTCCACCCATCCCGGGGCCCTGCATTATTTCTCGAATTCGGAAGATATAGACTGTTTTTGCACGGGCTTTGAGGTTTTGAGTAAGAAGAAAAGGGAATATTACTGGAAGCAGGACGGAGTAGTAAATTTCAGCTCTTACTGGCAGTTGACAGCCCAAAAAATTGAAGCTTAAATAAATAAGGCCAATCCTTAAGGATTGGCCTTATTTTCCAATTATTTGTTTTGTTCTTTTAGTTGTTGCGCAAATGAAACTGCGAGGTTAGTATTAAATTTAAATTCAGAAAAAGCTCTATCCAGGGCCGTAAGGGTCCTGAAAATTCTCCCTGAATCGGAATTGTAACCCATATGGCCCAAACGCCAGATTAAACCATCCAGAGGGCCCAGGCTGCCTCCGATTTGAACCCGGTACTGTTCCCAGAGGTGTTGCCGGAAGGAGTTATCTGAGATTCCGCCTGGGATAAAAAAGGCGCTTACGGTGCTGGCGAAATTGCTCAGCGGATAGAGCTCCAAGCCGTTAGTTAATAGACTCCCCCGGACTGCTGCTGCAAGCTGTTCGTGGTTTTCAAGGACCCAGGGCCAGTTTTCAAGGGCAATTTCACAGGCCACACCAAGGGCCGCGATATCTGGGGCTGGCTGGGTGTAGGGGAAAGTTCCCTTTTTAAGCCAGGTATCCTGCCACACTTTTAAATTTAAGTAGAACCCCCGAAAGGGTTCTTTTCTTTTTTCGATTTTTTCCCAGGCTCGCGGGCTCAGGGAGAGAAAGGATAATCCTGGAGGAGCAGAGAGGGCTTTCTGGCTGCCTCCCAAAATTACGTCCATCTTGTTTTGATCAGCATTAACCCGGTCTCCACCAATTGAAGCAACTGCATCAACAATGGAAATTATTCCTTTTTCGGAAAGATAAGGGCAGATCTCTTCCAGTGGATTGAGAATCCCCGTTGGGGTTTCACAGTGAACCATTGTTGCCAGATTAATCCCGGGGTTTTGTCCTAAGATTTCATCGAGGTCATCCACAGTTATGGGTTTTCTCCAATCTTTTTCCACGAGGATTGGTTTTCCCCCATAACTTTGCACAAAATCTGCTAATCCTTTTCCGAAAAGACCGTTGGCCAGGCAGAGAACCTTTTCGCCAGGTTCAACCAGGCTGGCAATGGAAGCTTCAAGTCCCAGCATTCCCTCGCCGGCCAGGATAAGGACGGGGTTTTGGGTGCCCATAATCCTTCCCAATTTCGCAGCTGTTTCGCTGTATATTTCTGTAAACCTGGAGTCAAAATCAGGGTTCAACCGGCAACCGGCCATCGCCTCCTGGACCCGGGGATCTGTTGCAGTGGGTCCAGGGGTAAAAATTAAATCTTCCTGGTAATGCATGGTATTTCCTCCTTTAGGAATCGGGGGATATTTCAATTTTTATTTCCTGGTGGGGTTTATAACCCTCCAGGGTTTGCAGATAACCTTTAATAATTCCGGCCAGGGCTTCCTGGACAAATGGAACCATGGGAAGTTCCTTTCCGCCAATACTTACTTTCACCCGGCCATCCTGGATTACACACTCGCTGGCCTGGCCCTTATCCCTCAGGATATCCGCGAGGAGTTCACGGCAGGACCTGCCGCAGGCCTCACAGCACTCGGGAGGGAAGTCAGGAAGTAGAGGAGGTGTTTTTTCCAGGATCAGGGCGGCCAGTTCCCGAAACTTTTTCCGGGCATCGAAAAGCGGAGGGTAATCGAAAGGGAGCTTGTTTTCACCCTGGGAAGATATCAGGCCTGAAATTGCAACAGTTCGGGGGTTTTTTAATTCTTCCACATCACCGGTGTTTCTGGCGCAGAGGATCTGGGGAACATTTAGTTCCCGGTCCCCCTCGATAATTACAATGTCGTGGTGATAAAAAGATAGGATTTCCTGCAGGGGTAGCTGGTAGGGGAAAATAATATTGGTCTCAAAAAGCCCCCGGCCGGTAACAAGTTCGGCCCCGGCTTCCCTATGACGGTGAGTATTTGACCCGGGTGTCTCCATGGAGAATTTCTCATAATGAATGTCCTTAATGGAACCCACGCTTAAATTGCGGTGTTTGAATTCCCGGATTAAATTTTCCACCGTTGTTGTTTTTCCAGAACCGCTTATTCCTATTACTGAAATAACTTTCATTAAATCAACCCTTTCAGGTGAAGTGTAACCATGATTAAGCCTCCGGTAAGGCTGAGGATAATTGTGGTGTAATCTCCTTTCTTGAGCTTAAGAGAATGGAGAAAAGTCCTCCGGGGATAGGACCGGAAGGCCCGGGCTTCCATGGCCAGGGCAATTTGTTTGGAACGGAGAATGGCCATGGTTACAAGGGGTAAAAAAAGGCTTTTATAAATCTTCAACTGCTGGGACCAGGGCATTCTTTTGAGGTCAACTCCTCTCAGCTGGAGGGCGGTAAAGACATCATTTGCTTCTTCCCGCAAAAGGGGCAGAAACCTGATGCCCAGGGATACCATGTAGGCAAGTTCATAGGGTAAAGACCAGGCTACAAGGCCCTGGACAAAACGGCCGGGAGGTGAACTTGCCAGAATTAACCCACAGCAGAGGATAATGAAAAGCCGGAGAACAAGACTTGTTCCCTGGAGAATCCCCTCCAGGGTTACAAGGGAGTACTCGCCTACTGTAATTAAGGTGGTGGTCCCGGGGTAGAAAACTGCCTGGATCAAGACAAGCCCCCCCAGGATTATCACCAAACGGCGCATTCTCCTGGCAATTTTCAACGGGTTGCAGTTAAATAAGGGGAGGAGAACCAGGGCCAGGAAAAGGATTGGAACCAGGTAAATGGGGTGGTTAAAAATAACGGCAAGGGTCGCCAGAACTCCACTTAAAACAAATTTACTTCGGGGGTCTAGTTCTTTCAGCATTGGACCACCCCTTCCATGAGCTGGCCTTTTTTTAATTCTCGGACGCAGCTGGCCAGTTTTCCGGCAAACTGGTGGTCGTGGCTGATAAGAAGTATTCCCCGGTTTTTTTGTAGCAGTTTATGGAGGTAAAAATAGAGTTCTTCTTTGCGCCGGGGATCCAGGCCTGTTGTTGGTTCATCGAGGATGAAAAAGGGTGGGTCTAAAGCCATAATTGCTGCTAAAGCAAGGCGCTGTCTTTCCCCCTGGCTCAGGGTGAAGGGGAATTTTTCCCGCAGGCGGTCAAGGTCAAAAAATTTAAGAAGTTCGGTTACTTTTTCCCGGTTTTCCTCGGAATTTTTATTTCGAAACTGAAGGGCAAATCCCACTTCTTCTTCAACACTGGAACAGAATAACTGGCGGTTGGGGTTTTGAAACAAATAACCCACACGCTCCCCGATTTTTGCCAGGGACAGACTTTCGAGTTTTTGCCCGTCAACGGAAATCTGTCCCTTTTCGGGCTTGATAATCCCAATCAGGATTTTGCTCAGGGTTGTTTTTCCCGACCCGTTGGCTCCCAGGAGAGCAAGGCATTCTCCGCTGTGCAGTTCAAGGTTAATATTTTCCAGCAGAAAAGGCTGATCTTTTTGATACCGGAAATAAAGGTTTTTAGCGATTAAAGCCATTGCATTCAACTCCAGCGGGCCTGGCCGTTTTCTAGGTGTAACAAACGGTCGGAGGCTGCGAGATTTTCCAGTTGATGGTCAACCAGGATTAAACTTTTTCCTGCTTTTTTAAGGGGGAAGATGATTTCCTGGACCCTTCGCCGTCCTTCTTGATCCAACTGGGACAGGGCTTCATCCAGAATCAGGGTATGGGGTCTCAAAGCAAGAATTGACCCCAGGGCCAGGAGCTGCTTTTCACCCCCGGAAAGCTGGGCAGGATTGGTATAACGGTACTGGGTCATTCCTGTTAGTTCAAGAACTTCTTTTATTCTTGTTTCAATTTCTTCCGGAGGCAGGCACAGATTTTCAGGACCAAAGGCAATTTCTTCTTCCACTGTCGTGCAGAACAACTGGGTTTCCGGATCCTGGAAAACCATCCCTATCTTCTGGGACAGCCGGGGAAGAGGAATAGAAGAGAGGGGCTGTTCATCTACCAGGATTTTCCCCATGATATTTCCGGGAAGGTGCCGGGGAATAATCCCGCTTAAACAGTAGCACAGTGTACTCTTGCCGCAACCGCTGGGACCTGTAATTCCAATTACTTCTCCCGGGTTTAGTTTAAAGTTTAGGTCTGTCCAGAGGGGATAATTATCATCCGGGAAGGAAAAGGTAAAATTTTTAACGACAAGCCTGGTTCCGTTCATTCTACCGTCACCCGGGTCAGATACTTACACCAGCGCATGGCAAACTCATCCTGGAGGACAACTGTCATGAAGGGACCATCCCCGCCTTCTTCCCTCGTTTCAAGCCATTCCCCTTCCCGGGCGTAGACCAGGTAAATATTATTTTCTTCCAGGACTTCCTCGGAACTGTAGGCGATGGTATAACCATCTGCAGCCCGGGCAATTACCCGGTCAGCTTCTCCAAGGGTTTCGGGGAAGACATGGTTTAGGAATTCATTAAGAGGAACTCCGGTGAAAAAGATCTCGGTATCCTCTGCTGTGCTGCTGCGCCTGATGGTCCTGATGTTTGTTGCTTTTAAATCGAGGATTTCATCAAGGGTAATATCAACTGCTTCACCGGCAAAACTTATCCGCAAAATTCTTTCCCTTAATAACTTTCTTTCTTCCTCTACACCGCCGATATTGGCAATGGCCAGAGAAATAATAATGATTGCAAACAGGCCCATAATCCAGTAAATTTGCTTTGGTTTCAATTCTTTCATTTGCTAATTACCTCCTTGCAGGTGAAAAAAGGGGACAATTAGGTCCTGGTAATAAAAACGGCCGTGGTTGCCCCCTTCAGGGGTTTTTCTCATTCCATGATCCGGCATAATTAAAATATCTCCCGGCCAGAAAGAGGAAATTTCCTGGAGATATCCGTCCAAAACAGAGAGAGTCTCCATGGTCCTTTGGTCGAAAGGTCCGTATTCGTGGCCGGCAATATCCAGGGATTTGAAGTGGACAAACAAAAGGTCGTAATCTTTCTTAACCATATCCCGGGCAGTGATGATTATTTCTTCGTCACCGCGGGGGTGGAGAACTGGAGCAATCTCCGAATAAAGGGGATTTATTGCTCCCTGCAGGCTAGCGACCTTTAAACCCTGTTCTGCGGAGAGATCAAGGATGTTTTGAACCAGGGGTTCCCGGTCTCTCCGCTGGTGAATTCCGGTCCCGGGAGGAAGTTCCCCGGTTAAAAGGGAAGCAGTATTTACATTGGTAATCGGGGGGTAGGCTACCCGGGCCATTTTTGTTTCCTCCCGGGAGCCGAGGAAGGGAATTAATTCGTTTTCCCGGGCGTACAGGAACTGGTCAAAACCAAATCCATCAACCAGGATTAATAGAATTCTTCGGTTATCAGCCATAAGGGTATTCATTTTGGGTACAATGTCAGCGATAGAAATATCCGGAGGCTCAAACATTACACCCGCCAGGCTACCCAGAATTTCCTGTCCTTCTTTATCAACCAGGGTAAAGGAATTATTCTCAAAGGCAATATGCTGTCCCTCGGGCTCGTAGAGCGCTTCCTCTCCTTTCAGGTTTACGGCGAGGAAAGGGCCGGTATATTCTGCAAAATATTCCTCGAGTTTAATTAAAGGCTCTGCCTGGTTTTGAGCCAGGAATTCTCCTGGAGTCATGTTTAATAGATTTTTCCTGGGAGTAACGATGCCCAGGGGAGCAGTATCTCCCAGGACAATAATCTCCCCAATTCCCTGCAGAATATTTTCTTTCCCGGCCCCACCCAGGTTCCAGGTTCTGCTTTCCTCCTGGATTTCCAGGAAAATTTCATCCAAAGCAGTGGAGGAAAAATCTATGTTCTCGCCATTTTCTCCCCGCAGGTATACCTTCTGCAGACCAAGTGGTTCGGCTTTTTCCAGAACTTCCTCCAGGGAAATTCGCTCCTCTGAATAAGAGGAGATGGTGTAGGGGTTATCTACATCGCCTTTAATTTCAAGCGGGGAAACTGCATTTTTATCACTGCCTGTATCCGAACACCCGGTTAAAAATAGGGAGAAAATTAGCAGGGCGAAGAGCCCCGGTTTCAAAACGTTTTTGAAGAGGGGAGTTTTTTCCAACTGGCGCAGTAATTGAAAACAGATAATTCCCCCGCCTCCCCCGGAAAAGGCTCCCAGGAAAAGAGACAGGAGGAGAGGTATAAGGGGCAGGCGGAAAAAAACCACATTAACCAGGAATGTTCCGCTCAGGTTAGCAAGGGTTCCGGCCATAAAGCAGTGAAAAATTGTGGCTTTCCGGGGTTGCCCAAAAAGAAAAAGCCCAAAATCTACCATTAAGCCGGGGAGAATATAGGTCATAAGGCTTAAAACCCCGTGGGAACCCACAACTCCCAATGCCATTACAAGGATGGCCTGGATTAAACAGGTTATTGTTGCAGCTCCATTTTTATTGACCAGAAACCGGGCCATGACAATCCACATCATATAAAGGCCACCGGCCAGGGCTCCTCCGGGAATAAAAAGTGGAGCAGTGATCATATGCACAAGGGGAGTGATTATGGGTTTTGTTGCTATACCCAAAACAGCCATCATGGCCATCAGGGTCAGGTCGAACATGGAAAACCGCAAAAGGTACCGGTGCAGCATTATTTATACCTCCCCATCAAGAGCCTTGATCAATAGAATTCCTCGGATGTGGAAGTTGCGAGGGAGGTGGGAAAAATGGACTCGAAAACTCCCGTCATCAAGCTGTTTTATTATTCCCTGCTGGATGTCCTCTAAAGAAATTTCAACTGAATAACCATCAACAGCCTCAATTTTAAGGCCATTGCTCCAATCCAGGCCGGCTTTTTCAACAAACTTATCCAGGGCGATTCCTTCTTCCCCATTGATTTCTGCTGGGGGAAGATCCTTAATCCAGTTGGACCAGAAAACAATTTTTTCTCTACCCAGTTGTATTGAACTCAAACCCTTTACCTGGCGGCCCGCGTGCAGTTTCTCTCCGGAAAAAGTTGGGACTCCATTATCCAGGGGGTCTATATAAGTGTCGGGGATGTCTGACAAACGTTCGGTTTTTGTGTGGCCGTCTGCCGCAGAAAAGAAGATGAAATCACCAATTGGGTTGAGTTCTTCAACGATAGAAGAGATCAAAACCCGGGAATCAATAACTCCCATTTTTTCGGCCAGGGAAGAGAAAAGGTAAACAGCATCCACCTCTATTTCAAACAGGCCTCCTTCCAGTTCCGCACGGACGCAATTGCGAACCCAGTACATCATTTCTTCTCCGGGGATTACAACCCGGAGCGGGTATTCATTTTCAGGAAGTTTTTGCCCATCATCCCGGAAAATGGCCAGGAGGATATTCCGGTTTCGGAATATTTCGGGGGGAATCTGGACAACGTAGCCGTCCTCAGCAATGAAACGGAGCCCTTCCAGGCCTTCCTGGGAGTAACCTTTATTTTCGAGGATGGTCTGCAAAAGAACTCCCTGGTAGGTCCGCTGCTGTTCTTCGACCTCGATAGTTACCTCTTTTTGCTCCAGGCTTTTGAGAAAAACAGGAGTTAAACTGAGCTTTTCTCCGTCGGGGAGAATTATTTCGAAAACCCATTCCACCCTGCCGCATGGTCCTGCTGCAGCCTGGGGTAATAGGGTTGTTGTTAGAAGTAGAAAAGCTAACATAATAAAAAGCGCAAGTTTTTTCATTAAAATTTTCCTCCTTGGATTATTTACTTTAGATTGTGGATGATTTAAAATAGATTAATTTGTTCCCTGGAAGTGAAAATAAAAAAACCTCCGGAAAGGGAGGTCAGGTACAGACTAAGGTACCACTCCTTTCCACACTGGGAGGCACAGCCGTTTCCAGCAGTGCCCTATCGGCTTGAGGCCAGCCCAACAAGGGGTAAGGCGTTCAAGCTCGGAGTCAATTTTCTGTTCCTTTTCTTAATTCGTGAATACCCTGGAAACCCCTTTATTTTTTGCAGGAATTTTTATAATAAGAGGAGAAATTGTTCAAAAATGTACAAGACGAGGGGTGGTTTTCCTGGGAAGAAAAATTATTTTTTATTTTTTCGTTATCTTTCTTTTTCTTTATTGCCCCACTGTGGATGCTTTTGATATCCCAGAAGTAAAAATTGAAGATGGAGTTTTACGGGCTGGCTCGGGGTGGAGAATTGATCTTGAAGGACTGCGGATAGGATTTTTAAGTGGGAGCCCGGAGGAGATTGGAATCCAGCATGGCCTTTTAATGACCGAAAACCCGGAAGAACTCAGGCAAAAAATGCTGGATAAGCTACCTTTTGCTCATCCAGAGACCCTTGGAGAGAGGTTCGCGGGGTTTTTTCTCAATACCTATGCCCGTTTTCAGTTTTACCCTGCTTTTTTAAGGCATACACCAGAAGAATATATTCGGGAAATGCGGGGCTTTGTCCTGGGGGCCTCCCGGGGGGAAGAAGACGACATTTACGATGTTATGATGGGTAATGCTGCTCAAGATCTTGAAATCGCTGCCTGTTCAGCATTCGCTGCCTGGGGGAATGCAACCGAAGACGGGGAAATTTACGTGGGCAGGAACCTTGACCACGGGGGAATGCTGGATCTGGCCAGCTACCAGTACCTGGCAATTTATGACCCCGAAAGGGGATACCGTTTTGCCGTCCATAATTACCCGGCTTTTGTGGGGACAATGAGCGGAATGAATGAAAAAGGGCTGGTTATTAGCTCAAATTATTCAATGGCCCGCAGGGAGGAAACGACAATTAATGGACTCCCCTACATGTTTATGTTACGCAATGTTCTCCAGAACGCAGCTACTATCGATGAAGCCCTGGAAATAATCAAAAATACCCCTCGAACAATTGGGCTGACCCTGCTCCTGGCTGACGGGAAAACGCCAGAAGCTGTTGTAGTGGAAATAACTGCTGATAGGATGCAGGTAAGAACTGGAGAGGATTATATCTTCGCTGCCAACCGCTATTTACATCCCGAGATGAAAGACTATCAGGCCGGGGGCTGGCTGGCTTCAGCCCTGCGGGAGAAGCGCTTTCAGGAGTTGATTACCGATGAATTCTGGGGTCAGATTGATGTCTCCGTCACCCGTGATATCATGCGGGATCGATTGCCTCCTGAAGGTTTTAAACAGGAAAACTTCGGGCAGGGTATCAACCATGAAGTGAATATGGCTTCCATGGCCATGGTTCCCTCCCGGGGGGAATTCTGGGTGGGAGCAGTAGATGATTCTGAAATTCCTTTTGCGGCTGATGCCCACTTTGTTGGGATTGATGTCCGGAAAATCTGGGAAACCGGGGAACCACCCCGGGAACCGATTGGTATTCTGGAGGCAACACCCCGGGAGGGGTACGAGGGTTACTGGTTTAAGGCTCGGGAAGCCAACCTTCTTTTAGGCCAGGGAAAAAGAGAAAAAGCCCTTGAACTCCTGGAAGAAGTTTTATCTGTTTACCCCCGGGCAGAAATGCCCCTGCTTCTGGCCGGGAGAGCCCTGATTAGAGAAGGGGAAATAGATAAAGGGATTGAATACCTGGAGCGCTTTGCAACCCTTGAGTATAACAGCGAACCGTTCCATCAAATGGAAGGTTATTTCTGGCTGGCTGTGGTTTACGATCAGGTTGGAGAGAGGGAAAAGGCAGTTGAGTATTACCGAAAAAGCTTGCAGGTCCAGATTGAAGATATGCCCCCGGCCGAAGGCGGTTACCGTTATTTCGCCGAAAAGGGAATTGAAACTCCGCTAAAGTTAACTCCCGAGGGGAGGGTATATATTCCGTGAAAAGTTTAACCCTGGCAATTTTAATTTTTAGCCTTTTATCTGTTTCCTCGATCCAGGTAGAAGCTTCAGACAATTGTAAAATAGAAGAAATTATTGTGCTGGGCCTGACCAGGACGGAAGAAAGCGTTGTGCTTTCTCAGCTTCCTTTTTCGGAAGGAGATGTCTGGAAAGAAGAGTACCGGAGATGGACCCTGCGCAGATTACAGCTTCTGGATTTCTTTGCCTATGATCCGCTGCGGGTTATTGTTGAGCCCATAGAGGATGAAAAATGCCGGGTCATTGTTCGAGCTACAGACCCGACAGTATTATACAAAGAGCCCATGAAATTTTTGCTAACAAATGCAGTGAATCTACTTTTCCGGCAATTTGAACTTTCCCTTTTTAATCCCGGGGGAATTGGAAGCAGTTTTAAGTTTTATGGCAGCTGGGGTAACTACAGGAACCTGGGGATGACAGTTTCCAGTCCCATTGGGGCGGGAATTGGTTCTGCCGGTGGACAAATTTATTCAAACTCAACAGGATTCTATAAGGAAAGTGGACTGGTATTTAAGGGCGACTACAGCAACTGGGTTGATCCTTCAATTCGTTTAACGGGTGGAATTGATTACCGGACTGGGGAGCTCAACGAACAAAAACAGATAATTATGTTACCCCGGGGAGAATTATATTATGATAATGAGTTTAAAGGAGAGATAAAGACTTCGGCAGGCTTTTTTTTCACCGGGGAAAAACCTTTTATCCGGCTTCAGGGGCAGGCTATGGGAGAACTGGGGTCATTTGTTGGATTAATCCGGGGCGGTTTCATTGCAGGGGCAAACCCACCCTTAAATTATCACTACCGCCTGGGAGGGTTTGGACTAATTCCCCTGCGGGGTCAACCAGTTGAACTGGCCCGGAATTTTTTATTGGGAACTGTAGAATACCATTTTCAAACCCCTCAGTTTATCCCCATCCTTTTTGCTGACGGGGGCTGGTATAGCCCCGGGGGAGAAGGAGGAAATATTAATATCGGGGCAGGACTGGCAATGGAAATTCCCCTCGGGGTAATCAGGGCTGATTTTGCCTGGCATCCCTTCCGGGGGACTACTGGCTTTAATATTGGTTTTGGCCACAGCTACCGCCCTCCATTTTAACCAGGGGAATTGAGAGAAGAAAAGGGCTCTTTAGGGGGCCTTTTTTTTATTTGCATAAATCGTAGGTATGTGTTAGTATATAAATAGCCATACCCCGTAGGGGTATATGGAGGTGGTTTCATGAAGTATCGGGAGAGACCTGATCAGTTTAAAAAGAAATTAATGGACAGGATGGAAAGAATTAATGGGCAGACCCGTGGAATTTTGAAAATGATTGAAGAAGACCGCTATTGTATTGATATTCTTATTCAAATAGGCGCTGTAAAAGGTGCGCTTAACCAGGTTGCCCTGCAGCTTTTCGAGGACCACAGCCAGCACTGTCTGGCGGACTCCATGGTAAGCGGGGGTAAAAAACAGGAAGAAGCAGTAGAAGAGCTGCTTACAGCACTGAAAAGAATGCTTTAAGGAGGTGGAAGAAATGAGGAAAATTATCCATATAGAAGGTATGAGCTGCGGTGGTTGTGTTGCCCGGGTAAAAAAAGCCCTGGAGGGCATTCCGGGAATAGAATCGGTTAATGTAGAACTGGAAGCCAAACGGGCAGAGGTTACCGGTCCGGAAGAGGTTCTGCAGGAAGAACAACTCCGGGAAGCAATAAGCAAACTGGGTTATACGGTTAAGGGAGTTGATTGAAGTGACTGTTGCTGCTCCTAAACAGGTGGTTTTTAATATAGAAGGCATGTCCTGTACTTCCTGTGCCCAAAGCTTGGAAAAAGCCCTGCAACGAGAAGAAGGCGTCCAGAAAGCAAGGGTTAATTTTGCAGCTGAAAAAGCATATGTTGATTACGATCCTGATCAAGTATCTATGGAGCGCCTGCAGGAGGTCATTGCGGAAGCTGGCTACAGGGGGCGGGTTGGCGGAAACCGGGAAGAACTTAACCAGAAAATTGAAGGTATGACCTGTACTGCCTGTGCCCAGGCTGTCGAAAAAAGCCTGCAGGGAAAGCCCGGGATTGAGAGCGCCCGGGTTAATTTTGCCAGTGAAACGGCCAGGGTGGTTTTTGATTCCGCCCAGATTGGCCTGGAAGAAATTATAAAGACCATAAGGGAAGCGGGTTATGAAGTTCCCGAAGAGGAAGAAAAGGGACTGGAAAGCGATCCCGATCTAAAAAATATGGCCAGGGCAGCCAGGCGAATGTGGCTTGCCGCGGGATTTGCCATTCCGATTATGGTTTTGATGATGGTCCACATGTTTATAACTCCCATCCCTTATTATTTCCCCATCATTTTCACCCTTGGCTTTGTTCCTGTTTTTGTAGCAGGATGGGAAACTCATCTCCATACCATCAGGGCGGTCCGAAATTTAAGGCCAAATATGGATACCCTGGTTTCACTGGGTTCAATTGTCCCCTATTCCCTGAATGTGCTTGCTTTCTGGATGCCCCTTTCTTCTTTTGTTGAAATGGCCGCGAGTATTATGACGTTCCACCTTGTAGGTCGTTTTCTGGAAGCCAAAGCGAAGGGTAAGGCTTCCCAGGCCATAAAAAAATTACTGCAGATGGGGGCTAAGACTGCCCGAGTTTTAACAGAGGAAGGAGAGCAGGAGGTTGCCATAGAAGAACTGGATACTGGAGATATAATGGTCATAAGACCGGGAGAAAAGATTCCTACCGACGGGGTGGTCCACAGGGGTTCAAGTACAGTTGATGAATCCATGGCAACCGGTGAATCCCTTCCCGTAGAACGTGGCGAGGGGCAGGAAGTAATAGGGGGAACAATTAACAAGCAGGGTATCCTGCAGGTAAGGGCTACTAAAGTCGGAAAGGACACATTTCTCTCCCAGGTAATAAAAATGGTGGAAGAAGCCCAGGGTTCCCGGGTTCCGATCCAGGAGTTCGCGGATCGAGTCACAGGTTTTTTTGTCCCGGGAGTTTTGGTGCTTGCTTTTGGAGCATTTATTTCCTGGAATTTATTCCCCGAATTCCATGTTGCTTTTGTCGAGTTCTTTAATTTCCCCTGGAGCAACACTGATCTGCCGATTTTTTCGCTTGCTCTTTTGGCCATGATTGCAGTTTTTGTAATTTCCTGTCCCTGTGCGTTGGGGCTTGCTACCCCGACTGCAATTATGGTTGGAAGCGGGATTGGGGCGGAAAAGGGTGTTTTAATCCGCCGGGGAGAAGCAATCCAGACCATTAAGGAAGCCCGGATGATTGCCTTTGATAAGACTGGGACCTTAACCCGGGGGAAACCCGAAGTTACTGATATTCTGGAGACCAATTATAATTCCCGGGAAGAACTGCTCATGTTTGCAGGAAGCCTGGAAAATGCTTCCGAGCACCCCCTGGGACTGGCTATTGTAGATAGAGCCAGAGCAGAAGGGGTGGAACTAAGGGAAACAGAGCAATTTGAAGCGCTGACAGGCCGGGGAGTTATTGGTAAGGTTTCCGGCAAAGAAATTCTCGTGGGGAACCGGCTTCTGTTAAAGGATAATGAAGTGCTGTTTGCAGAGGAAGAAGATAAGATTGCCCGCCTGGAAGACGAGGGAAAAACAGCAATGCTGATTGCGATTGAAGGAAAGTTTGCGGGAATTGTAGCAGTTGCAGATACCCTGAAAGAAGAAGCATTGGGGGCAATTTCGGAACTGGAAAAAATGGGTCTTTCTACTGCACTCATTTCAGGAGATAACAGGCGAACTGCAGATGCCATTGCCAGCCAGCTGGGAATCAGCAGAGTTTTGGCTGAAGTTTTACCCGAAGGAAAAGTTGAGGAAATAAAAAGGCTTCAGGAAGAATATGGGACGGTAGTAATGGTTGGAGATGGTATTAACGACGCCCCGGCCTTGAAACAGGCCAATGTTGGTATCGCCATTGGAACGGGAACGGATATTGCCATTGAGGCCGCCGACATTACCCTGGTTCGGGGAGATCTCGACGGCGTTATCCGGGGAATTAAGCTGGCCAGGGCAACCTTTAACAAGATCAGGCAAAACTATTTCTGGGCCTGGTTTTACAACGGGGTTGCTATTCCCGCTGCATTCCTTGGTTTGATCCACCCGATTATTGGGGCGGCAGCCATGGCTGCAAGTTCCCTTAATGTTGTTCTGAATTCGCTTCGCCTCCGCCGGGTTCCAATTGATCCTGCTTACAGGCGAACTAGGGAGGTATAGTTTTGGAAAGATTGGGTATAGTTGTTGGCAGGGGAGAAAACAAAGTTTCGGCCATTATCCAGTTCCGCCGCCATTCCATGTGCGGAAAATGCGGCCAGTGTTTCGGCCCCAATGAAGAGCAATTAGAGGTAAAAAACCCCATCGGGGCCCAGGAAGGCGACTGGGTCCTGGTAACAACCGGTGAAAAAAATATTTTTGCCCTGGCCTTTGGTCTGTACGGGGTTCCGCTGATTACCTTTGTTGGGGGGTTTGCTCTTGGCTATTTCCTCTGGTCAGAACTGGCAGGAGCTATTTTAGCCCTTGTCTTTACAGGTCTTTTTTTCTTCAGATTGCGGTTGAAAGAAAAAACCATTAAGGATAAAGAAGAATTTATGCCCAGGATCAAACGACTGGCTGTAGCCAGGGAGATTGACGAGTGGCAGAAGTCCTCCTGTTAAAGGGAGGACTTTTTTTCCATTAGAAGAGGATTTTGCAGAATAATAAGGAATTTTTTAAAGAGAATAATAATTGGGGAGGGAAAAAATGTGGAACATCTACAAAACTTTGATTCGGAAATCTTCGAACTTATCGGTGAAGAAAAAGCGAGGCAGAAGCGAAATCTGGAATTGATCGCTTCGGAAAATTTTGTTTCCCCGGCGATTTTGGAGGCTACAGGATCCTGTTTAACCAATAAATACGCTGAAGGTTACCCGGGGCGGAGGTATTATGGGGGTTGTGAGGTTGTTGATAAGGTGGAAAGACTGGCTATTAAAAGGTTAAAAGAGCTTTATGGTGCAGAACACGCCAATGTTCAACCTCATTCGGGTTCTCAGGCCAACCAGGCTGTTTATTTTGCCAAGATCCCCGTTGGAGGGGCCATGCTGGCCATGGATCTTTCCCACGGAGGGCACCTGACTCACGGGAGTCCGGTTAACCTTTCGGGAACCTACTACAAGGTTGGCCATTACGGTGTAACCAAGCATAAAGAAGTTATTGATTATGATCTGGTAGAAAAAATGGCGCAGGATTTGAGGCCCCGGATGATAATTGCCGGAGCAAGCGCTTATCCCCGGATAATTAACTTCAAGAGGTTCCGGGAGATAGCCGATAGTGTTGGCGCCCTTTTTATGGTTGATATGGCCCATATTGCCGGGCTCGTGGCTGCAGGACTACATCCCAACCCCGTGCCTTATGCGGATTTTGTAACTTCCACCACTCACAAAACCCTGCGGGGTATTCGCGGTGGTTTTGTTCTCTGCACGGAAGAACATGCTAAAGCAGTTGACAAAGCTTTATTCCCCGGAATTCAAGGGGGGCCTTTGATGCATATAATTGCTGCCAAGGCTGTTGGCTTTAAGGAAGCTGCGACCGAGGAATTTAACAAATATCAGCAGAGGATAATTGATAACGCCCAGGCCCTGGCAAAAGCCCTACAGGGATATGGATTACGCCTGGTTTCCGACGGGACTGATACCCACCTGATCCTGGTTGACCTGAACAATGTTAAGATTACCGGGAAAGAAGCCGAAGAGCTCCTCGATCGGATTGGTATTACGGTGAATAAGAACACCATTCCTTTCGAGACCAAGAGTCCTTTTGTTACAAGCGGAATAAGAATTGGAACTCCTGCTGTAACAACCCGGGGGATGGGTCCTGATGACATGCAGGAAATAGCCCGGTTTATTTTTGAGGCTTTGTCCCATAAAGACGACGAATCGTATCTAGATAAACTGAATGAGGAAACTCGGGAATTTTCCGAGCAGTTTGATGAAATTTAATATTTTTCAAAGCAAATTGCATGAAGACTATAACCTGAAATTTTACCGGATTAAGGGGTTTTATGAATACCCTCCCCAGATGGAATCTTTAAGCCCGCGTTGGGGAAAAATGCCTGAGAATTCACATCGGGGCTTCCTTGCAAAAATTTTAAGGGAGTATAACGCCCGACTTGGGGCGCCGGAGAGTGTTTTTGCAAATATCGACCTGCTGGCCAAACCGGGAACTACCGTAATAATTGGCGGCCAGCAGGCCGGTCTTTTTACCGGCCCCCTGATGACCATTTATAAGGCTTTGGATATTATTAACAGGGCTAAGGAGGCCTCTCAAAAAACTGGTCACCCTGTTGTTCCTGTTTTCTGGGTTCCCGGAGATGATCATGATTTCAGGGAGGTTAACCACCTCTGGATAACAAATTCGGAAAATAAGACCGAGAAAATAAGCCTGAATTCCCCTTTCCAGACCCGGCCCATCAACTTTATTCCAAGAAAAGACTCCTTCCTTGAAGCAGTAAATTCACTGGAAAAGAAAACCCCCAGGGGAAGGTTCAAGGATTACTACCTGGATTTACTCCGGGAAACGGGGCAGGAATCGGGGTCTCTGGGAGAGTGGTTTGCAAGGATTATGATTTCTCTCCTGGGAGATCAGGGTTTAATTCTTTTTGATCCCACGATCAGTGGTGCGGAGGAATTGAAGAAGGAGTTTATTTCTCTTTTTAAACCTTCTGCTGAAGAATTTTACCGGGCAGTTTCGCAAAAGGAAAGAGAGCTTGAAGAAGCGGGGTACCACGTCCAGGTCCAAAAAGATAACCGCCACACGAACTTTTTTGTTATCCTCGGGGGAGAAAGACGACCTGTTTTTAAGCAGGGGAACCGTTTTCAGAGCAGGGGAGGATACCTGGATTTGAGCGAAGATGAATTCTGGGAGTTTTTGGAAAAAGAACCCGCCGCCTTCAGCCCTGACGCTCTTTTAAGACCAATTTTCCAGGAATTTGTTTTCCCGGTTCTGGGTTCGATAAATGGTCCCGGAGAGCTTGCCTACCAGGCCCAGCTCCGCTCAGGGTATCGAACCCTGGGGCTTGAGCAACCCCTTCTTTTTCCCCGCAAGAGTTTAACCCTTGTTGAAGAGAGGTTTTTACGTCACCTGAGAAAATGGAATGTAGCTCCCGGGGAGTTTTTAGAAGAAGGAAAAAAACTTTGGAAGAAAATAGTTTCCCGGCAGACGTGTGTAGACCTGGAAAATATTTTTTCCCATCCCCGGAGGGAGATAAAAGAGGCTTACAAACAGCTGATAGGTGAATTAAAAAACGTCCACCCCAACCTGGAAGATTTAGGCCAGAAGAACCTGCAAAGAATTTTAAAGGAAGTTGATTACCTGGAGGGAAGAAGCCGGGAATTTCAGGCTGAAAAAGAAAGAAACCTCTCCAGGCAGTTTAATAAAATATTGAACAGCCTTTATCCCGAGGAAAAACCTCAGGAAAGGGTTTTAAATGTTTTTCCTTTTTTAATGAGATATGGTCCTGAATTACTGGGGATAATCCAGGAGGGCCTGAAAGAGCTAGAAGAACACGGGTTTTTAACCACAGATGGCCGGTGGAAATGACAGGAGGTTGAAGTTTATGATTGATATAGCTGCATACGGGGCTCACCCGGATGATCTTGAACTGGCAATTGGAGGAACGATAGCAGCTCACGTGGATAAGGGTTTTAAGGTTGTTGGGATTGACCTGACCCGGGGGGAAAAAGGCAGTAATGGGACACCCCAGTTAAGGGCGAAGGAAGCAGCAGAAGCTGCAGAGGTCCTGGGCCTTTGGCAGAGGCTTAACCTGGGACTTCCAGACCTGGGGGTCAAAGTTGATGATGGCCATCTCGCTGTTGTTGTAGAATCCATTCGACAGCTTCGGCCGCGGCTGATTTTTGCTCCATACTGGTTTTCTCACCACCCGGACCATGAAAATTCTGGCTTTTTATTGCGCAAGGCATTTTTTGTTTCCGGATTGAAAAATTTTGAGACAAAAAGCCCTCCCTACAGAGCTGAAAGGATATTTTACTTTGCGATCCCCCAACACGTTAACCCTACCCTGGTTGTTGATATTTCAGATTATTTCCAGAAAAAGCTGGAGGCCATTGAAAAATATGAATCCCAGTTCAGCAGGGAAGGGAAGGCTTTCCCTACCAATATTAATGCTCCAGGCTTCTGGAAGAGAATTGAGAGCGGCAATCTTTACTGGGGCAGGCAGGCGGGAGCAACCTATGGTGAACCTTTCTATTCACCGAAGGTTCCCCTGGTTCCGGATTTTTTCTGGGGAAAAAAGGAGAAAGACCAATGAAAATAGGTATAATATGCTTTCCCTCTTATGGTGGGAGTGGTGTTCTGGCTACAGAATTAGGCTGGCACCTGGCCCATTTGGGTAATCAGGTCCACTTTATTAGCTACGACCAGCCCTTCCGCCTCAAGTTTCACGAAAATATTTTTTACCATCCCGTAAACACTCCCCATTATGACCTTTTTCCCTTTCCTCCCTATTACCTGGCCCTTGTTAATAAAATAGCCCAGGTGGTTGAAGAACAGGACCTGGATCTTATCCATGCCCATTACGCTGTCCCCCACGCCCTCGCTTCCCAGCAGGCACTGGCAATGGTTGATAGGGAAGTAGGATTGGTTACTACTCTCCACGGAACAGATATTACCCTGGTGGGAAATAATGAGTCATTTTTTCGAACTACCCGTTATGCAATTATGAACAGCCCTGGATTGACTGCAGTTTCCTGCGACCTGGCTAAATTAACCAGCGAAGTTTTTGATATTAAGCGCCCGATAAAGTGTATATACAATTTTGTTGATACCAGGGAGTACCAGAGGATGAGGCCAGAAAACATCCCCTGCCGCTTGCGTTACAGGTCGAAAGAAGAAAAGTTGATTATCCATATATCTAATTTCCGGGGTGTGAAAAGAGTTGAGGATTTAATTGAGGTGTTTGACCGGGTCCAGAAGAAAGTTTCTGCCCGCCTGCTTTTGATCGGAGATGGCCCGAGCAGGGATAGTGTTGTGGCAAGGGTCCGGGAAAAAAGGCTGGAGAATAAAGTTGTATTTTTAGGAGCCCAGGATAACGTAATTCCCCTGCTATCAATTGCTGACCTCATGGTTTTACCCTCGGAAAAGGAAGCTTTTGGTCTTGTTAATATTGAAGCCATGGCCTGTGAAGTTCCAGTTCTGGCAACAGAAGTAGGAGGCATTCCCGAAGTAGTATCCCACGGGGAAACAGGGTTCCTGGCCCGGGTAGGAGATATTGAAAAAATGGCCGAACTGGCCATTGAAATTTTAAAAAATCCTGACCTGCAGAAAAAAATGGGCCTGGCCGGGCGCCAGAGGGTAATTGACAATTTTTCCAGTGACAGAATTGTTCCCCTGTATCTGGATTATTACCAGGAGATCAAGGGTGGGCAAAACTGAAAAGCAAAGACGAACATTAATTATTAGCATGTCCTGGCCGGTTATGCTGGAAATGGTCTCCCTCACCGTAAACAGGTTGTGGATATGATGATGGTTGGGCGGTTGGGTCCTGCTGCAATCTCGGCAGTGGGTTTGAAGAACATCCCCATCCAGTATACTATACAGCTTTTTAATGCGCTGAGTGCGGGAACCACTGCCCTGGTCTCCAGAGCAGTTGGGGGCGGGAAAACCCAGGAAGGTCAGGAAATTTTACAGCAGTCCTTTTTTTGAGTGCCGCCGCTGCTATCAGTATGGGTCTGGTGTTTTTGCGCTGGGCACCAGCAATTCTGGGCTTTTTTGGCCCGGAAGCAAGGGTTTGGAACTTGGTTCAGTATATATGAGGGTGATGGTCCCCGGTTTTATCGCCATGTTCATTTCCCTGGTGATTGCCGCGGGTCCCAGAGATGCAGGAGATACAAGGACACCCATGAAAATTAACCTTGGTGTTAGTATGCTGAATGTCCTGGGAAATTACCTTCTGATTTTTGGTCCCGGACCTTTTCCCACGATGGGGTAGCAAGAGCGGGACTGGCTACTTCCCTAGCCGGGACAATTGGGGCCGGGTTCCTGATTTTTTTAATAATTTATAAACACACCTTCCTCAGGATGCAGGGTTTGGGGCTGAAATTGAAGTTTGACCTGATTGGAAAGGTCCTGAATATTGGCCTGCCTGTTTTTGGCGAACAGTTGATAATGCGGCTGGGGCACCTATTTTATGAGCGAATGGGCGCTTCGCTGGGGACTGCTGCGTATGCTGCTGACCAGGTGGCTCTTAAAGCTGAAGCCTTTTCTTATATGCCCGGTTTTGGCCTGGCTGTTGCAACGGCAACCGTTGTTGGGAAAAACCTGGGCGCAGGCCAGCGCTGTTGCGCATTGTCGCTTTTGCTCAGCTCCCTATGGCCACCCATTTCATCTATTCCTGGGGGTTAAGGGGAGCAGGAGAGACTAAAAGCGTTTTTACAGCACCGCAGTTGCAACCTGGGCAGGCAGACTTCTTTTCGGTTACATATGTATCCGGGTTTTAGATCTGAGCCTTTACGCGGCCTGGCTGGCGATGCTCGTTGACTGGCTTTTGCGCGGAACCTACGTCCGCTTGAGATTTATTCGCGGCCACTGGAAAAAAATCCAAGTCTGAGGGAAAAAGAGGTGAAGTGGGTGCCATTTCTTAACCGGTTTTTTTACGCCGCGGGGGGAGCAGGTTTTAACCTCCTGGAAAGGGTTTTAACAACGTGGTTGATGTATTATTATGTTCCTCCCGGGGATGCAGCACGAAGTCCGCTGGTAGCTGCAGGTATCTTCGGGTCGATAATGTTTTTCGGCAGGGTTGTCGATGCCCTGGCGGATCCAGTAATTAGTAACTGGTCGGATAATTCCCGTTCATCCCGGGGAAGACGCTGGCCCTTTTTATTCTGGGGAGCCGTTCCCCTAGTCGGTGTAACCATTGCCATGTTTTACCCTCCCGTGGCAGAAAAGAGCGCGGTAAATGTTTTTTACCTGGCCCTCATGCTCGGATTGTTTTTCTTCTTTTTTACCCTTTACGTATGTCCCTACCTGGCTCTTTTGCCGGAAATTGCCCGCAGCAAAGGGGAGAGAGTTGACCTGACTACTCTCCAGGCGGTTTTTATGCTCCTGGGAACCGCCCTGGCCATGGTGGCCTCGGGGCCCCTGGTGGAAAGGTTTGGCTTTGTAGCCATGGTCTGGATTATGGGTTTTTTTGCTCTAATGTTTCTTTACATGCCTGTTTTTGCAATAGACGAAAGGAAGTTTTCCCGGGCCAAACCCGCGGGCCTAAAACTGGGTGAAGCCCTGAAAATGACTTTCCAGAATAAGGCCTTTTTAATTTATCTTGTAGGAAATGCCCTTTACTGGTTTGGTTTTAATATTATTACCATGGGAGTTCCCTATTATGTTACTGTTTTAATCGGGGTTGGAGAGGGACAGACCAGTATTTTTCTGGGGGCTGTTTTCGGGGTTGCCCTTTTCTGTTTTCCCCTGGTTAATCTGGCTTCAAAAAAATGGGGAAAAAAGGCGATTATGTTATTTAGCCTGGGGGCCTTAATAATCCTCCTGCCGATGATTTTCTTTTTTAATGATCCCCTGATCCCCCTGAGCCCCTATAATTTTGGGCTTTTAATAATGGCCCTCCTGGGAGTGCCCCTGGCTTCTCTATTTATTGTCCCCAATGCAATTGTCGCTGATGTGACCGATATTGACGAAATGGTTACGGGAAAGCGGAGAGAATCAATGTATTTCGGAGCTCAGGGAATTGTTTTAAAATCGGTTATAGCCCTGTCTTCCCTGACAATGGGACTATTATTTCAGTTTTTTGGTAACAGCGCTGCCGAGCCTCTCGGGATCCAGTTAACAGGTCCGGTCGCTGCCTTTTTTATTCTGATCGGGTTTTTGGTATTCACCCGTTATCCGGAAAAGGATGAGGTTGTAAAAGGAGAAATAGATCCCGAGGAATTAATAATAAATTGAAAAGAGGAGGGGTTCCGTGGAAATCCGTTTTGGAACTGATGGGTGGAGAGGTTTAATTGCCCAGGACTTTACTTTTGCCAACCTGGAAAGGGTTGTCTTGGCAATTGCCCATCACCTTGGAAAAACAAAGGAAAATCCTAAAGTTTTAATCGGTTATGATACCCGCTTTTTGGCCCGAGAATTTGCTTCCCGGGCTGCAGGGGTATTGAACAGAAAGGGGATCAAGGTTTACCTGGGGTCCTGTCCCCACCCGACTCCTGCAGTGGCCGCGGGGATACTTAACTTAAAAACCGATGGAGCCATTATGCTGACCGCTTCTCACAACCCTCCTCAGTACAGCGGGATAAAATTTATTCCCCGGGATGCTGCTCCCGCCCTCCCGGAGGTAACAGAAGATATTGAAAAGGAACTGGAAAGACTTCAGGGGGAAGAGATTTACACAATGGGAAAGGAGGAAGCAATACAGCAGGGTTTGTTTGCAGACTGGAACGGCAAAAAAAATTACCTGGAGCGCCTGCGCAAAACCATTGACTGTAATTTGCTTGAAAAAACCCCTTCCCGGGTAATAATTAACCCCCTATTTGGAGCGGGGCAGGGGTACCTGGAAGAATTCCTGGGTGAACTCGGCTGGAAGGTTGAAGTAAGAGAAAGCGGACTGGATCCCTATTTTGGTGGGAGCATGCCTGACCCCTCCGAAAATAGGCTAAAAGAGCTGGCCGGGGAAGTAAAAAAGAGCTCCGCCAAACTGGGCCTTGCCCTGGACGGAGACGGGGACAGGTTTGGGATTATTGACGAAGAGGGTTTTTATTTAACTCCCAATCAGTTTTTATTTCTCGCGGCCTTTTACTTACTCGAGGGAAGGAAAATGAGGGGGAATCTGGGCAGGACGGTAGCCACTACTCACCTCCTGGACCGTATTGCCAAAGAAAAGGGTTTGGAGATTATTGAGACTCCAGTTGGCTTTAAGTATATTGGTGATCTTTTAAAGCAGAGGAAAATTCTGCTTGGTGGAGAAGAAAGTGGTGGCCTGAGTATTGCTTCACACCTCCCGGAAAAAGACGGTATTTTGGCCTGCTTGTTGGCCTGCGAGATGATTTCTTTCTATGGAAACAGTCTGGGGGAAATACTGAACCAGGCTTATAATAGGTTTGGATTTTTGGCCAGCCGCCGTTATGATCTCGCCTTTGAGAGAAACAGCAAGGAGTCGGTTTTGAAAGGGTTGAAAAACCTTGCCCCCAGTCAGCTTGACGGGGAGGAAGTAGTTCAGCGAAATACAATTGATGGTGTCAAATTAATCCTTGCAGGGGGGGACTGGGCTCTACTCAGACCATCGGGCACAGAACCTCTGGTTCGTTTATATGTTGAGTCCGAAGAAGAAGAAAGGATCCAGCGACTTGCTGGGGAAATCCGCGGAATTTTGGGGATTTAAAAGAGATGTCTTCCGCTGGCAGAAATGGAATTCTTTTTGTTTTCTTTGGTATAATCTTTTGCTGAAAAATTTTTCTGCGTAATCTGTTTTGGTTGGGGGTTTTGGCAGTTAGGGGTAAATATATTCTGTTCGGGAAGGAGGTTGGCTATGAAAGCATTTTTCTTTATTCTGGTCATTATTTTAATTCCTTTTGTTTCTGTTCTGGCAGAAGAAGCGATTTTTATCCACGAGGATGAAATAGGGGATGATTATGGTCCAGGAAATTATGTTTATCCCCTTCATCCCCATTTTCATCCTCACGAGGGGCTTTTTGATCTGCATAAATTTCGGGTTCGGGCTGGTGAAGAAATTTATTATTTTGATTTTACTTTTGGCAAGCTAACCGATCCCTGGGAGAGCTTTTTCGGGTTTACCCACCCCCTGGTGCACTTATATATTGATAATAGTGAGGGAGGAAGTACCGAACCAGTAAAACCAGTCCTTGAGGTTGAGATGAGCCCCGAATTTCCCTGGAACAGAGCCATTGTTTTTTCCGGCTGGTGGATACAGGGTTTAAAAGAAGGGGAAGAATGGCGGTCCCCGGAAGAAGATGTTTCCTGGGAAAGCCCACGGCCGACAAGCCTGGAGGGCTCAGATCTCTCAGTTGAGGGAGATACCATAACCCTGGAGGTACCGGCTGAGTGGATAGGTCCCCTGGAAGATGCCCGCTATTACGTCCTAGTTGGAGCCTATGATCCCCTTGATCCCTATTATTTCCGGGAAATCAGCGAACAAGCTTCCCTATGGAGTTTTGGAGGGGGAGAGGGCGAAAATGGAAATCATCCAATAATTGATATTTTAGTTCCAGAAAATTTAGTCCAGGAAGAGCTCCTGGCCTATAAGAATCCTGTTTTGCAACCAATTGGACCTATACCCCCTGAGGAAATTAATTACCATGCCCTGATTTTAATCACCTTATTTTTCCTGATTCTTATCGGGGGAGGTTTTTTCTTGGTCTGGAAAAAAAAGGCCTCGTAAGCCAGAAGGAATTTTTTTAAGTCCGTCGAAGTCATTAATATAGAAAGTAGGCATATTTTTTGCATACGGAGGCCAGGGATGAAAGACATTCAGTTTGTAATTATTACGGGAATGTCCGGTGCAGGTAAAACCCTTGCCCTGAAAATATTTGAGGATCAGGGCTTTTTTTGTATAGACAACCTGCCCCCAGCATTTTTAACCAAATTATATGAACTCTGCCTGCATGGAGCGGGCCAGGTGGAAAGACTGGCCGTTGTTATCGATATCCGCGGAGGCGATTTTTTTGATGCGTTGTTCCAGGAACTGCAGGAAATGGAGACCAAGGGCTACCGATTTGAGATCCTGTTTTTAGAAGCTGGAGATGAAGCCCTTGTTCGCCGCTACAAGGAAAGCCGTCGCAGACACCCCCTCGCTCCTGAAGGGAGAATTCTAGATGGTATTGCTCAGGAAAGGAAAAAACTTGAGGAACTTCGTGGGAAAGCCCATCGGGTAATTGATACTTCGGATATGTCCAGGGATCGCTTTTCGGGTGTTTTGGGCAGCTATTTTTTTACCGAAGAAAAACAGAAAAAAATGAGCATAAACATAACAACGTTTGGTTACAAGCACGGAGTACCCCTTGATGCCGACCTTGTAATGGATGTTCGTTTTTTGCCAAATCCCCACTATGTTTCTTCACTCCAGCCTTTTACCGGCCAGGACCAGGAGGTTCAGGACTACGTCTGTAAATGGCCCCTGACCCGTCGTTTTGTGGAAAAATTTTTTAACCTGGTTCTTTTTCTGCTTCCACAGTTTATTAACGAAGGGAAGTCACATCTTGTCATCGCCCTGGGCTGCACCGGGGGCAGGCACAGGTCAGTTGCCATTGGAGAAAGGTTGAAAAAGTTCCTCGCTGAAAGAGGTTATAACGTCCTATTAGAACACCGTGATAAATTGAAGGGTGAGGTCTAGGAGGGAATTTTATGCTGCGATGGCTTTTGCCGGGAATGAAGGTCAAGCGCTGGCTAGCTATTGCCCTGAGCGGTTTGATTTTAATTCTGATTAGTCTTTTGTTTCTTTTAGATATAGAAATTTTCAATGATTTATCCCAACTGGTGGCAACCCTGGAAGAAGAACTGGTTCCTGCAGCTGGTATTTTAATTGGCCTGATGATCCTGGGAGGGGGCTTGCTCTTTCTAACCGTTGGGTTGCGCGGGATGGTAAATTCGCTCTTTAAAACCCTGCAGCCTGATCCCGATGATGACTTGGCAACGGTTGTTTATCACCGCCGGTTGCAGGAAAGGGGTCCCCGGGTTGTAGTTCTGGGCGGGGGAACCGGGCTGGCTACATTGTTGCGCGGAATCAAAGAATATACGAGCAATATTACCGCTATTGTTACCGTTACCGATGATGGCGGCAGTTCGGGAAAAATCCGAGATGAAATGGGAATTTTACCTCCCGGAGATATCCGAAACTGTCTGGTGGCCCTGGCTGAAGCCGAACCCCTGATGCAGAAACTATTTCAGTATCGTTTTTATGGAAATGCTGACCTTGATGGCCACAGTTTTGGTAATCTTTTTATTGCGGCCATGTCTAAAATATCCGGGGATTTTGAAACAGCAATTCGCCAATCCAGCAGGGTTCTAGCGGTACGGGGCCGAGTTTTACCTTCCACCCTGACCAACTGCCTGCTCTGTGCGCGGTATACTGATGGGACAGAAACCAGCGGAGAAACGAACATTCCCCGCCCTGAACGCAGGATAGAAAAGGTTTATCTTAACCCCCTCAACTGCAAACCGCACCCGGACACAATTAAGGCAATAAAGGAAGCGGAAATAATTGTCCTGGGGCCGGGAAGCCTTTATACCAGCATTATTCCCAACCTCCTGGTAAAAGGAATTCCCGAAGCTCTTTGTTCTTCAGAGGCCATGAAAATATATGTGTGTAATGTTATGACCCAGGCGGGAGAAACGCATGGTTATGACGCGCGGGACCACCTGGAAGCAATTGAAAAACACAGCGGGGGCAGAATCGCGGATTATATTATTGTAAATAACAAAAAGGTAAATCCCTGCTTCGCATCCCGCTACGAAGATGAGGGAGCATATCCTGTAAACTTTGACCTGGTTAGTTTGAACAAAAAAGGAATTAATGTAATTGAAAGTCCCCTTCTTGATGAAGAAGATTATGTCCGGCACAACTCCCAGGCTCTGGCCAGGGAGATTATGGACCTGGCCGGGTATCTCCGTAATGGGCGGGAGAACCCCCTTTTAAAACTCTGGAACTGGGGGTGGTAGTATGTCCTTCAGTAACAGGGTTAAAGAAGAGTTAGTTCGCCTTCCCCTGGGAACCGGGATAGAGATAAAGGCTGAACTGGCCGGGTTACTCCTGAGCAGCGGAAATTTAACAATTGATAACAGGGGAGTGGGTCTGCGATGGGAATCCGAGGGGGCCCAGGTGGCCCGCCGCCTTTATGCTCTCCTGCGGAAGGGCCAGGAAGATCTGCAGATCCAGATCAGGGTAGGGGACCGGGGACAGGTGGGGGGAACTCAGCGCTACCACCTTGCAATTGCTCCCCAGGAAAGCTTAGGCCGACTGCTGGAGGAGCTGGGTCTTGTTGAAAAAAATCGTTTTCCTGCTGGGCGGGTCCCCTTCAGCCTGCTCCAGAGAGAAAGCCCCCGGCGGGCTTTTATCCGCGGTTATTTTCTGGGCAGGGGATCGATAAATAATCCTGAATCGGGTTATTACCTGGAAGTCCTCTGTGAACGAGAGGAAGTGGCCAGGGATGTTCAGAAATTAGAAACTCGATTGGGGCTGACCCCGGGTATTAGGAGTCGGAGAAAATTCTGGCTGGTGTATTTGAACCGGGTTGAAGATATTCTTACCTTTTTGAACCTTGCGGGGGCTCACGGCGTTCTACTTGATGTGGAGAGCAGCCGGATATTTAAAGAAATGCGGGGAACTGTTAACCGCAGAGTTAACTGGGAAACTGCCAACCTTGAAAAAACAATCCAGGCCGGCTTAAAACAGTTAGAAGATATCAGGTTAATTGCAGTGAATATAGGTTTGAACAACCTTGCCCCAGGTCTTCAAGATATTGCAAGGCTTCGGGTCCGCTATCCCCATCTGACCCTTAAAGAACTGGGGGAGCGCTGCAAGCCTCCTGTGGGGAAGTCTGGCGTAAACCACCGTATGCGCCGAATTAACCGGATAGCTGACGGAATTCGTAGAGAGGGGAAGTGAACCAGCATGCAGATGAACCTAAATCTGCGCTTGGAGCAGAAACAGACCTTAATAATGACGCCGCGTTTACAGCAGGCTTTAAATATTCTACAACTTTCCACCCTTGACCTAAAAGAACTGCTGCAAAAAGAGGCCGAGGAAAATCCCCTCCTGGAGGTCGGTGAACAGGAGGAAACCATCAGTCTTGATGACAAAGGTTCGGAAGAGTTGGAAGAGATTTTTGCCAACACCGATTATGCCTTTAACCGGGAAATAAGGAATGATGGAGAGGAAAGGATTGAAGAAAAAATTCTTGCCCAGCCCATCAGTCGAGATGAATACCTGACCAGGCAGATGCACCTGCTTCTGCCTGATAAAGTTCAGCGAAGAATAGCTTCCTTTTTGGTTGGCTCCCTTGACGAAAAGGGGTACCTGGCAATTTCCATTCACCAGGTTGCAAGATTGCTGGGAGTATCAACTGAAGAGGTCGAAGAGGTCCGGGAATTACTCCTGGAACAGGACCCACCAGGACACGGAGCCGTGAATATCCAGGAAGCTCTGGCCCATCAGCTTGCAGCCCTGGAAGCCCCTGAAAAGCAAAAGGAATGGGCCCGAAAAATTGTTGGTTATCACTGGGCCGAACTGACCCGGGGCAAGTGGCCTTCTATTCGCCGCAAGTTCAAACCGGGTCCAGAAGCTTTTGACAGTGGAGTGACCCTGCTGCGCTCTCTATATCCCTATCCCTCAGCAGCTTACGAAGAACAGCAGATCCGCTACCTGGAACCGGATATTATTCTCGCCTGGGCCGATAATGAGTGGCGGATTATAATGAATGATGCCGTTTATCCCCGCCTGCGCCTGGGAGGAAATTATCAGGCCCTCTGGAAGAAAAGAGACAATCCGGAAGTAAGGGAGTTTCTGGAGAGGAAGTTGAAAGGCGCGCGATGGCTGCTGCGCTGCATTGAACAGCGCCGGGTTACACTTTACCGGATAACAGAGGCACTTTTGGAACTGCAGGGAGATTTTTTCTCATCCGGCAAAAAAGCACTGAAACCGCTTGCCCTGAGAGATGTTGCGGAACGGCTGGGTCTGCATATTTCCACAATATGCCGGGCCACCACGGGGAAATATATCCAAACTCCCTATGGAATATATGAGTTAAAATATTTTTTCAATAGCGGTGTGGAGTCCCACTCCTCGGTAAGCATTAAAGAACTTATCCGGGAAATGGTGGACAAAGAAAAAAAGCAAAAACCCCTGAGCGATCAGGATATTGCCAATGAACTGGAAGAAAAACAGGATATAAATATTTCCAGGAGAACTGTTGCCAAATACCGGAAACAGCTCCGGGTTCCATCGTCAACAGAAAGAAAAAGGTTGCTTTAAAAAGGGGTGGACAAATTAATAGTTTAGAGGTAAAATATAATTATAGTTACTCATCAATGATGAGGGGGGGGACCGAATTTGAGCCACGATCCTTACAAGCGGGGGGCCTTTAAGGCCAACCCCTATTATGCTAAAAATAAAATAACCAGTGATCTTGTAGTTATCCTGCAGGGATATTTCCCCGATCGTAACCTAGAACTTATTAAACCAATTTCCCGCGCACTTTTATCTGGTGAAATCCACGAAATAATTTTAACCGACGAGGACGCGGGACCAGGGGATACGGTAAACAATATTACTTACCTGGGGTTTGTCGAAATTGCAGGCGCTGGGGTTGCAGTTGCTGGAGACATTGTTTCCGTTGATGGCAAGGAAGTCGGCCGGCTTGCTGGTTTTGATATAACTCACATGCCCAATCACATTAATATTGTGATAAAGACTGATTTACTTAAGAGTGGAGCTGACCAGGGCTTCTGCCTTGGACAAACTTTAGAATTTCGTGCCGGAGGAGGTGAATAATATGAAGATCGA
>Ga0207421_10001001_pt1 | contig 36745 bp, 33 predicted proteins | sample SodLakKL_010_SED_4_FD_187542 | JGI IMG/M metagenome (GOLD analysis project Ga0207421, IMG submission 187542) | Alkaline sediment microbial communities from Lake Tanatar, Kulunda Steppe, Russia - 8KL_010_SED (SPAdes) (version 2) | ecosystem: Environmental > Aquatic > Non-marine Saline and...
CATAGTAATAAACAGGGAAAGATAATTGTCGTCAGAACGGCAGTTTTAGTTGTCGTTAATCACTTTGCGTTGGTTTTCATGATTGCCATATCTCAAATGGACTGCTATTATTGGTTTAGTAACTGATAAATTTGGTCAGGTAAACTTAGCCTAATCAGCAGCGTACCGCATCATATCTGGTAATGTTTCCTGCCAGTTTAGACCAAAGGTGGTTCCTGCCTGCGGGCATACAACTTGTCGATTACGGCAAAGGGCTGTCAGATTGAAACACAAAGATCATCACAAACATGTTTCAGATTCCCCAGATACTCAAGATGCTCAGATAAATCATGGGCATGAAACCGGAGAGCATGAAGGTCATGATAAGCATAAAGGTCACAGTCCGAACATGTTTCGCGATAAATTCTGGGTGTCCCTCGCACTTGCCCTTCCGGTAGTTTTCTGGTCAACTCATATCCAGTCGCTCCTTGGATATCAGGCGCCGACATTTCCAGGTTCATCCTGGATACCGCCGGTTATTGGTACAGTCGTTTTTTTATACGGCGGTCTGGTTTTTATACAGGGATCATGGAGAGAAATAAAGGATCGACTGCCAGGCATGATGACGCTTATTTCTTTGGCAATAGGTGTAGCATTTATATTTTCCTGGACAGTCCGTCTTGGCTTCATAGAGGCTGAGGAGCTTTGGTGGGAACTTTCAACCCTGATTACTATCATGCTGCTGGGTCACTGGATTGAAATGAAATCTGTTTCGCAGGCCCAGGGAGCGCTGCATGAACTTGCAAAACTCCTTCCGGATACGGCTGTTCGAGTTTCAAATCAAGAAGAAGAGGCAGTACCAATCAGCGAACTCAATGAAGAAGATATCGTCTTAGTCCGCCCGGGAGAAAGAGTGCCTGCGGACGGGTATATACAGAAAGGTTCAAGTGATCTGAACGAAGCTATGCTGACTGGGGAATCTGCTCCTGTGAAAAAACAGGCTGGAGATGAGGTCATTGCCGGAGCAATTAACGGGGAAAGTGCTCTTTACATAACCGTAACTGGTACAGGAGAGAAGACCAAACTTTCAGGAATTATGCGGCTAGTCTCAGAAGCACAGAAATCTAAATCAAGAGCTCAGCATGTAGCCGATCGGGCAGCGGGTATGCTGACAGGAATAGCTTTGGGTGCAGGAATAATCACATTGCTTATCTGGCAGATAGCAGGTGCAGCAATCGACTTTACCATAATTCGAGTGGTTACCGTCCTTGTAATCGCCTGTCCCCATGCTCTCGGATTGGCCGTCCCCCTAGTAGTAGCAATATCAACAACTCGCGGTGCTCAAAACGGGCTTCTTGTGCGGGACCGACGCGGTCTGGAGGAAGCCAGACACCTGGATACAGTGATTTTCGATAAGACCGGAACTCTTACTATGGGAGAATTCCGTGTCGTTGCCATGGCAGTGGCTGAAGGTGAATCAGAAGATGAAATCCTTCGAATTGCTGCAGGTGTTGAATATGAATCGGAACATCCAATAGCACGCGGCATCGTGAATACTGCACAAGACCGGAATATCAGCATTCCTTCCGCTTCCAGCTTCCAAGCAGTTAAGGGGAAAGGAGTTACTGCTTCTGTTGAAGGGACTGTCTACTTTGTAGGTGGTCCTGAACTGGTGAAAACAGAGAATGCGCACATACCCGATTCGCTTGTTGAAGAAGCGAAGAAAGCTGAAGAACGGGGGCAAGCTTCCATTTATCTGCTTAAAGACGGAAATGCAATAGCGGTCTTTGCTGTTGCAGATGCTGTTCGAAAAGAGAGCTATGATGCAATACGCGCACTGCATGAGCGGGGCATTGAAGTAGCCATGCTCACCGGTGATGCACAGGCAGCAGCAGATGCTGTTGCCGGAGAGCTGGGAATTGATACTGTATTTGCCCAGGTGCTCCCTGAAGACAAGAGTTCTAAGGTAACAGAACTGCAAAATCAGGGGAAACGGGTAGCCATGGTAGGTGATGGAGTAAACGATGCTCCTGCCTTGGCAGCAGCTGATATAGGCATTGCCATCGGTGCGGGTACTGATGTAGCCGTTGAAGCAGGTCATATCGTTCTTGTCCGGTCTGATCCCCGGGACATAGTGAAGATACTGATGCTCTCCCGTGCTACATACAAGAAGACGATCCAGAACCTTTGGTGGGCTGCAGGGTATAATATTTTTGCGATTCCCCTTGCTGCAGGGGCCCTAGCCGGCTTGGGGATACTCCTTACACCTGCTGTGGGTGCTGTGCTTATGTCGGCTAGCACGGTAATAGTAGCAATAAATGCTCAGCTCCTTAGACGTGTTAAGCTGTGAAATACAGGAAGGTTCATGAGTCACGGTCTGTTTGCTGGCAGAGTAAATTATTGAATTGTTTGATGATCATATTGCTGGTATAGTGAAAACGTATTGAAGCTGATGGAAAGGGGTTTTATGACATCTAAAACTAAACCAATAACTGTTGAGCTTTGTGCAGGGACAAACTGTACATTTCGGGGAGCAGGAAATCTTCTGCATGTGCTGTATTCAGAAAAACAGATAGCTCCCTACTGTGATATCAAAGAGAGTTCATGTTTCCATGATCTGTGCAACCATGCAAAAAATTCTCCGATTGTGCGGATTAACAATCAGATTTTTACCAATGCATCTCCCGAGGTTATTCTTGATGCAATTTTTACCCGTATTGATGAATTAGGAAATCAGCAGCAATGAGCCGTATTTTTGAAAGAATGAGGGGCATATACACCCCGGTTACCGATATCCGTCGTAAAATACTGATGGAAATCGTCAGTTTTGTCCTGGAACAGCGGGACCGGAAAGAAATAGGGGCGCTTCCTTTTCAAATTATTCAGATGGGCAAGCCTTTGTATCGATGCTGTTCCTACCGGGAGGTATCTATTGTCCGGCAGCGCATTAGGCTTGCTTTGGGACTTCCCCTTATTGAAGAAATGGACGGAAGGTCAGCACTTGAAGATATTGATTCAGCCTTCAGTGAGGAAAAGGTTATTGATGCACCGCTTGTGCAGGTGATCAGAGCAGCCTGTGAGAAATGTCCTGAAGATATGGTCATTGTTACTGACAAATGCCAGGCCTGTATGGCTCACCCTTGTTCAATTGTCTGTCCAAGGAATGCAATCTCTTTTCCGGAAGAAAAGGCATACATAGATCAGGAAAAATGCATAAAATGCATGAAATGTGTTGAAGTTTGTCCGTATGCTGCCATAACACGCATGCAGCGTCCCTGTGCAGAGGCCTGCGGAGTTGATGCAATTGATTCAGATGAAAACGGATATGCTCGCATCATCCAAGAAAAGTGCGTCAAATGCGGTTTGTGCATTGTTTCCTGTCCGTTTGCTGCAATTTCAGATAAAAGTGAAATCGTACAAGTATTATATACCCTCAGCAATACACAGACCGATGTACACGCAATAGTTGCCCCGTCATTCGTGGGGCAGTTCGGCCGGAAAGTTTCTCCGGCAGCAGTTTTTGAGGGAATAGGCAAGCTTGGATTTGATGATGTGAAGGAAGTAGCCTACGGTGCTGACTGCGACACTGAACTGCTGTCTGAGAAAATTACCAGTATCGAAGGATTCTTAGGTACTTCCTGCTGTCCGTCCTGGGTCATGACCGCCCGTTCATACTATCAGGAATATAGCGATAATATTGCTGAGAGCTATACACCTATGGTGGAAACAGCAAAAATCATAAAAGATGCACAAAAGGGAGCAAAAGTAGTATTTATCGGTCCCTGTGTTGCTAAAAAGCATGAGGCGCTTATGCCGGAAATGGCTCCATACGTTGACCATGTGATTACCTTCGAGGAATTAGCAGCCCTCTTTGTAGCTTTTGGAATAGATCTCCAGAAAATTGAATCATCAGAAACTATTCAGGACGCCAGCGCACTTGGACGCGGCTATGCCTTGGCCGGCGGAGTCGGTGAAGCAATTATGGAAACTGCCCGTCAAAAATTTAATATAAATCATATCTCTTTTGAACGGGCAGATACGCTTGAAGACTGCAGAAAAATGCTCAATCGTATTGCGAAAGGAGAGATCAATCCTGATTTAGTTGAAGGAATGGCCTGCCCGGGAGGATGTATTGGCGGACCGGGAACCCTTAGTCCGCTTCGCATGGTAACCCGTCAGGTAAGGGAATTTGCAAAAGCTTCCTCCCATCATTATCCTCAATGCATCAGCGGCCTTCCGCCTGAAGCTCAGCAGTGATTTTCTGGAAACCTAAAAATTGTTCCTTTTCCTTGGGTTCATGTATACATCCACAGTTCTTTGGGAAGGATTCTTTCCAAAGGTGAAAAAGAAGGGTGACTGTAGCCCAAGGGATTATGACGAATCCAGCCCTCACCAAAGGGGAAAATTCCGGAATCGCTTCCCACCTGTCTGCTCATATCACGCATGGTCTGCAGATATGAATCAATTGTCTGAGATTCATCGAGCCAATTCCGTTGAGACTGGTGACAAGCCAGCATATGCTCCTTTTTGTCAATAGTTGATGTTATATCAGTGATCATCTGGGGATATATCCTGTTGTTTAATCCGTCGTGGAGGCCATAGGGCAGTGCATGATATAGGGCGATATCCTTCTGCACAGGCGCTGCAGGAGGGTCAGGTTCGAAATTTGGCATTCCCATCGTGAACGCTGCAGTTATGGCAATCCTTGCTGTATTCATATGATCTTCCATATAGTCATGTACTGCAGGGACCAGCATAATATCAGGAGAAATCTTACGGACTAGCGATGCAAGCTTTTTTATAAGAGTTAGGTCATATAATACTTCTAAATCATTTGTGATCGGGGGATACCAGGATGCGTTTAGTTCTTCGGCTGCATGCTGGGCTTCCTTTTTCCTGATAGCTGCAGTTTCTTCCCTGTTGTACTCCATGGAGCCACAGTTCCCGTTTGCTGCATTCATATAATGTATATCTGCCCCTGCTTCTTGTAATAAGAAAAGTGTCCCGCCCATCATGAATTCAATGTCATCGGGATGACATCCGACTGCAAACACAGTGATTTGACTGCTTTTCATTAGATTATCCTTATCTCTTTCGTATAGTCCTTCTTCAGCTGCCTAGTGCATTTCAACTGAACAGCTGCCAATATTCGGCAGCAGGTAGTGAAAAACAACATTTGGATGGTCAGCAAGAAGAGACATAGGTACTGATGAGTCTGCAATTCGATGAGAAATCATAAAAGCAGAAAGCCTTATTCCAAAAGGATTATCATGCCATCCAGGGTGCCAAATACTTACTTGTTCAGATTTCCACGTTTCTTGGGGACCAACAGTAACAGCAGTTGAAGGTATATTTGTAACAACACCTCCGCCGGATGTTCTCGCATTTTGAATCATTGTCATAGGATGCACTTCAACAACTCTGGTCTTTAATTCCCGATATTCTTCAGGAGTAGGCGGCTGGTCTTTATACGGCCCCTTTCTTTCCAAAGGATCGTTAAAAGCCCAATGTTTTGTCTCACCTTGTCCGCCCTGCATACACATGCAGGTTATTTCATCAAAAGAGGAAGAGAATTCGTCAATGTTTTCAGAAGTGGGAAAATGTAAATGTTCATCGGGCATTCGTAAGTCTTTATCAATTTGATTGAACAGAAGTTCCATGTCAGCTTTCTTAAAGCTCAGAGGGAAAGTCTCATCTGCGGTTTTTCCGTTTACTACCCACTCATCCATTCCCCAGAAATGACCTTCCCGAACATCTATCTGCAAATCATTGATTATTCTGGCTACGAGCGGAAGCTGCTCCGTTGGGCCAATGGGTCCGCAAATCCCCTTTGGATTATCAGCTGTAGAAGATGTAAATGCGTTAATATATTCTAGGGCTTCAGCAGTAAAGAACTCATCTCTTGTGTCATAAAACTTTACGGTGAATCCCGGCCGCTGCAAGTCAAGAATATCTTTAGGTGTAAGCTTTGCGGCTTCATCTAATACATTGTTATCTAATGTTGTGTAATCCCACCATTCTTTTGCCACCTTACTTAATGGTCTCATAATACTTTCACTCCCTTTTATCTTTTATTATATATTGAAAAAAGTAAAATCATCTTGTTATATAAGAAGAAATCACAAGACTTTCTGCTGGTACAGCAAAATTTTGTTGTGCTACAGTTTATTCTCCAGTTGATATTTTTCTAATCCTTGCCTTAGTATATCCATTGCATCTGTCATCGATTCAGAATTCAGGACATATGCAATCCTGACTTCATTTCTGCCTGCTCCTTCGGTATGATAAAAACCTTCCCCTGGTGCAAGCATCACTGTCTTATTATTATATGAAAAATCTTTCAGTAAATAGATTGCAAAATCTTCGGCGTTTGCAACAGGCAGCTGGGCCATAATGTAAAATGCCCCAGGGGGCTTCCTGCATAATACTCCCGGAATGTTTTGCAGTGAATCATAGACAATGTCTCTTCTTTTTCCATACTCATGTGTGACATTGGTGAAATAGGAGTCATCTATTGACAAAGCTGCTTCTGCAGACATTTGTTCAAGAGTAGGGGGGCAAAGCCTAGCTTGAGCCATTTTTAATACATGATTCAGCAATTCTTGATTTTTTGAAACAAAAGCACCAATTCTTGATCCGCAGGCGCTGTAACGCTTGGAAATGCTGTCAACTACTATAGCTTTTTGGGAAATATATTTAAATTGCAGAATACTGACGTGCTTATTCCCATCATATACAAACTCACGGTACACTTCATCAGCCACTAGATATAGATCATATTTATTGACAATATCTGCTAATGCGGATAACTGGGTTTGAGAATACACAGCACCCGTAGGGTTATTGGGATTGCAGATATAAATTGCTTTAGTCCTTTCTGTGATAAGTTCTTCAAAAGCATGGGGTGCGGGGAGGGAAAATCCATCTTCGATATTTGTCATGATCGGAACAATTGTGACGTTTGCCATTTTGGCAAAACCGTTCATATTCGTATAATATGGCTGCGGTATTATCACTTCATCGCCGGGGTCACAGATAGCAATTAAACTAAACAGCAGAGCTTCACTTCCTGAAGTGGTTATCAGGATATCCTCAGGATTTACTGAAATACCCCTGGAAGCATAATACCTTGGTAATGCTTCACGGTAACTTTCTAATCCTTGGGAGGGGCCGTAAGCTATCACATCTAAAGAGATGTTTCTGAATACATCTAACATTTGCTTTGGAGTTGTAATATCTGGTTGTCCAATATTTAAATGATACACAGTTTTACCGTTCTTTTTTGCTTGCAGGGAATAGGGAACAAGTTTTCGTATAGGAGATTCCTGCATTTCAGTAATCCGGTTTGAGTATTTCAAACAAGCACCCTCCGTAAAGTTTAATGTATTGAATAATAAACTCAGGCATATGCTTTGTAACTGAATTTTTTTCTCACTCTTCTATACTTTTTATACAAATGTAGTGATGGTCTTGTTTTCAGCTTGAGTATTAGCTTACGGTTTTAATTGCTGTAGGTCAGAAAAGGGGTAACAGTCAGGATTGTCTGCTGTGGAGATATTTTTTTCGAAACTGCGCAGGAGGGAGGGAGACGATCTGGCTGAATTTTTTATTAAAATAGTTGTAATCATCAAATCCAACTTGACAGACAATCTCTTTAATAGGGAGATTTGTAGTACGTAATAAGTGTTTTGCTTCTTCTATTCTTATTTTGGTAAGGTAAGAACTGAAAGTGTAGCCAGATATTTCTTTAAATATAGTGCTGAAATAATTTGGAGAAAAATAAACTGCTCGAGCTGTGTCTTCAAGTGTTATTTTTTTATTAAAATTTTTCTTAATAAATAGTTGGGCACGAAGAACTATGTGCCTATGGGTCTGATCGGATTCATCCGCTGAGTCCATGCTTCCTTCTTTCTTTTCTCTTTGGGATTTTTCAAATTCAAGAACAGAAATAGTCAGATCTTTGAGACGCTGCTCAAGTTTCAACTTCTCCTGTTCCTTTTTCTGGACCATACGTTTTTTACTTATCAATTCCTGCTGAAGAAGCATATCTTTTTCTACTGTAATAATATAATTTGCCATAAGGGAGAGAAATCTTACATTAGCCATGAATTTCGTATGGTCAATTGTTTTTACTTTTCTATAAGTGTTAAGCAGTCTGTCATAGGGTATTTCTAAGTCCTTCAGCTTGTTATATATTCTTTGAAACCTTGTTTCGGTTACGGGAGAAAGAGATATCTGACCTGTGTAAATTGAGCCAATGAGTTTTCCTTTGTAGAGCAAGGGAATCACCACATTTGTTAAACCAGCATGGCATTCATATATGACCAAGTCTTTTTTTTCTAAAGCTTTGCAAAGTCCGCATTCATCACTATCCTGGCATCGGCTATATCCTTCCTGAGTTTGCTGGATAAGGTGACAAAATTCGCTTTTCTCAAAAACCGGATAAAAATCAACATTATTGCACTGCTTATGTGAATAATGAAAAGATATAATTAGTCCTGTATTTTTATGAAACACATTTTTTATTTCATCAAGGATAGGTAGTTTCTCAAGCTTTTCAGCAAGGAAGTCTACATTATTTGCTGGAGTATACATAAAAATTCTCCTAAGATTGTATAAATATTCTATCACGCGGAAATTGCATATTGCAAGAATTATATTTTTTTGTAAGCCAGCTGGTGAAAAGAGAGGTTGGTTCAGCAAATTTTTCTAATTAGACCGTTGAGAACGGCATAGGCTGTATACGGTATAAAAGGATGCCGATGCTCCTCCTCACAGTTTCAAAGGGAAGGAAGAACTTCCCTACACGGGTTTCTGATGAAAAGGCATCGGTGGAGAAATCAGGAAAATATTTCATGTAGTAAACTCTGCCCTCGTCTGAAGGAGGGGATAACTGCCTTTTGTATGTATTGTCAAAACAATGGTATCATGCAGCTTGGGGAGCATTTGTTATCATAGAACGATAAAACAGTTTCACGTTTTCTTGATGCCTTTCTAAGGGTACCCTTTTTTACATGAAAGAACTGAACGAAGATTCTCCCAGTTTAAGAATGTTAAACCATGCGGACTGAATATGCTGAATCAGCTCATAGGAAGATCCAATATGAATTGTATTATTACCCTGAGAAAAAATACCATTTGAACATAACCTGCAGAGATGATGATGTGAATTTTACAGCAGAGATGGGAAGTCTTGCAGAAAGAGCAGATGGAAGAGAGATGTATCGGCATAGAGGGAATCGACCTTGCAAAATTTTAAAAGGAAGGATTTGCTTAAAACAGTAATTTTTTACACGTAATATGTTACCCTTTAACTTTGGAGTGCAGAGAGCTGCCCTCCCGAATATATAAGTCACCAGGAGGTATACTTTGAAAATTGTGGAAAGTGTGTGTGATAAGTATTTGCTCAACGAAATTGGGCATGTACCTAGTGTTTTTGGTAAAAATGAATATCAGGAAAGAATCGATAATGTCAGGCATCTCATGGGAGAATGGAATTATACACATTTGGTAATCTACGGTGACCGGGAGCATTTTTCCAATATTTGTTATTTCACCGGGTATGATCCAAGATTTGAAGAAGCATTATTAATTATTGATTCAGACGGGAAATTAACAATAATAGTCGGCAGTGAGGGAATAGAATATATCCGTTTATCCCCTGTTGAAATGGATGTGCAGTTATTCGAAAGCCTTGGTCTGATGGGCCAGCCGCGGGATACAAAAAAGAATTTACATGATTTTTTTCGATCAGCAGGTATTACTGAAAACAGCAAGGTAGGAGTCCTGGGATGGAAATACTATCTGGAAAGTGAACAAAACAACAGCAACCTTTACTTTGAAGTACCGCATTTTGTCATAAAAAATCTTGAAGATATTGTCGGATGGAAAAATTTGAGTAATGCCGGAGATCTTCTCATGCATCCTGATTACGGGTTGAGAAGCACCATGTCAGTCAATGAATTAGCTGTTGCTGAAATGGCTGGAACAAAAGCTTCACAAAGTGTTCTGAGAGTTCTGCATTCATTGGAAGAGGGTAGGACAGAAATTGAAAGCTCAAAAGATTTTTTATTAGATGCAGATCCTTTGGTAGCACACCCCAATTTAAATTTTGGGGAATTCAATGCGGGTTTAGGTCTTGCGAGTCCCTATGAAAGAAAACTGGCCTATGGTGATATTGTAAATGTTGGGATGGGGTATAGATACTCTATGGTCGCAAGAACTGGTATTTTTGTTGAGAGTAAAAAAGATCTACCCTCTGAAAAGGAAGGAATAGTGGAAAATCTTTATATCCCATATTTTAAAATGCTTGCAGCCTGGTATGAGGCTTTGAGCATTGGTGAACCTTGCGGTAAGGTATACAAAGAGGCATTATCCCACATATCCTTTGAACGGGAAAAATTTGGAATTGCATTAAATCCCGGGCATTTGATTAATTCAGACGAATGGACTAACTCACCTTTCTTTGAAGATTCAAAATATAAGCTGAAATCTGGTATGGCAATCCAATGTGATATCATAGCAGCACCAGGTGAACCGTATATAGGAGCCCATGTTGAAGACGGGTTGATCCTTGCTGACAGTCAGATGCGAAAATCGTTAGAAGAATTATATCCTGAGTCATGGAATAGAATAACAAGAAGGCGCACTTATCTAAAGGATGTGATCGGAATAGAACTGTCTGAGGAGGTTCTCCCCTTATCGGATATTCAGGCAACATTAAATCCCTATTACAAAAACTTGAAAGTGGTTCTAGCAAAAGGCTAATAATTGTTTTTTATATTAGACGACTTGACATGAGGCCCCGTGTATCGGCTGCGGGGCTTTTCTTTTTTATATAATGAGTTTTACATATGAGTTCCAACCTTGACATAGATATTGATACCGTGATACGTTACCTCGACCTCTTTATCCGCCGTTGTGCGGATCAATAAGACCGTAAGGAGGCTCTATGAGACCCTATGAAATGACAGTGATCTTTCGCTCAAATGAAGAGGAATTTGCGAAAGGCAAGCAGCAGGTGGATGAACTGCTGCAGAAGTTCGGTATTACCGTAGATTCATCCGAGGACTTAAACGTCCGTATCTTAGCTTATCCCGTCAAAAAAGAAGAAAAGGGACATTACTTTACCTACCAGTTTCAAAGTGAACCCAACACTATTGCTCAGCTTGACAGAGCTTTGAAACTCCTCCAGCCTGTGTTAAAATTTCTGGTCGTCCGCAAGGATGAAGAGGAAACACAGAAAGCTCCGAAACAGAAAAGCAGGGAGCAGCAGAAAGGTTCAGAACAGCCTGAAGCAAATGCTTAATGCATAATAAAAGGAGAAAGCAGTATGGCTACTAATGATGTGAATGTAGTCGTGCTCGTCGGTCGTCTCACTCGAGATGCTGAGCTGCGTTATACAAATTCTGGCTTAGCAGTGTGCAGATTTTCATTGGCTGTCAACAGAAGAAAGAGGTCAGGAGACAGCTGGGAAATCGAGCCGAATTTTTTTGATGTTGTTCTGTGGGGAAAACAGGGCGAAGCAGTACAGAGATATCTTGAGAAGGGGAAGCAGGTTTCCGTATCCGGAGAGCTTCGCCAGAACCGATGGGAGCAGAACGGCCAGAACAGAAGCAGGGTGGAGATCATTGCCACTACACTGCAGCTTCTAGGAGGAGGCAGCTCTTCCGGAAGACAGAGCAGCCCGGGTGAGAATCAGTTTCAGCCGGGAGCAGGCAGCGGACAGGATTTCGGCAGCGGCTCTTCTTCTGAGATGAACGGGCCGGAAGATTTTGATGATGATATTCCATTTTAATGAGGGAGAAAGATACCTATGAGTGAAGAGAAAAAGGATACACAATCCGCAGAATATACAAGGAACCAGCAGCAGGGAGAACGATCGAACACCTCTCGGGACAGCCGGGATTCATCTGATGACCGGAATGATTACCGCAGAAGAGGACCAGGTTCCGGCGGCGGTGGGGGCAGAAGACCCATGTTCCGTAAGAAAGTGTGCAGATTTTGTACCCAGAATTTACGGTTAGATTATAAAGATGCTGACAGTCTGCGCAGGTTCGTTACCGAACGGGGAAAAATTCTCCCCAGAAGGATCACAGGAACATGTGCAAAGCATCAGCGGATGGTTTCCCGGGAGATTAAGCGGGCAAGAGTACTGGCTGTTCTTCCTTTTGAAAGGAAATAATGACCTTAATAAGGAGCTGAGTGTTGACCCTGGAGTATAGCACTGAAGAGCTTACATCGGCCGGCAAGGCCGCTCTCTTTTCAGTAATTCTCTACCTATTTGAACCTCTTTCCGTGTTTTTTACTGTACCTCTGCATTACCAGGGGCTCAGCAGGAAGAAGCACTCAGTTGTACTGCTCAGTGTTATTGCCGTAATCCTTGTGATAACCATTCGAGAAAGTATCAGATACGGCGGCGGTGGAAACGCAGAAGGTTCTTTGGTGTTTTTCCTTTTTGGATTTGGACTTCCATTGACCTTAGCTGTCGCTGCTGGTGCGTTTTACATGATGAGGCCCCTGAAGGTTACCAGACGTTTGGGTATTATTTTTGGCGCCTTCGGTCTTCTTGGGGTGCTGCTTGTCGGGTTGTTTCGGGCAAACAGCGAACTGGTAGCTGAAACAATGAGCCTTGTTGAAGGCAACATTGATCAGATTATTGGAGGCGTCGGTGTAGGGAATATGCTCCCTCCGCAGCAAATGGCAGCTGCGGTTGTGTATACCATAGAACGGAGCCTGCTTCTGATGTTTATGGTGCAGTTCGGCATTGCCTTTGGCGCAGCCTGGGAATTTTACAAACGCAAAAAATCAATTCCCGTGAGTCTGCTGGCAAAGGTGAAAGTCCCGGAGAGGTTTGTCTGGGTGCTGATCATAAGCTGGACGATTGTCCTCTTTGATATCATTTTTGGATTAGGTCTCCTGGGGGTGATCGGCTGGAATGCCGGATTGGCAGCCGGCCTGGTGTATCTCCTTCAGGGACTAGCAATCCTGCAGCATTTCATCTGGAAGAAAAAAAACCTGGCATTCAGTGGGCTGCACCTTTGCGGAATGCTTGCTCTGCTGATGCTTGTCCCGGGTCTGAACATGATCGGGATAGCAGCCCTAGGTATACTCGGCATTACGGAAGTTTGGATCACATACCGGAAGCAAGAGAATAAGGAGAATAAACAATGAAAGTCATTCTAACACAGGATGTATACAACCTTGGAGAAGAAGGTGATGTCTGCGATGTAGCCCGCGGATATGCAAGAAACTATCTGCTGCCGAAAAAACTTGCAGTAGTGTATAATAATGCTAACCGCGCTGTATTCGAAAGCAGAAAAGCAATTATTGAGAATAAAAAAGAAGAAAAACGTAAAGCGGCTATGTCTTTGAAGGAACGGATTGAAGGCATGGAGCTTACGATTCCTGTTTCTGCCGGAGAATCCGGCAAGCTCTTTGGTTCTGTTTCCTCGTCAACTATAGCAGAGGCCTTGATGAAAGAAGGAATCGAAGTAGAGAAGAAGCAGATTGAAGTACCTTCCCATACCATAAAAATGGTGGGAAACTATACTGCCCGAGTAAAGCTTTATGAAGGGGAAACAGCAGAACTGAAGATTAATGTAGAAAGTGAACGGGCAAAGTCGGATAAGGGAACCAAGAAGGAGCAGCCGGAAGAGAAAAAACCACAGCAGGAAGAAGCTACCCAGCAGCCGGAGGAAGCACAGCAGCCTGCACAGTCAGAGCCTTCCCAGCAGGATGAAGCTCCTCAGCAGGAGGAACAGGCAGAACAGTCTGAAGCATCTCAGAAGGAATAACCAGGAGGAAGCTATGGACCGCTCAGCCGGGTCAGGAAGGGTGCCGCCGCATAACGCAGATGCGGAAAAAGCTGTGCTCGGTGCGGTCATGCTTGATAATGACGCACTGGCAACTGTGCTAGATTATCTCAGGGCTGATGATTTTTACCGGAAGGCCCATCAAAAAATATTTGAGACTGTCCTCGAACTGGATAATAATCGTGAACCGCTGGATATTATCACGGTTACAGATAAACTTAAAAAAGAACAGGTCCTTGAGGTCTGCGGAGGAGCTTCATATATATCAGAACTGACCTCAAGTGTCCCCTCCAGTGCTAATGTGCAGTACTATGCGGAAATAGTGCAAAGCTCCAGCATTAAGCGCAAACTGATCCGGGCTGCAACTGCGATCATTGATCAGTCCTATGCGGAAGGGGAGGACCATAAGGAAGTGCTGGCTGAGGCTGAAAAATCCATTTTTGATATCCTGGAAGGAAACCAGTACCTCAGCGGCTACCGCACCTCCGATGATGTAATAAACGAAACCATTAATATCATTGAATCATTATACCAGGCTGGGGGGGACTATACCGGAGTGCCCTCAGGTTTTCCTGAACTTGACAAAATGACCAGCGGTTTTCAGTCTTCGGATATGGTCATTATCGGGGCACGTCCTTCGGTAGGGAAGACAGCATTTGCGTTAAGCATTGTTTCGCATATGGCAGTCCGGAAAAAAATCCCCGTAGGGTTCTTTACCCTGGAGATGCCCGGAAGGGTGCTGATGCAGCGGCTGATTTCCACAGAATCCAGGGTGGACCTGAAGAAAATCAGAAGCGGGCTGCTGAAAAGCTCGGACCTGCACAGCATTACCGAAGCTGCGGCAAGGCTGTATGAGGCTCCGCTGTATATTGAAGACACTCCCCATATTAAACTGCTGGATCTCAGGTCCCAAGCACGCAGAATGAAGAAGAATGAGCAGGTGCAGGCAATATTTATTGATTACATCGGGATGATAGATCCGGAGAATAAGGTGAATATTCCCAGGCACGAACAGGTAGCTGAGATATCCCGCTCTCTGAAAACCCTTGCCCGGGAGCTGGATATCCCGATTATCTGCCTGTCCCAGGTAGGCAGGCAGTCTGAAGGAAAGGAGCCTACACTAGCAGATTTGCGGGACTCAGGATCGATTGAACAGGATGCTGATGTGGTGATTTTCATCCACCGGGACAGACCGTCAAATGACAAGTCTGAATCCCAGAACCAGCTGATTTTGGAAACAGATGTAACCCTTGCGAAACAGCGTAACGGCCCTGTCGGTCATTTTAAGCTGGGATTCAACTCACGCTATGCGCGCTTTGAATCCCTAACGAAAGAACGGGCTTAACGTACTGCCAGAGAGAGAACTTTTTCATAACCGAACAGCTCATCCCGCTTCATAGTCCCCGGGTTTATGCTGATGCCCAGGCGCTGTCTGAACGCTTCAAGCAGGGTGTCAATGAACTGCTGATTGTCGGGACGATTTCCGGTTTCCTCCTCCACTGACGTGGAGGGCTCCAGCACTTTATCCTTTATCTCCGGGGAAACCCACACCACACGGAACAGATCACGGGTTTCCAGCGGACCGAGGAAAATGATGCAGTTCACGGTAATCAGGTTCTCAATTTCAGATACCAGCACAGTTGCGATTTTTCTCCCCTTTACCCTGACTCCTCCCCGATGTTTGTACCATGCATCTACGCCAAAGGATTTCATTGTCTGGACAATGATTTCTCCCACATCCCTGAATGCATCCTCAGGGGAAGTAAAGGTGCTCTGGTCGCAGACAAGCTGGAGATTAAGGGTTGAATCCGGGGAAACAAACACTAAGGTCCTCTGGCCGGTAAGAATTACATGCTCCAGGGTGGGGACATCCTCCCGGATCTCATTTATCAGATTTGCAAAATTGCTTAAGGTTACCAGGGCTTTAGCCTTGCTGTCATTAAGAATATAGGCAATCTCCCGACCTTTATACATTGAATTGAACGGAACAGCGACAGCACCAATTTTCTGAATTGCAAAAAAGCAGTAGACAAATTCAGGAATATTGGGAAGCATCATTGCTACCCTGTCACCTTTGGTGATGCCGAGGGAACTCAGTGCATTTGCAGATTTATTTGCCTGTTCATCCAGTTCCCGGTAGGTTATCCATTTCCCTTCAAAATACAATGCATCTTTGCGCTTATAAGCTTTTGCAACTGTCTCAAGCATATGGGAAAGGTTGTTTATTTCACTCATTGGATGCCTCCTGGGTAATAAGGCGCTGGTCGGCAGCGTGTTCGTCACGCAGTTCCTTGCGCAGGATCTTCCCCGTAGCACTCTTCGGCAGCGTATCGCGGAATTCAATGGTTTTTGGGATTTTGTAGTCTGCCAGATGCTCCCTGCAGAACTCAAGGATTTCCTGGGTGGTCACCTCCATGGATTCTTCAGGAACAATAAAGGCCTTAACCGTCTCCCTTCCCCGTTTATCAACAACGGCAGCAAGTGCAGCTTCAGCAATCTTCGGGTGGGTAATGAGCACCTCTTCAACTTCCCTGGGCGAAATATTATATCCTCCCCTGACAATGACATCCTTCTTTCTGTCGGTGATGAAAAAGAAGCCGTCTCCATCTCTGTATCCTAAATCACCCGTATGCAGCCAGAAATCTTTCAGCACCTCATTGGTCTCCTCATCCTTGTTCCAGTATCCGGGAGTAACAACTTCACCCTTGATAATGATTTCCCCTTCAGTCTGATCAGGAACTTCATTTCCCTGGGAATCAACTACCTTCATTTCTATGCCGGGGGATGCAGGACCGATGGAACCGGCTTTAAACTGTTCTCCTGTTTTATTCAGGGATACAGCTGAAGTGGTTTCGGTCAAGCCGTATCCTTCGGCAATCTGGGTCTGGAACAGTTCGATAAAATCTTCCAGTGTGCTTAACGGAAGGGGAGCCCCCCCCGAGACACAGAGCCGGAGGCTTTTCGGAATAGCAGTATTTCTGGCACGGGCGTACTGAAGCAGGTGCATATACATAGTCGGAACTGCTATCAGTAATGTTGCCTTAGCCTCAGTGATAACCTCCAGCAGTTTTGTGGGACTGTACTGAGGAACTAAAGCCATGGACGAACCGTTTCGAATTCCGCAGACAAGCCCGTTTGACAAACCGTATACATGGAACAGGGGAAGTACGAGTACTATGGTGTCTTTCGGGTACATGGGCATGATTCTGTCTACAAGCTCTGTCTGGGCAATAAAATTTCTGTGGGTAACAATCACTCCCTTCGGGTTCCCTGTGGTGCCGGAGGTATACAGCAGCACAGCAGGTTCATCAGGATCAGAATGCACAGAATTGAATTTCTTTGATGCATGCTTAATCAGATCAGAATAATCATAGGTCCCCACTGCTTTCGGTCCGCCCCTTCCGGAACGGGGAATTTTTGCTACCTGTATTCCTTCTTTTTTCGCAGCTTCTCGGTCAATTTCCGAATCTGCTCCTGCAAGTATCCCCTTGGATGAGAAACTCTGCACAACAATAGTATCGGGGATCTGCTCCTTTGAGAGCATATACTTTCCTGCCAGTCTGCCCTCAATGAGAGCAGACGGGTAGGCATATAAATCAACTGCCTTTGCGTTGCTGTTATGCAGTAATCGCCAATCTTTTTTTCCGTCTTTCATTGACGCTTGCACCTCCTGTTATTTTGCAGAACGATCGCTTAACAGATAATCCTCAACTTCTGTGAAAAAGATATCTTCTATATGCTCGCTTGGTTTCGGGGTAAGCTTGCTGACAACCACATACACCAGCGCATTAAGCGGGAGTGTCGGCACTACAGGATGGAGGTTGAAAAGCAGGAACCTTTCTCCTCCGGAACCGGTGATCAGAAGTCCCAGGATGAGGTAGATGACACCGACAGCAGTTCCCGCTATAGCTCCCTGCTTCGTTCCCCGTTTCCAGAGCAGCCCGCCGACAAGCGCAGGTGCCCATTGCGCAAATCCCGGAACAGATACATCGGTGAGATAAAGCGCCATGGCTTCCTCCCCGATTCCCAGCTGTACAAAGATTGTTACACTCAATGAGACAATTACTATTCCCGCCACGGAGTACCTTGCCAGAGATGTAATCTGCTTATCCGATGCATTCGGTTTCAGTACTCCCTGAATAACATCTCTGGCCACGATGATGCTTGAGGTCATTAACTGCACTGCTGCAGTTGAAACAGCAGCGGCAATAACTCCCATCAGGACAAATACAGCAAACCATCTGGGCAGATATATCTGTATCACTGTCTGGACAATGCTGTCCGCTTCAGCCACACTGGTGACTCCAGGCAGGGCAGCAGGTGCAACAAGAGAACCCCAGATAAACGGAATTACATAGAAGAATAATCCTCCGAAGATAAAGATAAGCAGGGGGAACCATTTGAAAAGTGTCTTATCCCTTGCTGTCATTGCTCCGATTACAACGTGGGGCCATGCAAAGGCAAGCAGGCCTACGACGAAGGTTCCTATGACAAGGGTCGGGGTATATTCTCCTAACGGTCCGGGCGTGCTGAGCTTGTCCGGAGATATTTCAACGAGTTCATGCGCTGCCTGTACGAGACCTGCATCGGGGAATATTACCGAAACTGCCCAGAAAAGTGAGCCGAGCAGGGCTGTGACATACACCATTCCTAAAAAGATGTTTACCCAGGCTACGATGCGCATGCCTCCTAACACAACCAGGATCACAAGAAGGACAGAGGTATAGGCAGCGCCTACCCACAAAGGCATGCCGGTAAGGGCTTCAAACCCTCTGCCCACACCGAGGGGCTGGATGCCCACATAGGGTACGATGAATGCCAGCATGGCTATGGAAAGCAGCACCCTGAGGGTTTTTGATTCATAGCGCTCTGAAAGTGCTTCTATAGGCGAGAGGAACCTGTTGAGCTTTGAAAGTGCCCAGAGTCTCGGTCCAAGAAACATATACAGGGCAGCAAAACCGGCTACTGATCCCCAGATGAAAAATACATACCCTGGTCCATGAAGATAGAGCAGGCCGGGAAATCCGTAAAAAGTCCAGCTTGAGCTGATGGCAAAAAGTACGAAGAAGAACATGACCACTACACCGATGGTCCTGCCGGCCATCATGTAGTCTTCGGCAGTTTTTGCAGATACTTTATATCCGTAGGCTGCCATGAAAATGATAACAAGACTAAATATTCCCAGTGCTAGATAATCAAATGCCATGTGCAGCCTCCTTTAGCGGTAGGGCCAGAATTTAAAGAAATAGATTAAATAGGCAATCAGCCATATGATAACAAAGGCTGAGCCTAACACGAGGGGCATTGTCATCCATCCGAAAAGCAGGACCTGCATCTCCGTAAATCCTGCAGCTACCAGCACCCCCATGATAATGATTGAGAGTGCAAGAACCAGCAGGAATATTCTGCCCGGCCAGTGACCGGCTATCTCACGCATGATCTCCTCCTATTTATTACAGATTCATTAGTAACGTAATCTATGACATGTAGGGCTGTCAATGTCAAAAACACATAAAATTAACAAATATGCATAAATGAGTCATAAATAACAAATTATAGTTATGCGTAAATAACTTTCAGGCGGGTCATCTTGCACCGGTGAAAAAGGTAATATCGCTCATAAGCGCATAGAGAAAGATGAACATAATAATCGAGAACCCGATAAGCTGCAGTATCTGGTAGCGTTTCGGACTGATCATTTTCCCTCGCACTGATTCATACAGTGAAAGGATGATTTGTCCGCCGTCTAGGGCAGGAATAGGAAGCAGGTTGGCAAACGACAGCGCTATGCTGATAAAACTGATCAGCTGAAGCAGGGTGATCAGTCCCTCCCGTAATCCGGCTTGGAAACCCTGGGCTGTTGTATCACCTACAAGGTATGTGATCCTGACCGGTCCTGCAACTGCTTCAGATGCATCAACTCCCCGGAAGAGCATGCCGATACTACGAATAGTAAGTGCGAAGGTTTCTGCTGCCTGGGAAAACCCGGGACCAATGGATTGGAGGATGGAATAATCAGGAGTCTGGACTTGAAGGTGCTGGAAGGCAAACCCCTGTGCTAACTGACCCTCTTCGCCGTATTCCGGGAGATATTCTATCTCAAGGGTTCTGTCATTTCTCTGAACGGTAAGGGGGACTCTTCCCGGATTGTCTGCAAATGCCTGATAGAACTCCAGTGAATGCTCCACGGGCATGTCATTGACCTCAAGTATTCTGTCGCCGCTTTGCAGTCCGGCAGCCTCTGCCGCACTGCCCGGCTCAATCTCAGAGATAACCGGTTCAATATAAGGACCTACACCTATGTACCCTGCACCTGTAGATTCATCGAGGCGGGGAGTAATGGAGGTCTCCACTGTCTGGTCATTCCTTCTGAGCTGAATACTAAGTTCCCGCCCCGGTTCAGTCATGATAATCTGCTGCAGGTCCTGAAAAGTTTCGACTCTTCTCCCATTGATCATCAGGATTTCATCCCCTGTCTGTATGCCGGCAGCCTCTGCAGGCTGTATTTCCTCCTGATACCCGTACACCTGGGGATAGTCGCCGGTGAGCACCACGCGGTTTTCGAAGGTAGTGTAGCTGTAGCCGATATACCAGACCAATGTGAGCAAAAGTCCAGCAAGAATAAAATTTGATACCGGTCCCGCTGCATAGGTGGCCAGCCGCTTGAGGGGAGATACAGAGAACAGTGAACCGGGAGACGGTTCAAAAGAATCAGCTTTTTCTGACAGCGCTTTTCTGAATTCTTCCTCACCTTTCATCCTGCAGTAGCCGCCCATCGGGAAAATATTGATCCTGTATTCAGTTTCACCTCTGCGGAAGGAAAAAAGTTTCCTTCCCCATCCGAGGGCAAAGGACTCCACCGTAATGCCGAAGGATTTGGCAGTGAGGAAATGACCCAGCTCGTGGATAAAAATGATAACACCGAGACTAACCAGTCCGATGACAATGGTAATTATCATAGTGACCGTACCTTTTCCCAGCCGGCTTTTCTGGCTTTGGCATCAATCTCATATACTGCTTCAAACGAGTCAATTCGATGAAGCCAGTCCATGGAAATGACATCATATACTACTTTAGGGATATCGGTGAACAGCATATCCTTCTGCAGATATGCTTCCACGGCAATTTCGTTTGCTGCATTATATACAATAGGGTAGGCCGCATCGCGCTGAATGACCTCAAAGGCGTATTTCAGCATGGGAAACTTGCTGAAATCAGGCTCGTGAAAAGTAAGCGTTTTGCCTACCAGAGAAAACTGCTCAAACTGGTAATCAACGATTTTAGGATAGCTCAGCGCATTGAGTATAGGCAGTTTCATGCTTGTCTGACTGATTTGTGCGTATAACGAACCTTCCTTGGTCTCTATCATGGAATGAACCAGACTCTGGGGATGAATAATCACAGAAATCTGTTCCGGCTTCACATTGAAGAACTGCTGAGTTTCAATGATCTCGAGTCCCTTGTTTGCCAGAGTTGCAGAATCAATGGAAATCTTCTCTCCCATCTGCCATGTGGGATGCCTTACAGCCATCAGCGGGGTGACTGAGGCAAAATCCTTTTGGGGCAGTTTAAGAAAAGGTCCGCCGGAAGCAGTGAGGATTATCCTGCTGAGTGTTTCAGCCGGTCTGTGACGCATAAGCTGAAATACAGCTGAGTGTTCTGAATCAACTGGTACAATAGTTTTTCCTTTTTTCCGGGCTAGTGAAAAAAGAAGTCCGCCGGCCATGATCACCGATTCTTTATTTGCAAGAGCAACATCCTTCCCGGACTCAAGCGCAGCTATGGAATACTGCAGGCCGGAGGAACCGGTAATGCCGTTGAGGACCATATCAGCATCAACATTCCTGATCATTTCAAGCAGACCGGAGGAGCCGTGATACTTGATGCCGGTGAGCTGCTTCTCGCTGCCAGTTAATGCAGTTTCCTCGACACTGAATTCACAGGCAATGCGCAGCAGGCCCCGGGCGTTCTTTTGTGCTGATAACCCGGCAATTTCAAATACATCGGGCAGTTCTCTTACAATCTCAGCTGCAGTTGTACCAATTGAACCGGTGCAACCCAGGATAATGATTCGTTTTTTCATATCAGTTCACCGCGTACAGAATATATATAAGGTAATAAAAAACCGGGGCACTGAAAATGACTGAATCAATTGAATCAAGAATTCCGCCTCGTCCCGGCACAATTGTTCCTGAATCTTTGACATCTGCAGAGCGTTTCAGCGCAGATTCAAATAAATCCCCAATATTTGACGATGCTGAGATAAGTATCCCCAAAATGACCATATGCCACCATTGGCTGGGTGGGAGATGTTTGGAGAACACAGCAGCATATCCGATAGCTACAGCGACTGCCATTGCCGTTCCGCCGATAAAACCAGCCAGGCTTTTGTTCGGACTTGCGCGTACAATGCCCCGTGTTCCCCTGCCGAAGACCATGCCGAATACATAGGCGAATACATCGTTGCTGAACACTAAAAGGAAAAACAGCATGAGCAGGAAGGAGGCATGTTCAAAAGCGGCCATGTAGATGACGTAGGGAGTAAGGAGATTAGGATATGCGACCATCAGCAGTGTCATTGCAGTCCGGGTGAGGGAATGCGCAAAGTCATCCCTGCTGCCCCGAATGATTTCATAAAAAAGCACAAAAAGAAGAAACAGGAGATATACCGTCCAAAGAACGGAAAAAGAAGGATAGAGAAACAGCGACACATAGGCAGTTACCGGAAAGAGCAGCCCAAGCCAGGGTGAGACTGTCATCCGGACACCAAGCTTCTTCTCCATCAGTCCTTTCATTTCCATTGAACCGGTAACACTGAAGAACAGAACAAGGAGGAATAATAAGGCAAAATTATAATAGGGAAAGAAAAATATTGCAGTGAGCATCAGAGGAATGCCTGCAAGCGTAAGAATAATCCGCTGGAGAAGCTTTTTTTTGATCATGTGTCAGTACCTCCGAACTTCCTCAGTCTCCTCTGATATTCCTGAATGCAGCCGGCGATGATATCTTCATCCCAGTCAGGCCAGAAGGCATCCACAAAACAGTATTCAGCATATGCTCCCTGCCACAGCAGAAAATTACTGAGCCGCTTTTCACCGGCAGAACGCAGGATAAGTTCAGGATCAGGAATGCCGGCAGTATCCAGATACGCAGATATTGCAGCTTCTCTGCATTCGCCCTGGAACTCCCCCTTTCGGGATGCATCTAATATCCTGTTTACTGCCCGCAGGATATCGTCTCTGCCGCCGTAGTTTACTGCCAGATTTACCTGCAGGCCCGTATGGTCTTTCGTGGACTGCTCGGTCTTTGAAAGATGTTCCAGCACTTCTTCGGGAAGCCCGCTTGTGTTCCCGATCCTCCGTACCCTGATATTATGTTCCCGGTAGAAGGGCATTTCCCGGATAATGTACTTTGAAATAAGGCCCATGAGATAGCTGATTTCCTGGGGAGGACGCCTCCAGTTTTCGGTTGAGAACGTATACAGGGTTACCTGCTCAATCGGGAGATCTGCAAGGTAACCCACTACGCGCTTTGCGGCAGTCAGCCCTTCCAAATGACCTTTGCTCCGGGGAAGGTTCCTTGCCCGGGCCCATCTTCCGTTCCCGTCCATAATGATCCCGATGTGACGAGGAAGATTCTGCATGTCAATCGAAGGAGAAGTATTTTCCAAGGGTTAATCTTCCAGTATTTCCTGTTCTTTTTTCTCAAGCTTCTCGTCGATTTCCTTTGCATAGGAATCGGTCAGTTCCTGGATTTTTTGAGTTGCAGTTTTTAGGTCGTCTTCACTGATCTCTTTTGATTTTTCCAGTTTTTTCAGTTCTTCATTGGCTTCACGGCGCACATTGCGCAGAGCCACTTTGCTTTGCTCAGCCGTCTGCTTTGCAACCTTAACCAGTTCCTTTCTCCTGTCCTCAGTCAGCGGAGGAATGGAAATCCGTATCAGCCGTCCGTCATTACTCGGATTAAGCGACAGTTCAGATTTCTGGATGGCTTTTTCAATTTCATGGACAAGACTTTTATCCCAGGGCTGGATAACAAGCAGTCGGGCTTCAGGAACAGAAATACTGGCTACTTGAGATATCGGAGTTTCCTGACCGTAATAGTTTACCTTAATCTTATCCAGCATGCTGGCTGAAGCACGGCCGGTCCGAAAGGACTGAAAATCCTGCTCAAGTGCCTGCAGGCTTTTCTTCATTTTTTCTTCTGTACGATTCAGCACTTCTTTCATGATAATTCTCCTCTTTTTACATACATGGTGCTGCAGCTTACCGGCCCGGCAAACTGCAGCAGCGGTTTCAGGAAGAAAGGAATCGGTTATTCTTCTTCACCGACTTTGTAATAACGGAAATCAGTTAAAGTAATTGAAGCACCTTTTTCTTTTCCTAAGTCGCTCAGCACCTGTTCCACTTTACGTTTATCGTCTTTCACAAAGGGCTGCTGGAGAAAACATACTTCCGAAAGATGTTTCTGTATCTTGCCTTTCACAATATTATCTATCACATTAGCTGGTTTTCCCAGTGCTTCAACCTGCTTGCGGAAAATATCTTCCTGTTCGGAAATATAGGCTTTATCAACTTGTGCTGCATCCAGGTAGGGAGGATTGTGAAATGCTGCATGCAGAGCACAGTCAAAGGTCAGGGAACGCACCTGCTCATCCTGAAAAACTTCGGGCTTGTCCGCATGAAATTTTACCAGCACTCCAATCTCTCCGTTCCCATGGATATACGTTGTGGCATAATCATGTTCACCAAGTTCAAAGGTCTCAAATCTCCGGATTCCCATATTCTCCTTAATTTTGCTGATCAGATTGTTCATCTGGTCGGTAAGTGAGGGATCCTCCGGGCTGCTTATTCCCTGTTCTACCACATCCTTAAGCAGTTTGTCTGCAAGGTCAATGAAATCCTTGTTCCTGGCGACAAAGTCTGTCTCACAGTACAGTTCAATGATTCCTGCTTTCTTTTCGGTAATGAGGGTGGTGACAATTCCGTTCTTTGTCGCTTTATGGCTCCGCTTAGCTGCAGCGGCAAGGCCAAGTTCCTTCAGTTTTTTTTCTGCTTGCGCAAAGTCTCCTGAAGCTTCAATTAAGGCTTTTTTGCAGTCCAGCATTCCTGCACCTGTTTTGTCACGTAATTTTTTTACTTCACTGGCTTTCACTTCCACGTTCTGCTCCTTCTGTTGGGATTATTCTTCATATAAGGTTTCTTCATCAACAAGATTAGTGGGTTCGACAAGTTCTCCTTCCCGTTTCTGTTCAGCAGCTGCCACTGCCTCTTCTTCAAAGTCTTCTTCAACTTCATCTGATTCGGTCTTTTCAGCAGATTCACCAAGATAATCAGAGGAAGAATCGTCATCCAATGTTTCAATAAATTCGATGCCTACTTCATTGTCAGCATCGACAACCGCATTTGCAATAATCTCTGAAAACAGAGAAATTGCACGAATTGCATCGTCATTTCCGGGAATAGGATAATCGATATGTGTAGGATCGCAGTTGGTATCAACAATTGCGATTACTGGGATTCCGAGCCGATTTGCTTCAGCGACTGCTATTGCTTCCTTCCGGGTATCAATTACAAAAATGATCCCTGGAAGCTCTTTCATGTCCTTGATTCCGCCAAGGTTCTTCTCAAGCCTGGTACGTTCACGGTTGAGTTTTGCAATTTCTTTTTTTGTAAGGCTTTCAAAAGTGCCGTCAATTTCCATTTTATCGATCTTCTTCAACCGGTAAATGGACTTTTTAATGGTGGTGAAGTTGGTGAGCATCCCGCCGAGCCACCGATAGTTCACATAGGGCATGCCGCATCTCTGGGCTTCCCGTTCAATGGCAATCTGGGCCTGTTTCTTTGTTCCGACAAACAGGATGGGCTTGCCTTGCTTCACCTGTTCTCTTACTGCCTCATAGGCATCTTTAATTGATGCAATTGTCTTCTGCAGGTCAATAATATGGATCCCGTTACGTTCGGAAAAAATAAAACGCTTCATTTTGGGATTCCATCGTTTTGTCTGATGACCAAAATGCACACCTGACTCAAGCAGGCTTTTCATAGTTACTACCGCCAAGGTATTCCTCCTGATGCACGCTGTATAAGCGTACTTCCTTCTCTCTATCTCGCTTGCCGGAAGCAAGCGGAAATTCAGGGGCCGAACACAACGTGCAGGCACTCCTGTCTGCGTACTATGCCAAATATTTGCTCTATTGGCAACCCCACAATATTCCAGAAGGAGCCGTTGACTTCTCTGATGAGAAGCGCACCGCGGCCTTGGATGCGGTAGGCGCCGGCAGCATGTTCCCATTCACCGGTTTCCAGGTACCAGGTGATCTCATCATCAGAAAGGTTATGGAAACTTACCTCGGTAATGCAGGTCTCGCTGAACACCCCCTGGGAAACAGGGATGTAGAGAGAGAAACTGCTGACTACACGATGGGTGTTTCCGGAGAGCCGGGCAAGAAATTCAGATGCCTCATGCCTGCCGGAAGGCTTGCCGATAATTTCCCCGTTGAGGCATACCACCGTATCTGCTGAAAGAACCGGATGTTCCTTTGCATAGGAGTTCTGATTCAGACAGCTTTCAAGCTTCCTTCGGGAAAGTTCGGCGGTCAGCGCTTCTGCCGGTCCGTTCATTCCTGATTCGTCGGTATTGGTCGGAAGCTGTATGAACGGAATGCCGATTTGTGTTAGCAGTCTGGAACGGGCAGGGGAGGCGGAAGCAAGTATCAGCGGACGGGAAGCACTCATACAAGTTCCTCCCTGCATTCGGCTATCTCTTCATTCAGCTCATGCCAGCGGGAGAGCAGCTTTTCATGATGAAGCTCCTCCTCAGAAATCTGCTGCTTGAGCTGTCTCAGCGCTTCACCCTGCTGATAGTATTCAGGCATCGCCATAGATTCATGGAGCTCCTTCATCCGGGATTCGGATGATTCTATGTCTGCAATGATCTGGGCTTCTTCCTCTTTTAGCCCCTTCAGCCGGTTTCTCATCCGTTTCTGTTCCTGATACCGTTTTTTCCCTTCCCGGGTCTGCGGCGTGCTTTTTTCCTGCCTGGGGGCTGCTTCGGCTTCTTCCTCTCTCCCTGAGATTTTCCAGAGGAAATATTCATACCCGCCCTGAAAGGTTTCAATACCGGAAGGGGAAAAATAGATGATGCTCTCAGCAAGTTCTCTGATCACATGCTGGTCGTGGGATACAAATACCAGCGTTCCCTGGTATTCCTTAAGTGCCTGCAGGAGCACTTCTTTTGCATTGATATCAAGGTGATTTGTCGGTTCATCGAGGACAAGAAGGTTATAGTTCTGAAGCAGCAGCTTAACCAGTTGGACCCTGCTTCTTTCACCGCCGCTGAGCACATCCAGAGGCTTGAACACATCATCCCCGGAGAAGAGAAATGAACCGAGATAGTCCCTCACCGAAGGGATGAGGGGCTGGGGAGCGGCTGAGCGTACTTCGTCTAACACGCTTTGCTCACCCTTGAGCACCTCATCAATATCCTGTCGGAAATACCCGATATGCACTCCCGTGCCTTCCCTGCGCTCTCCGCTGAACTCCCGGTCTGTTCCCGCGATAATCCTCATCAGCGTGGATTTCCCCGCTCCGTTCCTGCCGGTTACTGCAATCCGGTCGCCCCTTCGGAGGAAGAGGGAGAAGGAATCTATCACCTGGATGTCTCCGTAGGATTTGCATATTCCGTTAAGCGAGAGAACATCCCTGCCACTCCGGGAAGGCTTGGGAAAAGAAATTGATATATGCTTCATATGTACGGGCAGTTCAATTTTCTCCATTTTGTCCAAGTAGGTAATCCTGCTCTGCACCTGTGCGGCCTTTGAATCCTTATACCTGAACCGCTGGATAAACTGCTCTATGCGCTGAATCTCCTGCTGCTGCTGCCGGTAGGCATGGATCAGTTTCTCCTGTTCTTGCTTTTCAAACCGTTCGAAATCAGAATAGTTTCCGCTGTAGCGGGTGATGCTCCCGTTAAACAGTGAGAACACTTCACTGATTGTATCATCCAGGAACTGCTTGTCATGGGAAACCAGCATGAACCCGCCGTGGTACCTCTGGAGAAACCCGGTGAGCCAGACGCGGGCATCGATATCAAGATAGTTGGTAGGTTCATCAAGCAGGAGGATGTCAGGGGATTCAAGGAGCTTCCGGGCAAGGGCAATGCGCATTTTCCATCCGCCTGAGAACTCGCTGCAGCTTCTGGAAAAATCATGTTTTTGGAATCCGAGGCCAAAGAGGACCGAATAGATCTGTCTGTCACGCTGATAGTAGGAACTTTTCTCAAGCTGCTCATAGAGCAGGTCAAGTTCATCAATCAGCGACTGAGCAGGAGGTGCTTCTGGTCCGTAGGAGGAAAGCTTTGTTTCTATCTCCTTCTTTCTCTCAAGCATCGGAATAAACCGGTCAAAAGCCTGGTGAACTTCATCGTAGAGTGAATGCTTTTCTTCCAGTTCGATGATCTGCGGCACATAGGAAATACGGGTGCCCTTTGATACCTCTACCGTTCCTGAATCAGGCGGCAGGTCCCCAGAGAGGACTTTCATAAGAGTTGTCTTGCCTGAACCGTTTGCTCCGGCAAGCGCTGTCCTGCTGTTCTCATCCATGGTGAAACTGAGTTGATTGAGAATGTCTTGATCGCCGTAGGCAAGGCTTACATCCTGAAAGGATACGGTATGCATGAGTATTTCCCTATACAAAACTGCACTAGTATATTAATCTGAAGAAAAATGATATCATACCCGCAATTGAAACATCAAGGAGTTGATTGGCCTATGCTGTGCTTAACCATGACAGGAAGGACTCTGGAAGAGAATCTGAAACTGAAGGAGAATCTCAGCCCTTTAGTGGATCTGTTTGAACTGCGCATTGACCTTTTGGAAAGCATAGATATTCCTCAGATTGCTGAGTTCTCACGCAGTGTGGAAAAACCGCTGATTCTCACCTGCCGACGGGAACGGGACGGAGGGGCATATAAGCGTACAGACAGAACCCGGGCATCGCAGCTTGCGCAGCTGCTGGAATCGGGCAGGTTTTCCTATGTGGACTTGGAGGAGGATTTTCGGCGAAGCGAACTTGAACAGCGGGCGCAGCAGCGCGGCATTGAGATTATTCGGTCATTTCATGATACAGCATCAGTCCCTTCCGATCTGTTTACCAGGATGGACCGCATCGCAAGACGGGGTGAAATCCCGAAGGCGGCAGTAACTGCAGACAGCATTTCGAACGTGCTGACCATATTCTCAGCAAGGCAGCAGCTCAAGGAGTTAAGCAGATATATCATCCTTTCCATGGGGGACTGGGGTGTTCCCACAAGGATTCTCTACAAGCTCACCGGTTCATTTCTTACCTACGTTTCTCCTGAAGGCATGCCGGCGGCTTCAGGCCATCTGGATGCCCAGGCAATGAAGCATCTCTTCCGGGCAGATCAGGTGGATGACCGGACGAAGATATACGGTATCATCGGAAATCCGGTAATGCATTCTGCTTCACCGAAGATACACAATCCTGCATATATGAAACTGGGCATGAATGCAGTGTATGTGCCGTTTCTCGTTGATGATGTGCGTACGTTCTTCAGCCTTGCTGATCTTCTGGGCATCAGCGGCTTTTCTGTTACCGTACCCCATAAACAGCATGTGCTTCCTTACTTGGGAAAGATCACCCGTGAAGTGAAGCAGATAGGCAGCTGCAATACCGTTGTATGGGAAAGGGAATACTGGAAGGGAGTAAATACTGACTATTACGGCTTCCTCAAGCCGATATATGAGGATTTGGAGGGAGAGCGGATCAAAAAAGCGGTAGTGCTCGGCTCAGGCGGTTCGGCACGTTCCGTGGTCTGGGCCCTGAGGAATCATCAGTGCTCAGTGACTATCCTCAACAGGACTGTGGAGAAAGCTGCCCGGCTTGCCCGGGAGACAGGTGCTTCCTGGGGAGGACTGGATGAGCTGGAAAAGATCAGGGAAGCAGATTTGATTGTACAGACAACCAGTGTAGGCATGATCCCCAATGACGGACAAGACCCCATTGAAGCTTATCAGTTCAGGGGGGATGAAGTCCTTTATGAGCTCATTTATGCACCGGAGAAGACGAAACTTATGAAGCGGGCTGAAGCAGCCGGCTGCAGGCTGATTTCTGGGAAGGAAATGCTCCGTGCACAGGGAATCCTTCAGTTCGAAACATTTACCGGCCTTACGTTTCCTCTTTCGGAAGCTGAAGTGGTTTTCTGATCTTCCTTACCTGAAACAATTTACCGACCGCCATCGAAAACGGTTTTTCATCTGGTATGGTCTTTCCTTTAAGAATATCTGAAGAGTCTCCTTTGATTAGTTCCTCGGCTTTCACCATGACAGGGTCTTCAGTGTTCTGATGCATGGTTATCTCAAGCATGTCAGAGTCGGATTTCAGGGCCTGGCGAATGAGCTGGAGTTTCCCCTGGTAGTCAAACCCCTTTGCTTCAAAAATTCTCCGCCGTTTTGAACTTTTTTTCAGCTGCCGCTTTGAGAGAACCAGACGCTGTTCAATCCGATAGAAAAGTTCTGTCTGGATTTCCCTGCTTGCAGTTATGGTTTTCAGCTCATCTTTCAGTTCCTGAAGTATGTGTGCAGCTGCAGGATCCTCCACTGGCATCTCTTCATAGGGGGAAGGGGCCTGTTCAAGCATAAGTTCAGGGAATGACCGTTCTTTTCTTGTATCTCCACTGCCGGCTGTTTTCTGCTCACCCAAGGGCTGTATATGGGGAACAAAGGGCAGCCCTGCATCCTGGAGCCGGCTTTTCAGCAGACGGCTGTCATCTTCTGAAAAAAGGTATACACCCGGAGCAAGTTTTACCTGGATGAGTTCAGAAACAGCAGGAGCATGTTCGATGATCCGGGAAGTCCGCTCATCACAACTGAGAATGATTCCCCGGAAGATCGAAAGGGTTTCAAATGCAGAAGCCCAGTCTTTGAGTATGTTTGCCGCAACCTGGGGAAGGGCATCTCCTGTTACCTCTTCAATGGCTGCTTCAATATCATCAAGTGAGTAACGGCTGTCAAGGCTCAGGAGGACAGCATGCCTGGTAAGTGAGAAAATGATCATTCTGTCATACTGCACCAGATTACAGAAGCGGTAGATCCTGAACCAGCGGGAGGCATCATCAAAAAACTCTATATGCAGTTTTAAATCCTTTGAAAGTACTGCCCTCGGTACCGGCAGGTCTCCTGACAAGCGCAGATATGCATGATAGAGGGGGGCAAAACTGCAGTGCCTGTCATCAGTTTGATGGACTGCGGACCTTTGAATGAGCAGGTCAATCCATTGCTCAGCCTGCTGCCGGGAGCATCCGCAGACCAGTATGCAGCTGCCGATCATATATTCCCAGGGAATATATAAATCCCTGCATAGGGAAAGCAGCCGTATGAAGGACCGAGTATTTTCTGCAAAGGAACATGCTGCAAAAAGCAGCACTGAGGCCGGCGGCTTAGTAAACAGTGTTTCAATGTTCTTATGGTGCAGCGAGCATTCTCCTTCAGAAGGCCTAAGCAGGTCCAGGTCCAGGGAAATCTGGGAAAGATGATCATACATATCCAGTGATCCTGAAAATGAAGGAAATATACCGTCGAGCTCATGGGCTTTTTTCCTTCTGATGAACCCTTTTCCTGTGAACAATGAACGCCGGTGGTTTATGACAGAAAGCCAGGAGGCAAGCAGTGAGGGGGTTAGATGAAAACCAGGGATATCTTCAGCAGTATTCCCCGGAGGAAAAAGGATTCCAATATGCAGGGTGTATCCCAGCGCATGAAGCAGCACAGGATTCACAGAGCATCGAAGGGGTGATTCGCCCCTCAGCGGGAGCAGGACCAGCCGTTCTTCAAGGTTGCTTATCTTGCGGTAGATGAATGTTTCACTGAAGCCCCTGCACATCAGTGCCTTCTTGATGCTGCGCAGCTCCCCTGAATGTGAGAGGCGGCATGCAGTTAAGAATGCTAAATCTGTATCATCAAGGAGAGCTGCCATTGCCTGCGCTGTCTGCGGTGCAAGCAGATACTGGATGAGTGTTTCAGTCAGTTTCGGCTTATGAAAAGGGGAGGGCACTTCTCCGATATGCAGGCTGTAGAGGTACAGTACCTGTTCATCGGTAAGCCGGGAGAAATATTGTGTTATTTCCGATGCTGATTCAGTCATCCCACATCTCCAGCTGGTATGTATACCCCTGTTCAGTGAGGAAATGCTGCCGGTTGGCAGCGTAATTCTCCTCAGAGGTATAGCGTGTCACCAGGTTATAGAACTTAGCATTCCTTTCCTTTGGTCTGAGAATCCTACCCAGACGCTGTGCTTCCTCCTGCCGTGAGCCGAAGGTGCCCGATACTTGTACGGCCATGGAGGCATCGGGTAAGTCGATTGCAAAGTTTGCTACCTTCGAGACTACCAGAATGCGCAGTTTTCCTGTACGGAACTGATGATACAGCTCCTCCCTCCGATCGTTCGACACGCTTCCGGTGATAATCGGCGCATTGACCTCCCGGGCAATGTGGTGAAGCTGCCGCACATACTGCCCGATGATAAGTATCTGGTCTTCAGGGTTGTTTTCAATAAGTTCTTTCAGCACTTCAAGCTTTCTCGGGTTTTCGCTGGCAATCCTGAATTTTTCCGCCCTGCCTGCCACTGCATAGGGAATCTCCAGCTCCTGGGGAAATGTTATCCTGATTTCCGTACATACTGCGGTGGCAATCCATCCCTTTGCTTCCAGCTCCTTCCAGGGGATATCATAGCGTTTGGGACCGATGAGGCTGAACACCTCGTCCTCCCGGTTGTCTTCACGCACTAACGTCGCAGTCATGCCGATGCGCATGGTTGACTGAATTTCAGCGGTGATTTTGAATACCGGAGCAGGGAGCAGATGCACTTCATCATAAATGATCAGTCCCCAGTTTTTTTCCCGGAATACCGAGAAATGGGGAAAATCACTCTGCTTGTCAGGTCTCCAGGTGAGCACCTGGTAGGTGCATACGGTCACAGGACGGACCTCTTTTTTCCCTCCGGTATACTCACCGATCTGTGATGCTTCAAGAGTAGACTTATCCAGCAGTTCATTTATCCACTGATGGACAGCTGCGGTGTTCGGTGCAATGATCAGGGTTTCCTGCTGAAGGCGGTGTATGGCCTCAATCCCGATAATAGTTTTCCCGGACCCGCAGGGCATGACTACTGCGCCGTAGCCCAGCCCCGGGGAAGGTCTGCCGCTTCCCAGGAAGGCATTCACTGCTTCCTTCTGGTAGTCCCTTAGTGAGAAATGATGTCCCGAGCGGGTCCTCTCCAGTAAAGAAAAAGCAAGGGGTGAGCCCTGTTTCAGCGGAATAAGGTCTTCCACCGGGTACCCTATTTTTATCAGCTGCACTTTGACGCTTCCGCGCTCGTAAATTGACAGGGTAAACGTACGGTTTTGGCCGGGAGTAAGAATTTTCTGCAGCTGCCGGTGATGGAGTATTTCCTGGTAAATGCGTTCGCTTTCGCAGTGCAGCTGGAGATATTCGGGGGAATCTGAAGGAAGCAGCTGGAGCTGTCCGTAACGTGATGCAATATCATCAATAAAATCGGTCACAATCTCGGGAACCGGGTATTTTGACCAGGTTTCTAATCTTGAGGTAATCATTCCGGAAGTAAAACCCATTGCAACTGCATTCCACACCGAAAGGGAGGATATCCTGTAGGTATGGAAGTGCTCCGGGGATTTTACCAGTTCTGCAAAAGGCGAGACCGCATCCCGAGCATCAGGGAAATTCGGTGAATGCACTTCGAGGAGCATGCTTTTATCACTTTGGATTATCAGCGGACGGTCATATGAATTTTGCATAGTAGTACAGGATACTTCTAATTGAAAAGATATGCAACACAGGGGGTAACCAGGGGTGCAGGCTTAAAGAACTGTTCCCGGTCAAAGGCTGGGAGGGGCTTTTTTCCCGAACTGAAGGTAGTACCGGTCAATGAGCACCAGTGCGGCCATGCTTTCTATAACCGGAACTATCCTTGGAAGGATGCATGGGTCATGCCTGCCTTCAATCTCTATGGTCCTCAGCTTACCCTGGGTATCAATTGTCTGCTGCGGCTGTCCGATGGAAGGAGTCGGACGGACAGCTGCCCGGAAACGGATTTCCTGCCCTGTGGAAATACCCGCAGAGATTCCCCCTGAATGGTTTGAGGAAAAACTGCCCCCGGCACCTGGGGAATCATTGAAGGCTGAGCCTTCCATGGAAGCAGCCTGGAACCCTTTGCCGAATTCTATTCCTTTAACTGCACCGACTGAGACCACGGCCTGGGAAATAAGCGCATCAAGCTTATCAAAGACCGGATCACCTAATCCGGCCGGGACGCCGGAACACCGGCATTCAACAATACCGCCGAGACTCTCTTCCCGGGATGCTGCATCCAGAATCAGCTGATGCATTTCCGCTGCTTTTTCAGGATCGGGGCATCTGACAGGGTTGTCCTCAATAGTGTCTAGGAGCACTTTGCCGCACCAGAGACCGCGGATCATCAGGGTGAAGGCGGTAATCTGTATTCCCCGGCTTGCCAGCAGCTGCTTCGCCACAGCTCCCGCAGCAACCCTGGCTGCTGTCTCCCTGCCTGATGACCTTCCCCCTCCTCGGTGGTCCCGATGGGAGTATTTCCTTTCGTAGGCATAATCTCCATGACCCGGCCGGTATACATCTTTGAGGGAGTCATAATCCCTGCTCCGCGAATCGCTGTTAAACAGGATCATGCTTAGCGGAGTTCCCGTTGTCTTCCCTTCAAAAAGACCGGAGCAGATGCGTACTGTGTCATATTCTTTCCTCTGCGTGGTGAGTTCACTCTGGCCTGGCTTCCTCCGATCCATTTCCTGCTGGATATGGTGTGTATCCAGCGGGAAATCGGACTCTATACCGTCGATGACGACTCCCAGTGCTTCTCCGTGTGATTCGCCGAATGTGGTGATCTTGAACATGGTACCAAAACTATTTCCTGCCATAATACCTCGCTATGATAGCATCCAGGGAATGTTCGAGAAATGCAGTCACTTCATCCAATGAAGCATTGCCAAGTTTCAGCTGGACATCGGCATGTTCCCGGTATGCAGCACTTCGGCGGTCATACAGCTTCAGAAAACTCCCCCAGGGATCATCGGATGAAAGAAACGGAGGGAGCCCGCCTTCCATGATCCTTTCATATACCTGTAGGGGAGGAGTGTCAAGAAACAGCAGGATGCCCGATGAACGGCACAGTTCCATCAGCTCAGGATTGTCACAGGCTCCTCCGCCCAATGCAGCACAGAGGTCTTCAGGGATTTCAAGAAGACTGCTGACAGCCTGGTACTCAGTCTTCATGAACAGATCTTTCCCTGCCCGGCGGTAGAATTCACGGACAGACGGATAAGTGTTTCCTGCAAATGAAAGGATGGTTTCGTCACTGTCACGGTATTCCCAGCCGAGGCTGAAAGACGAGCGCCAGGCAGCGGAGCTTTTCCCGCTGTGTTTTATTCCCAGAAAAAACAGCCGTTTCGGCTTTCCTGGAGAGAGTTTCCGCTTTCTCAGATAGCAAAGTGCAGGACTCGATTCATTCATGACGATTTTTTTCTCTTCTGCTTACCGGAACCAATCTTTTTCTTCCGAGGTTTTTTTAATGCGCCGTTATACTGGACGATTTCAAGGGATTTTTCGAGACTGGTCCGAATTCCGGCAAGGGATTCCTTCATTTCCTGCTGCTTCTGCCGGTCCCGGGGGATATGCATCTTAGAAATTCTTTGGTCCAGAGGGGCTTCCTGTTTCGTCAGGATTTTTTTTTTACCCCGTTCACTCTGTTCCTCTGCATTTCCGTTGTCTGCAGCATGAGGGGAGTGCTCCTGCTTGTGTGCTCTGTTCCCGTCCTGCGAATCTTCATCGGCTGATTCCTGGTTCTTTTTATGATACTCGGTTCCGGAAGGTTTCGCCGGGGTATGGGGGAGTTCACTGGGACCGGTGAGCAGCTGAGTGGGATTGTGCTCCTGGCTTTCCTGACTTCTCATTAAAGATATCTGTATGGAAAGGAGACCGAGGAACAGCAGAATATTTATCACAGAGGGAGCAAATGAAGTCAGCAGATCCTCCCAGCCGGTAATGATCACCGCTGCATCACGAACTTCATAGAGTGCATAGAGACGGTACAGCGAATTCACGATGAAGGCTGCCGTAGGGAGAATCCAGTATTTCCCCAGGGATTTTGTAAACATCAGTGTGAATGCAATGAGAAAGGGCAGAAACGAGATAGCAGCTTGTATGAGTTCAATGGTAAAAATGTTCATACCTTGGACTGTACTTCCTGTTTAAATGCAACGTATGATATGATATTACCATAGTTAGGAGTTCTAGGGAACATGCAAAAGAAAAATATCATAGATACACAGGAGCTGCTTGAGAGAAAAATACCCCGGGAAGATGATGTCAGAGGGCATTACTTCAGGGATACCACGGCAATTCTTCATTCCTATCCCTTCAGAAGGCTGAAGAACAAGACCCAGGTATTTTATGCCCCGAAAAATGATCATATCTGCACCCGTATAGAGCATGCTTTCCATGTTGCTACGATTGCAGCTGCCGTGTGCAAAGGGCTGGGTCTGGATTCAGAACTGGCCTGGGCAATCGGACTCGGTCATGATCTTGGTCATGCCCCCTTCGGACATGCGGGAGAAAGGGTGCTGAACGAACTGACTGCACAGAGAGGCGGTTTTAAGCATGAATTGTTCTCCCTCCGTGTGGCAGACCTGCTCTCCGGATACGGGGAAGGGATGAACCTTACTTATGCAGTCAGGGACGGTATTGTATGTCACTGCGGGGAGAAGTTCGAACGGGAGCTGAAGCCGCGCCGTGAAAAACTCAGGCTGGAGGAGCTTGATGACAGGAGCGCTGTCCCATGCACCTGGGAGGGGGTTGTCGTCCGTTTCGCAGATAAGATAGCCTATCTTGG
>Ga0207421_10001002_pt1 | contig 36742 bp, 34 predicted proteins | sample SodLakKL_010_SED_4_FD_187542 | JGI IMG/M metagenome (GOLD analysis project Ga0207421, IMG submission 187542) | Alkaline sediment microbial communities from Lake Tanatar, Kulunda Steppe, Russia - 8KL_010_SED (SPAdes) (version 2) | ecosystem: Environmental > Aquatic > Non-marine Saline and...
TCAACCATTTCCTGCTGGCCGTTCCCTTCAACCCCGGCAATACCCAGGATCTCGCCGCTGTGAATTTCCAGGGAAACTCCTTTTACACGTTTGGTTCCCCGCTGGTCGCGAACCTCCAGGTCTGAGATGGAAAAAACCTTTTCCCCGGGTTGAGCTTTTTCTTTCTCCACCTTTAAAAGCACTTCCCGGCCGACCATCATTTCTGCAAGTTCGGGCCGGCTGGTTTCACTGGTATTCTTTGTCCCTACCAGTTTGCCCCGCCGCAGAACGCTAACTCGGTCGGATATCTCCATAACTTCTCGGATCTTATGGGAAATAAAGATAATTGTTGTTCCCTGTTCTTTGAGGTTGCGCATTACCTGGAACAATTCGTCAGTTTCCTGGGGAGTTAGCACAGCTGTAGGCTCGTCCAGGATCAAGATATCGGCCTTGCGATAAAGGGCTTTTAATATTTCCAGCCGCTGCTGTTGCCCCACGGAAATATCTTCAACCCGGGACTTCGTTTCAACCTTCAGCCCGTATTCCCTGGAAAGACGGGCCACTTCTTTCTCCGCACCTTTAAAATCAATAAAACCTCTATTCTGGGGTTCGGAACCCAGGATTACATTTTCAAAAACAGTCAGGGGTTCAACCAGCATAAAATGCTGAAAAACCATGCCAATTCCCTGGACAATTGCCTGTCTGGGTTCGGTAATCCTGGTTTTTTCACCCCTCAGGTATATTTCCCCTTCATCTGCATGGTAAAGACCGTAGAGAATATTCATCAGGGTAGACTTACCCGACCCGTTCTCCCCCACAAGGGCATGAATTTCTCCCGGCTTAATTTCCAGGGATATTTGATCATTGGCAACTACCCCCGGAAAACGCTTGGTTATATTTTTTAATTCGAGGATATTTTCCAAGCCCGTTCCCTCCTAAGAAGAGCAAAGGAGGGGGGCAGCCCCTCCTTTGCTATCTTTCCCCTTCTTTAGTTCCGATTAATCGTGGGCACTGCTAACTTCAATTTCACCTTCAATAATCATTTCTTTGATAACTTCAAGTTCCTGTTTTACCTGGTCAGGAATGAGGTGGTCAGTGTAGGGGAAGTCGGTCAGGCCAACACCGCCGTCAGCTACACCAAAGCTGTGGACACCCGCGTTGAATTCGCCCTGGACCAGGTCGGCGATAATGTTATAAACTGCTACGTCAACTCTTTTCAGCATGGAGGTCAGGATATAACCAGGAGCAATTCCGTCCTGCTCGCTGTCAACACCGATAGCATAGAAGTTGTTTTCTTCAGCTGCTTCAAATACACCCATTCCAGTTCCACCTGCAGCGTGGTAGATGATGTCCGCGCCACGCTCAAACTGGCTTACTGCCAGCTCTTTACCGGTACCGGGGTCGCCAAAATCTCCGGCATAGTTGATCAGAACAGTGGCATCGGGGTTTGCATATTGCACGCCCTGCTCATAACCGGTCTGGAAGTTAAAAATAACCGGAACTTCCATTCCGCCTACAAAGCCCACTACACCGGTCTCGGTCATAGATCCAGCCAGGAATCCGGCCAGGAAAGAACCTTCGTGTTCTTTGAAGACCAGGCTGGCTACGTTGGGCATGTCGGCCAGGTAATCACTGTCAACAATGGCCAGATTGGCGTCCGGATAATCCCGGGCAACAGCCTCCAGGCCAGACTCCTGCAGGAAACCAATGGCAATTACCAGGTCGTACCCTTCTTCGACAAAAGCCCGTTGATGATCTTCCATCTCGGCGATGTCATCCGGTTCTACATAATCAAGCTGAATTCCAAAGTCATCCCTTGCATCGGTAGCCCCTCTAAAGGCCGCGTCGTTGAAAGACTCGTCACCAAGTCCTCCGATAGAAAAGACCACACCTACCTTCAACTGGTTTGCTTCAGTATATTGCCCCATGGGCATGGCAAATAATAAAGCAAATACAAAAAACAATGCTAAAATTTTACGCACCGTAACACCCTCCTTTACTTATTTTTCTTCACCGCTCTTAATTATTTCGTTATTTCAGCTAAAACTCCTTTGTTTAACTCTTAAACAGTTTTTACTCCGCCAAAATGGTCCACTTTTCCTTCTGGGCTAGAGGATTCTTCCCTTCCCTGTGGAAATCGCCCATTAGGGTGATGGGAATGCTTAATTATCTTTTAAAACGGAGAATAGAAAAAAATATTCCTGATGAAATCCGGGAGATCCTTGATTTTTTGAGGAAAAAAGAAATCCCCGCCTTTATTGTTGGGGGCTCCCTGCGCAGCCTTCTCCTCAACCAGAAACCCTCCGACTGGGACCTTGCCGTGCAGGCCTCTCTGGAAAAAATGGAGAATTTATTCCCTGAAAGCAAGGGCCTGGGAAGAAGATTTGGCACAATCCTTGTCCGCTGGCAGGGCCAAATGCTCGAGGTTTCTTCCCTTCGGGAAAAAAACATATACGGAGATCTCTTAAAGCGGGATTTTACGATAAATGCACTGGCCTGGAATCCTGACCGGGGTTTGTATGACCCCCTTGATGCAAAAAAGGACCTCCGCAAAAAAATAATCCGGGCAACAGCCGAGCCAGAGAAACGTTTCCGGGAAGATCCCCTGCGCATCCTCCGTTTTTTCCGCTTCCAGAGCCAGCTGAATTTTTCCGGGGAAGAAAAAACTTTCAAAGCAATTAATCCTGAACTGCTCAATTCCGTCGCTCCCGAGAGGATTGCCAGCGAAATGGACCTCCTGCTCACAGGGCAGGCCGTGGCCCGGGCCCTGGAGGGGATGATCAAAAGCGGTGTCCTGGAAACCATTATTCCTGAATTCAAACCCCTCTTCAGGGTCCCGGGAGCAACCAGGCACACCATCCAAACCGTCGCAGCTATCCGCCCCAGGGCTGACCTGCGGTGGGCAGCTTTCCTCCACGATATTGCCAAAGGGCACACCTTCAGTCCCGGCGAAAAGCCCCTTTTCCCGGGGCATGAAAAAATTGGGACTCAGATTGCCGAAGGAATCCTTTCCCGCCTCAGGTTGAGCAAAGCCCGGCAGGAAAAGATTAAAACCCTGATCCGCTGGCACATGTTTGACATGGACCCAAGGTTAAGCGATACTGCCCTGCGGCGATTAATTAACAAAGTGGGCCGGGAAAATATTCTGGACCTGATCGAAATTCGCCGGGCGGATATTATTGCAACGACAAGGCAGTTTCAACGGCCCGGCCCAACCCTGCGGGCTTACACCAGGCGGATTAAAGAACTCCTGGAAGAAGACCTGCTTTTCTCCCGCAGGGATCTTGCGGTAGACGGCAGGGATATAATGGAATATTTTGACCTGGATGAAGGACCCGAAGTGGGGAAACTCCTGGACAAAGCTTATAACTGGGTCCTGGAAAACCCCGAGAACAATAGCCGAGAAAAAATTTTGAATTATTTATCCCGAGAAAAAAATGACCCGTAAGGGTCATTTTTTATAGATATTATTTTTTTAGCGCCACCGGTATCTGGCCAGTTCTACCTGCTCCTCCAGCTTGTTAAGGCTTTGCAAAAGCCCTTTAATTTCCGGGTGAGCAAGTTCATAATAGACCTTTAAGCCTTCTTTTCTGGACCTGACAAGACCGGCCTGGCGCATTATGGTCAGGTGCTTGGAAATGGTGGACTGGGCGTAGGGCAGTTCGTCTACAAGTTCACAAACACAGCGCTCGCCGTCTTTTCCCGAAAGGGTTTCGATTATATAAAGCCGAGTTCGGTGAGCAAGGGCCTTCAAAATTTCAACTTTATCCACGGAGAGCCCTCCTTCCGCTATTTTCCAACCCTGGATTCCTTCATTTTGAATTTAACCGGGAACCAGTTCTGGGTTCGCAAACAAATCCTTACCAGGGCCAGCATAATGGGAACCTCGATCAGAACCCCTACAACCGTGGAAAGAGCCGCCCCTGACTCCAGGCCGAAAATGGTTACTGCAGTGGCTATCGCTACCTCAAAATGATTGCTGGCCCCGATCATCGAAGCCGGGGCAGCTTCATCATAGGTTAAACCGATAAGCCTGGCGGCCCCGTAGCCAAGCCCAAAAATGGTTAAGGTCTGAATGCTCAGGGGTAATGCTATCATTAAAACCACCAGAGGAGCCCTGAGGATAACCCCTCCCTGCAGCATAAAGAGGTAAATCAGGGTAGCAAGAAGTGCCACAATGGAAATGGTTCCCATGTTCTTCAGGAAAACATTTTCATACCATGTGATACCTTTCTTTTTGATCAGGCGGGTCCGGGTAAAATACCCCGCTACAAGGGAAACGCCGACGTAGAGCATTACACTGAGAAAAATAGTCATAAAGGGAACAAACATGTCGGCTACCCCCAGGAGAAAATTACCCATGGGAGCGTATAGGACCAGCATGGTCAGGGAGTTAAGGGCTACAAGGACCAGGGTCAAGCCCATAAAACCCTTGGCCAGGTAGCTCCAGACCAGGACCATGGCCGTGCAGGGCGCTATGCCCAGGAGAATCATTCCCGCGATATATTCCCCGGCCAGGTCGTAATCGAGAAAGGGAGCAAAAATTACCCGGAGAAAAAGCCAGGCGAAAAAATACATGGTAAAAGGCTTAATTCCCCAGTTAATTATCAGAGTTAAAAGAACAGCTTTGGGAGCTTTAAAAGCGTTTCCTACCTCGCTGAAGTCAATCTGCAGCATAATAGGAAACATCATCCCGAACAATAAAATTGCGATGGGAATATTTACCTGGGCTATAGAAATAGCGTTCAGCCAGTTGGCAACCGCGGGCATGATTGTACCCAGAATAATACCGATAACGATACAAAGACCAACCCATAAGGGTAAAAAACGGTGAAAAAAGCTAAGGCTGTACTCCTTCTGTTCTGTCATCTTGCCTGGACACCTCCAGTTTTAGGATCGGAAAGGTTTTCTACAGGGAATTAAAAGGGTGGGATACCTGGAACGCCTGGCAACAGCATCTGCAGTACTTCCCAAAAACAATCTCTGCAGCCTTCCTGCTCCACGGGTTGACAGGACAATCATTGTTGTGCCTACCTCATCGGCAACTTCCATTATCTTCTCCGAGGCCAGGCCAACTTCAACTCTAGAAACAACATTAATCTCCATTGCTTTAAACCGCCGGGCAATTTCCTCCAGGCTAAATTCATATTCTTTTTTGGTTTTTTCCAGTTCTTCCGGATCTTCGCTGCTTTCAATAACCGCAACCAGGGTAACCTTCTCCAGTTTTTTTCCCAAACCAAGTACTTTTTCCACAGCTTTCTCGGAACAGCTGGAAAAATCGACGGGAACCAGAACACTCTCCAAACGGTTAGAACAAACGGGTTCCGCAACTTCCCCCTCCCGGTAGCGGTATTTTTCTACATAAACAGGAATATCGCTGCTGCGAATTATATCAAAAGCAGTGCTTCCCAGTAAGAGCTCCCGCAGGAAACCCTTGCCATGGGAACCCACCAGGATCAGGGATACGTTTTCTTCCCGAGCAATTCCCACGATTTTCTCTGGAGGGTATCCCAGTTCCACTCTTACCTTGACCTCCAGGCCCAGCTCGCTGAGCCTCTTTTTTTCTTCCTCCAGGACTTCCTGGTTGTGTTTTTGCAGGACTGTCGAGCCCATAGCCGAGCTCTGAATGTCAACAACGTGGGTTAAAACTACCTCCTTCAAGCCCAGTTCTTTAAATTCACCAACACAATGCTGGAGTTTTCGGGCGGAATCAGAGAAGTCAGTAGCCAGAAGAACCTTTTCCATTAACATATACCCACCTCCCCATTATATATTCCTAAAATACCATATATCGATTTGAATGTCAATTTATCTTTTTCCCCAGACAGAAGCAGGATAGCTGCCCATGCAGACAGAAATAATACTTAAATTTATCCTTTGTTTATTTAATAATTAGGAGGAAGGTTAATGTTTGGACAGATCGGCCCCCTTGAATTCGCCGTATTACTGGTTCTTGCGGTTATCATCTTTTCCCATAAAAAACTGCCGGAAATAGGTAAAAATATTGCCCGGGGTTTAAAGGAATTTAAAAAAGAAACAAAAAAATAGGAGAACTGCCTTTAAAAGACAGTTCCCCTTGTTTCTCCTGGCCTTCTTCCCGAAGGCTTTTTTATTTTACAGGTACTCTGCAAACCACTTTTTCATTTCTTCAAGCCGCCTGATCCTGTTTTTGGGTTTCCCTGAACGGGACAGCTCGTGATTCTCTCCCTTGAAGATACAGGTCTTCGCCGGGACTCCCCGAATTTTCAGGGCGGTGAACATCTGCAGGCTCTCCACAAGCCAGCAGCGGTAATCCTCTTCAGCGTGAATAAACAGCGTGGGAGTTTTTACCCGGTCAGCGTAAGCCAGGGGAGAATGCTTCCAGAGTTTATCTACATCGCTCCAGGGGTCTGCTCCAATCTGATCCGGGACGAAGAAAAACCCGATATCAGTAGTCCCATGCATGGATACCCAGTTAGCAATACTTCTCTGGGAAACAGCGGCCCGGAAACGGTCGGTATGTCCGATTATCCAGTTGGTCATAAAGCCCCCGTACGAACCACCAGCAACACCAAGGCGGTTTTCGTCAAGCCAGGGGAATTTCTCCAGGGCAGTATCCACGACTTCCATCAGGTCCCTGTAATCCCGCTGGCCATAGGCGCCCCTTATATCAGCAAATTCGTTTCCCCGGCCATCACTGCCCCTGGGGTTGCTGAAAACAACCGCCCAGCCTGCAGCAGCAAGCGCCTGCATTTCGTGGAAAAAGACAGACCCGTAAATTGTTTTGGGCCCACCATGGATTTCCAGAATCAGGGGATACTTGCCGCCCGGATTAAAATCGGCAGGTTTGATAATCCAGGCCTGTATTTCCCTGCCGTCATCGGTTTTAACGGGGAAAGGCTCGGGGGGAGTAATTGTCTTCTCGGCCAGGTAGTCCTGGTTAAAAGAGGTTACCCTTTTTTCCTCTCCTTTTCTCCAGAGGTACAGTTCGGGAAGATCAGTTCCCCTTAGAGCCACATAGCAAATATCCTCACCAGAAATATCGAAGCTATCTATCCCTCCCGGGATATTTATTACTTTTTCCAGCTCTTCCTCTTCCCATCTCCAGAGGCGAACCTGGCTTCCTTCAGTGGCCAGGAAGAATAGAGCATTTTTTTCGGCGATAAACTGATTGCCTCCCTCCAGGCGGACATCGGTGCCCAGTGTAACTCCCAGGCTTTTGTCCATTTCAGTCAGCTGTTCATATGTTCCGGAAACCAGGTCAAAACCAAAAAGTTCGCGGTTGGTTCCCAGGCCCATGGCCTCCATATCTGTTGCTCCAAAAATTGCCCTGTTCTCGTCGATAAAGCGGACAAAACTAACATTCAATTCGTCGCCCGGGGTCTTTTGAATGATTTCTCCCCTGCCCAGGTCGTAAAGGCATACTGAAGCAGTGAGCTCAAGTTTTTCCGCAAATTCCTGCCGGACGAAAATTACCCGCCCATCGGCAACATCAAAATCAGTTACCTGGAAAGCTCCTGAAGTCAGGGGTTCCAGTTTTTTTAAGTCCAGATAATAGCGAAAGAGGTGGGTTCTTTTGCCGGAAATCAAACCCTGGCCGTTCTGCCAGAAAGGAAGTTCTTCAAGAACCTCAACTTCTCCCTGTTCTTCTTTTTTTTCTTCTTCCTTCTGTCCGCTAAAAATCAATTCCCCGGCCTTTGATTTTTTCAACCCCGTTATTTTTAGGGGGACCCGGTCAATTAATTCGGCTTCTCCCCCGTCAATCCGAATCCGGTACAGCTCGGTTTCCACCTTTTCTTTTTCTTCCTTTTTGTCCTTTTCTTCTCTCTGGCCCAGGAATAAAACCGTGTTTTCATCCAGCCAGGTAAATGGACCGTCCTTTGGTCCTGCTGTCAGGGGCCAATACCTGTCCTTCTCCATCTCGTAAATCCAGATCCTGCTTTGATAATCATTTTCTTTTTCCCGGGGTTTTTTTAGCGTAAAAGCCACTTTTCCCCCGTCCGGAGAAAAAACAACATTCCCCGGGAATTTAAACTGCCAGAGATCTCCAATTGCCACTCTTTCCATTGTTTGGCCTCCTTCAATCTTCAGTTTTCCTCAAGGGATTGGAAGCTGATTGGTTGCGGATCATTATTAAATACTGAAAATAATCAGTGGTCACTCCCCCGCTGTGCCGGGTCAGAAAATGAATTTCCTCCCTGAAAGGTGAACCGGGAGCATCCAGCCAGAAAAGTGAAATCTCAGCGGGAGCGGCCCTCCTTAAAACTGCCAGGTCCCGGATTTCTTCAGAAGTATAATCCCGGGCCTGATAGGTTCTGGGGTCCATCCGCTTACAGTGGTCATAAACATAATAAATACTGAGAACCTGGCCTGCCCAGGGAGAACGGGGCCCGTTCAAAAAACTCCCCAGCCAGTTTACCTGGGAGTGGTTCCGCTGCAAAACATGGTTCCCGCCCCACTGGCCAAAAAAGTTACCCCTTTCCAGGTGGGGAGCGAGCTCTAAAAGGTTAGAAAAGGTGTTCTCCTCCCGGACCTGGGGACCTTCTCCCCAGGTTTCGTGGGTCTGGATCAGCCTTCTCAATCCATACTGAAAAGCAAACCAGTCCTCTCCCAGAAACTCCTGCAGATTTTCTCCTTCTAATTCGATAATTTCCTGGAGGTAAACTGCCATCTGCATGGTTTCTAGTCGAACCCGGGAGCTGTAAAGCTGGCTTTCTCCCTCCAGCTTTTTGTGATTACCCGCCATTTCCTCAAGCGGTTTTAAGGATTCCGGAGTTTCCTTACCGAGTAAAGAGCCCAGGAAAATAATGGCTGAGGTCAGGGGAAGCTCCAGGTCAATTCCAACCACTCCCACTCTTTTTCCCGGAGGCAGTTCTTCATTGAATTCTGCGAGTTTTTTAAAGAAAAAATACTGCTCCTTGCTCCAAAAAGCTGTGCCTTCCAGCTGGGTAAATACCAGGTCTAAAAGCTCTTCTTCGCCCCCCCGAACATAATTGTTGAGCAGGCTTCCCAGGGCATAACCCCCTTCCCAGAGAAAATAGCGCACATCTGCTTTGCCGTGAAGGAAGGTTAAAAGTTCCAGGACCAGCTCGGAATTAATTCCAACTCCGTGGGCCTCACCTGCCAGGATTATCTTTTTGCCCTCCAGACCCGGTAAAAGCAGCTCAAATTCAGGTTCCCCAGAAAGCAACTCGCTGTTTTGCCGCAGGTAGTCCAGGTCCAGGGCCCTGAGCTGCCCGGGAAAAAATGTTACCAAAAAAAGCAAAACCAGGACAAAAATTCCCCTCATTTTCATCGCCCCGTCCCTATCTTTTTCTCAGCGCAGGCCTGCTTTTAATAATTGGAGAACCATCCCCCTGTCCGCGGCCAGGCAAAGCTCCAGGTTGGGTTTCTCTCCGCTAACACCGGCATAATCTATGACGGTTAGCCCCCGACCCCAGCGGCCCGCGGTTTCCACTGCAGCAAAGACTTCCTGCTTCTTTAAAACTGTGTGGGGGTTGGTGGCTACTGCAGCCGCAACTAAATCCGAGAGGATTATGCCCCTTGTTCCCATTTTTTGTTCAATAAACCGGGCAAAGGGACAACACATCGCCAGGAAAGCCCTGGCCACCGGCCCGTCCCCCAGTTCGGCTTCCAGCTCCGAGAGCTTAAACATAATTTCTACTGTTGGTTCCCAGGGTACAAGGGTTATGGGCATCCCGGATTTTAAAACCATTGCCGCAGCCTCGGGGTCGGCGGCAAAATTAAATTCCCCAACCGGAGTTGTATTGCCCCTGCCGGTACTGGTTCCGCCCATAATTACCATTCTGCGAACCCGCTGTGCAAGCCTCCAGTCCTTTCCCAGGGCCAGGGCGATATTGGTCAAAGGCCCCAGGGTCAAAAGCCCCAGTTCTCCAGGATAATCATGGCTTGCTTTTAGTAACATGTCCACGGAATGCTCTTTTTCTTCCCGGGATTTAACAGGGGGCCTTTCCAGGTCTCCCAGCCCATCACTTCCGTGAACCGAAGGAGCGCTAATCCTTTTTTCCAGGAGGGGCTTTTCAGCCCCTGCAAAAACCGGGGTTCCGGTGGCCAGCAGGTCCTTCAGGTAGAGGGCATTAACCAGGGCCTTATCCAGATCAACATTACCGTGGACAATACTCCAGGCCAGGACATCCAGCCCCTTCTCGGCAGCTATCAGTGCCGCTGCATCGTCTACGCCGGGATCGGTATCAATAATCCATTTCATCAATCTTTGCCTCCTTTTGCAGCTTTAATATATCTTCTTTAGAAGGAAGGGAACTCTGGGCCCCCAAGCGGGTGGCTGCTACACCGCCTGCCGCATTTGCGAATACAATTGCTTTTTCCATGGGAAATCCTGCCTGCAGGGAATAACAAAAAGCTGCAGCAAAAGCATCTCCGGCCGCAGTTGTATCAACTACCTTCACCGGAAATGCAGGAAAGGCCCGGCGGTCTTTTCCCGAAAAAACGGAACTCCCCTCGTCCCCTTTTTTCAGGATAAGGGTTTTTAAGCCCCAGCCCAGAAGTTTTTCCGCCCGGGCTTCATTATCATCTTCAGCGGGAAGGAGTGCCTCCAGTTCTCCGCTGTTGGGAAACAGGTAATCTATCCTGTTATAAATCGAACGAGGCAGCTCGGCAACCGGGGCCGGATCCAGGAAAACTTTGCAGCCGGATTCTTGGCCCAGTCGGGCTGCAGCCTGAACAGTTTTCAGCGGAATTTCCAGCTGTAAAAGGACTCCCCAGGCTTCCCGGAACAGCTCCTTCGCTGCCAGAACGTCTTCTGGAGTTACCTGGCGGTTTGCACCGGCAATGGTAATTATCCTATTCTCCCCATCTTCGGACAGGGTAATTGCAGCCATCCCGGTGGTTACCCCCGTTTCATTAACCCGGGAGACATCGACTCCTTCTTTTTGCAGGCCGTCTTTGAGTTCTTTCCCGTAAGGATCCCGGCCTACTGCCCCGATCAACTTAACATCAGCCCCGAGGCGGGCCAGTCCAACTGCCTGATTGGCACCCTTTCCACCGGGAAACCGGTGAAACTCAGTCCCAGGAAGGGTTTCCCCGGCCCGGGGAAATCTGGGCACCCGGAAAACCAGGTCCATATTTATACTACCAACAACTACAATCGGCCCTCCCATTATCCCCGCTCCTTTACATATATTGCTTTTTATTTTGTTTTTCTCGAAATGCGCCCTTCTTCCTCTTTTATGTTACAATATAGTTATCAAAACACGCGAGGTGGATTTAAAATGGCTTTAAACCTGCACAAAATTCTGGAAATGGACTGCCTGCAGGGAGCAAAAGTCCTGGCAGGTGGCAAGGGTTTGGACCGGGAAATTAAATATATAGATGTGCTGGAGGTTCCGGACATCAAAAACTGGCTAAAAGGGGGTATATTCCTTTTAACCACCGCCTATGCCATAAAAAACGACCCTACGGCCCAGGCGGACCTGATCCAGTCCCTGCACGAGGCAGGGGCTGCAGGACTGGGAATTAAACTGGGGCGTTTTATCAAAACCCTGCCTCCTGAAGTTACCGCCCTGGCCGATGAGCTTAAAGTTCCGGTCATTGCCATTCCCAAGGAAGTCCCCTATATAGATATCATGATGCCCATTTTCAACCTTATCCTGGATAAAAAGGAAAACCTCCTGCAGCGCTCCGAGCAAATCCACCAGGAGCTAACAGGGGTGGTCCTGAAGGGAGGGGGCTTTGGAGAAATCGCCTCTTCTCTCCACACTATTACGGGTTTCCCGGTCTCTATCATGGTCGGAGAAACTCCCATTGCCTTTGCGGGAGGAGAGGGATTTCCGGATTTAGAAGATACAATATCCCGGGTTAAAATAAAGGGAATTAAAAACCCCAGTCGCCTGGAAAAAGAAGGTTTACACCCTCCCTGCCTTGCTGCACCCATTATTGTCGACCGAGAAACCCTGGGGCACGTCCTGCTTTTTTTCTGCGAGGAAAAGCAGGAACAGCTCTTCTTCCTGGCCCTGGAACACGCTGCAACTGTAGCCGCCCTGGAAATTATGAAGGAAAGAGCAATTACCGAAACCCAGGTCAAGCTCCAGGGAGATATATTCGAAGTTTTGCTCACCGGTTCTTATCAGTCGGAAAACACCCTCCGCCGGCGGGCGGCCTACCTGGGCTGGAATCTGGACCAGGATTACCAGGTTTTGCTCCTGGAAATTGACAACATTGAAGACTATTACCTTGCTCCGCCGGAACAGGGCAGGATAAAAGCTCAGGAAATAGTCAGGGATATCCATTCCATAGTTTCCAGAACTCTGGACTATTTCAACCTGGACTATAACCTGGTTCGCCGCAGCGACAGCTTTATAATTCTCCTGGGAAAAAAAACCAATAACCAGATTTCCCTGGAAAAATTAACTGAAAAGCTCCTGCTCCAGGCTGAAAAGAGGCTGCCGGAAGTTTCTCTGTCCTTTGCTACAGGCCGTTTCCACCCGGGAATAGCAGGCATTAAAAAAGGTTTCTTTGAAGCAAGGGAAGCTTTGAAACTGGGCAGAAAACTTCAACCCCGGGAAAAACTCCATAATTTTGCAGACCTGGGAATATATAAACTTCTTCTCCAGGTTGGCGACCTCGCTGAATTAAAATCTTTCTTCCAGGAAGAGTTGGGACGACTCATGGAATACGACAAAAAGCACAATAGCGAACTGATAAAAACCCTGGAAGTTTTCCTGCAATCCCAGGGAAACAAACAACAAGCGGCCCGGGAACTGCATATCCACCGCAATACCTTAAATTACCGCCTGCAGCGCATTGAGGAAGTTCTGGGAGTAAACCCTGAGGACAGCAATAATTGGCTCGAATGTCTTTTGGGTTTAAAAATTAGCCGGATCCTATTTTGAGAATTGTGCGTTAAGCACAATTTCCGGTTATTAAATTTGGTTATCATTAACATATTCTTTCCCGGCCCCGGGGATTATAATTAGGTAAGACACCGGAGGCCGGACCTAACTCCTACAGGAAGGGGGCGGCCGGGTTGTCAAAGTGGAAACTGGCTCTGGTGCAGTTCAATTCCATCTTGAAAAATCCCGAAAAAAATCTCCAAAAAGCTGCCGACTATATTGAACAGGCTGCTCAAGGCGGAGCAGATGTAATTGTATTCCCCGAGCTATTTACAACAGGTTATAGCCCCGATTTAATCGGCAGGGATTTTTTTCGGCTTGCGAATAAAATAAATGGTCCAGCTTTTAAATTCCTATCCCGCAAAGCGCGGGAGGCCAATATCAATGTTATTGCCCCCCTTGTTTTTACACTGGATGATCCGGGGACAATATATAACGGTGCTTTTATTATTAACCGCCGGGGCGAACTTGTTGGAACCTATGCCAAAACGCATCTCTGGAAGAAAGAAGCCCTCTATTTCACCCCCGGCAGTGACCTACCAGTATTTGAACTGGACGGAATTCCCTTTGGAATCCTGATCTGTTACGACGGGGGCTTCCCCGAGGCTTCCCGAACACTTACTTTCCGCGGTGCGAAAATTATTTTTGCTCCCTCGGCCTTTGATAAAAACGATCGTCACCTCTGGGATATTTACTTCCCCGCCCGGTCTTCAGAAAACGGCTGTTTTACAGTTGGAATTAACCGGACGGGAAAGGAAGGAGACATCGTTTTCTACGGCAACAATAAGGTAGTTAGCCCCATGGGCCACCTGATCTTTGAGGGAAGGGATAATTCTGAAGAAATGCAGCTGGTAAATATTAACCTTGAAGAAGTTGAACGAGCCCGGGAGCGCGTTCCCTTCTTAAGGGACCTCCGCCCCGACCTCTATTCCAGTTAACAGGAGGCCAAAATGATCTGGGCAGAAGTAATTGAGATTAGCAAATTTATTGACTCCCCCCAAATTGATCGGAAGGCTGTCCAGGCAGCCTTCCCCCCCCAATTTCAACCCAAGATCACATCCCCAACCAGTGATGTTGATCTGGTAAAAATAACAATCCCCGGGAGCCGGGGCCGTATCAGGGGCGGTAAACAGTCAACCCTGGGGATCATTGGGCGTTCGGAAGGAATTGGAGCACGCCCGAAGGTAAACGGCCTTATTTCCGACAGCGACGGAGCAATCGTTGCCCTGGCCGCAGCCCTGAAAATTTCCAGGATGATAGAAAAGGGAGAAAATATTGCGGGAGATCTAATTTTCACAACTCACCTCTGTCCCCGCGCTAAAATTAAAGAGCACGACCCAGTACCATTTGTTATCTCCAAACTGGATATGGAAAAAGCTATTAGTTTTGAGGTTGATCCAGCCATGGAGGCCATCCTTTCCATCGACGCAACTAAAGGAAACCGTATTCTAAATCAACGGGGAGTTGCAATAACTCCCACCCTGAAGGAAGGATATCTGCTGAGAGTATCCGAAGACCTTCTGGATATTTTGGAAACGATTACTGGAAAACCACCTTTGGTCTTACCCCTGACCACGCAAGATATCACCCCTTATTCCAATGGCCTCTACCATATCAACAGTATTATGCAGCCCGGAACAACTACCAGTTCGCCAGTTGTAGGCGTAGCCATTACCAGTGAAACAGCTATACCTGGATGCGCAGCCCATTCCACGAATCTTTCTGACCTGGAAACCGCAGCTAGATTTGTCGTTGCAACCGCCCAAAAATTCGCTCAAGGCAATTGCAGTTTTTATGACCCAGAAGAATTCAATCTGATCCAAAAACTTTACGGACCTCTAAACCACCTAACCGGAAAAGAAAACAATATTCCAGGATCAACCTCAAATTAAATTGTTGCAAAACCTGGTGTAAACCCCTCATAACCAAACCAGGTCTCAGGCAGCCCCATGGGCTGCCCTTTTTTTGAAAACAAAAAAGGGGGCTTAGCCCCCTTTAAATTTTTTCTGCCGAACCAAATTCGCGAATTTTTTCAATTACCGTTTCCTTGATCGCCTCCCGGGCAGGCCCGAGATATTTTCTGGGATCGTAAAGGTCAGGTTTTTCTTCGAAAATCTCCTTTACCCGCCGGGTGAAACTGAACTGATTTTCAGTATTAACATTAATCTTGCAGGTTCCAGACTTGATGGCTTTTTTAATATCAGCAGTGGGAATGCCCGTACCTCCGTGCAGGACCAGGGGACATCCAGTCATATCCCGAATCTTTCCCATCCTCGCAAAATCAAGGTTCGGTTCTCCCTTGTAGGGTCCGTGAACAGAACCAAGAGCGGGAGCGAGGAAATCGACTCCTGTTTTTTCCACCAGCTCCAAGCATTCTTCGGGGATTGCGTATGCTTTTTCCGCGTCTTTTACAATAATATCATCTTCCTCCCCGCCAATTCGGCCCAGTTCAGCTTCTACCGAAACCCCCAGGGCATGGGCCACATCAACAACCCTCCTGGTCTGGGCGATATTTTCTTCCAGCGGAAGGCTGGAGCCGTCAAACATTACCGATGTAAAACCAGCCCGGATAGCCTGCACGCACTTTTCAAAACTAGATCCATGATCGAGGTGGATAGCGACCGGAACAGTTATACCGTATGTATCGATTAGGCCCTTGACAATATCAACCGCTACCCGGAAGCCTCCCATATAGCGGGCCGCTCCTTCTGATACACCGCAGATTAAAGGAGAACGTTCTTCGTCGGCTGCCTGAAGGATGGCCTGGGTAAATTCCAAGTTGTTCAGGTTGTAATGCCCCACCGCATAACCTTCAGCAAGAGCTTTTTCCAGCATTTCCTTCATCGAAACCAGTTGCATCAAGTTACCTCCTATCCGAAAATTTTAATTTAGACAGTTAAGGGAATAACGGTATCCACCAGGGAAACCGCTACCCTTATTTTAATATATTCTCTCCATATTTGTTTTCCCCTTCACAGAAAAAAGACCGGCAGAACCGGTCTTTTTTTAATTACCTCCGGTGACCAAAACCTCTCATTCCCCCGAAGAAACCGCGCCTTCCAGAAGTCCTTTCCCGGCAGAAGGATCCTTCCCGGGAAAACCAGGGAATTTTCTCTTCTTCTTCCCTTGCCTGGAGACGCTCCGTCATCCGCTCGTATCTCTCTTCGGTGATCAGGCCTCTGGAAAAAAGACCTTCGATAAATTCTCGCTGCAACTCTATTCTGCGCTCCCAGTATTCGGTTATGAAATTTCTATCTTCTTCCGAAAGTTCATCCCGGGCAAGAACAGGGAGCATTACACCGACCAGGAGGGCAAGGACCAGTGCCCCGATTATCGTTTTACGCATTTTCAATCCACCTCCAAGGTGATTTTTATTTACCTCACTTCCTATTATAAAGGTGGATTTTGAATTAATTATGAATTGGGGATAAAAAATCTAAAAATTGTCCCCTTCCCCTTTTCTGACTCCAGTTCAATATTTCCTTTCATCAATTCTACAAGTTCCCGGGCAATAGCAAGACCGATCCCGGTCCCCTGTTTTTTATTGCCCTGCCCCCGATAGAAGCGTTCGAAAATATAGGGGCGGTCCTCGGAAGGAATTCCGGGGCCGGTATCCCCAATCTCGATCTCAATTCCCTTTTCCCCTGCTTTTATAAAGCACCAGATCTTATCCCCAGGGGAGGTATACCTTCCGGCATTTTCCAGGAGGTTCTGTAAAACCTCTTTAATAAGGCCGGGGTCACCCCTGAATTTATTTTCAGCAATTTCCCAGTTGAAATTCCTGTCCTCTTCCTCTAAATCCCGTTTCCATTTTTCCAGGTAACCTTTAAAAACTTCTTTAGGAGAGAATTCCCTGGTTTCAAGTCGCCGGCTTTCCACGCGAGCCAGCCTCTGTAAATCGCCAACCAGCCTGATCAACCTGTTCACCTCTTCTTCCAGTTCCTGCAGGTGCTCGGGATCAGGTTTAATTACTCCATCCTGCATCCCCTCGATATAGTTCTGGATGGACATTAGGGGGTTGTGCAGTTCGTGAGCAAGGTCCGAAGTCATTTTCCTCCTTAAACTCTCCAGGTGTTGAATACTGCGGGCCATCTGGTTAAAAGTATCGCCCAGGTCCTCCAGTTCATCCCCGGTCTTTAAATCGACCCGGGTTTCCCATTTGCCCCTGCTGAAACGGCCAGCGGCCTGCTGCAAAAGGTTAAGGGGGCGAGTTATTTTCCCGGCGCTAAAGGCACTCAGGAGCAGTGCCCCGGTCAAAGAAATTACAAGAGCAATCAAAAGGGAACGTCGGATTGAAGCCTGAAATGCTATTTCGCTCGGGGTCCACATTTCAGGGCCAAGCCGGGACAGCAAAGTAATTTCCAGCTCCTCTCCCCCGGCCTGGACCACTGCACTGCTGGAAAAAATCTTTCCTTCTTCTTCTGCCGAAGCCCAGCCCCGCCTCATCATGGGCATTTGCTCCCGGCTGTCGAAAATAACTTCTCCAGCCTGATTGCTTATAATAATCCCCAGGTCTTCTTCCATATGGAGCAGCCTATTTATGGTCATGGAAAAACTCCGCTGGTCAAAAACACCCTCCCCGGTAGTGAAAAATTCCAGCAGGCGCTGATGCCGCTCTATAATATTTTCTTCCAGGTAGCGGTCGAAATGGTCCCGGAAAGCAATGCTGCTGATGAGAGTAAGGGTAACCAGGGAAAAGAGAATCCCAATGGTCAGAATAAGCATCAGTCTGCCCCGTATACTTTTCATTTTTCTTTCCTCCCGCTGAATTTATAGCCCCGACCGTACAGGGTTTGAATAAACTGCCCGGAGTCCAGACCCATTTTCTTCCGGATATTTTTGATGTGGGCATCAATTACCCGATCAAATCCATCATAAGCCGGGCCATGGATTTTTTCCAATAAGTCCTCCCGGGAGAAGGGCCGGCCCGGGTTTTGGGCCAGTAGGGCCAGAACCCGGAACTCGGTCTGGGTTAACTCCACCTTTTCCCTGTTAATAAAGGACTCCTGGCGGTCCAAATCTATTTCCAATTTCTCCTCTTCAATAACAAAAGAGAGTTTACTAACCCTTGGGGCCTTACCGGTCCGCCGCAGCAAAGCCTGGATCCGGGCAACCAGTTCCCGCAGGCTGAAGGGTTTAACCAGGTAGTCATCAGCACCCAACTGCAGTCCCCGAACCCTCTCTTCTTCTTCCCCGTAGGCGGTAAGCATAATTATCGGAAGTTTGGAACCTTTTTCCCGCAGCCGGCTGCAGATATCTTCTCCCTGCATCTTCCCCGGGAGCCGAAGATCGAGAACCAGGAGGTCGGTTTCGCCTTTTTCCAGGGCCTGCCACCCCTCTTCGCCGGAAAGAAACCACCTAACTGAAAAACCTGCTTCTTCCAGGAAAGCACGGGTAATTTTGCCCACCTTCTCTTCATCTTCGATCAAAAAAATTTCCTGCATAACCCTCACCCCTTTTCAGAATACCACTTTCGGGGGACAATAACAATTTTTTTTAAATTATGGTAAAATGGATCCAGGGGGGATAATTATGCAGGAAATTCCCGATAATTCAGTTCGCCATCAATCAATAATCGAAGATTTTTTAAGCCATCACCTGAAAAATGGCAGGTTCCGGGGGGCGGTAATCGGTTTGAGCGGAGGGATTGATTCTGCAGTTATCGCTGACCTGGCCAGGAATGTCCTGCCCGGGGATAAAATAAGAGTATTTTTCCTCCCGGAAAGAGATACCTCCCCGGAAAGCGAGGAAGATGCGCGGCTCCTTTCCGAGCACCTGGGGTTGGAACTACTAACCTTTGACCTCACACCTGCCCTTGCTGCGCTGGACATTTACAAAAACCCTGCTGCCCGGGTCGTAAAAAAGGGCGGAATAAATCGGGTACTGTACAGATTCAGCAGCTGGTTGGAAGGTGAAGACGCTTTCTCCAGGGGATTCGGACCTCAACCTTCTGGAGTAATTAATACTGCAACTTCTTTCTACCGCAGTAAACACCGGATGCGGATGACCTGTTTATTTTACCAGGCCGAATACCTGGGTTTTGCCGTCCTGGGCGGGCTGAATCGCAGCGAATACCTGACGGGGTTCTTTGTCCCGCATGGAGATGATGGCGCTCACCTTGCTCCCATCCTGCCCCTTTATAAAACCGAGGTTTTTCATCTCGCCCGCCACCTGGGGTTACCCCAAAAGTTCCTGGGAAAAACTCCTTCCCCGGACCTGGTCCCCGGGCTGGACGATGAATTTATCCTGGGGATGGAATACGAACTCTTGGACCGGGTCCTCTGGGCCTTAGAGGCAGGATGCGAAGTCAGCGAAATAACAGAAAAACTGGCCATCGAAGCAAGGAAAGTTTCAGCACTGCAGTCCCTGGTCAATAAAATAAAAATGTCCGCATTTCCCTTTTATCCCCAGGAAATTCGCGAGCTTCCTGGTTCTGAGAATTAATTAGCGGCCTGAAATCAGGCCGCTTTTTCATTTTTTTTATTTGTTTATTTGCCCATCTTCCAGGCCCCTATCCGGTCCAGAAAATCGTGGGCATACCCCGCTCCTCTGCTGGCCGCAATTCCCAGCAACAAGGTTCCCAAAAAGGGGACCTTTTTTTCTACCCCGACCAGGGAAAAAATATCCAGCTCTAACAGGTAGAGAATGGGGAGGGAAATTCCCAGGGCAACCAGTTTGGGCCAGCGAATATCCGAGCGGACCAGTTCCTTAACCCATTCCACTACTGCCTCGATCAGGATAGCGGCCAGGACAACAAGGCCCAGTTTATCCATATTCTCACCTCCTAGTCAAGAACATAACGGAAACCCAGAGAAGCCCGGTGTTCAAATTCCAGCCCCTCCTCCCCCACCGGGATTTCCCAGGAACCCCGATAGCGCCCGTTTATGGTCAGGTCTTCATGCAGGCGGTGGCGGAAAGTAACTGTAAGGGTGTTCTGGTGAAAGTTTTTCTCCAGGGCCCCGGGATAATTGCGGAACTGGAACCTGAAACGACAGGTATAGGTGGTTCTTGGGGAAGGATAAAAATTGACCTGGAATTCCGGGATTAAAGCGAGGTAACTGCTGGCCGGGGCATGCGGATAATTCCTGCCCCGGAGAGTCAGGTAATAATAAATCCGCCAGTAATCCGATTTCTGCCAGGTCACATTGCCCCGAAATTCCTGCATGGTACTGGTAAACCTGAGCCGATCGGTATAATTTCTTTTCTGGATTTCGTACCGCAAGGAATAACTGCTGTCCGGGGTCAGGTCTGCAGCAAAGCGAAAATAAGCCCGTCTGAAGGTATAGCTATCTTCCTCCCCCTGGATTAAATCAAAAAACTTCTCTCCCGTTTCAATGCTTCCGGTTATCTCCCTGGCTTCCCCGGGCAAAGTAAAAAGGAGGAGAAACAGTAATAGCCAGAGCAAGGCTTCACCCCCTTTTTTACTATATATTCCATATAATTCAATTTTTTCCTTTATTTTTCAATTATTTCTTTTTAAACAAAAATTAAAAGGCTTGGAAATACTGGTAAGCAGGGCCTTGATAATTTTGCAAGCCGGCTTTCCCGTTAATCACGTTTCCTCTTCTACTCAGTTAAACTTTTTCCAGGGCTCTTTCCAGGTCCGCAATTAAATCTGCAGCATTTTCCAGCCCGACTGAAATCCGGACCAGGCTTTCATTGAGCCCGAACATTTCCAGTTCCCCGGAAGAATAATCGCGGTGGGTCATGGCAAAGGGATATTCAATCAGGGTTTCCGTATCGCCCAGGCTCACGGCAAGCTTGATCAGCTCCAGGCCACTTAAAAGGCTGCGGGCAGCTTCCTGCCCCCCTTTTAGTTCAAAAGATAACAATGCTCCGAACCCATCCATCTGCTCTGCAGCAAGTTCATGGCCGGGGTGGTCAGCGAGTCCGGGGAAAAATACCTTTTCTACTTTTGGATGCGCTTCAAGGTAGCGGGCAATTTTCAGAGCATTGGCCCCGTGTTCTACCATCCTGACCTTGAGGGTCTTAAGGCCCCGCAGCATTAGCCAGGCATTAAAAGGGCTCAACACCCCTCCCAGCTCGGTCAGGAAATTAAATTTCAGGTAACTTGCGTATTCCCTGTCCCGGCAGACTGCAACCCCGCCCAGGGCATCTCCGTGGCCTGAAATATACTTGGTAGCACTATGAACCACGACATCTGCCCCCTTAGTTAGCGGTCGCTGCCAGTACGGGGTTGCTATGGTATTATCAACTACCAGAACAACATCAGGGCCTATTATTCCCTTGATTTTCTCCAGGTCAAGGATATCCAGGGTGGGGTTAGCCGGGGTTTCCAGAAAAACCGCTTTCGTTTGAGAAGAAATCGCCTTTTTAAGCTCTTCGGGGCTGGTCATATCCAACTGCCCGGTTTTAATTTCGTACCGGGGGAGCAGTTCCCGGACTACTTTATGGCTTGAACCATAGAGAACCCGGTGAGCAAGCAGTTCATCTCCCGGCTTTAATAATGATAAAAGCGTGGAGCTGATGGCGGCCATACCCGTAGCAAAAGCAACTGCTTCTTCTCCTTCTTCCAGGTCGGCCATCCTCTCTTCAAATAATTTTAAGGTGGGGTTATTGCCCCGGGTATAAACATAGCCAGGGGCTTTAAAGTCAAAGACTCCTTCCGCCTGTTTCAGATCGGGGAAAGAAAAAGTTGAAGTCATGAAAATGGGGGGATTTAAGGCCCGGGCAAAATTTTCCTCCTTGCCGTGGATAGCCCGGGTTTGAAAATCTTTCTTTTTCAATTATATCTACCTCCTCCGAGCAGGGTTTTTCCTCCCCGTTATTTAATTGTTAAAATATAAAGTCAGCGAGGAGGTTTATTATGCTGCTAGCAAAAAAGAGAGAAGAAATCGTTTTTTATTGCCAGAAGATAGCCGAAAAAGGCCTTACTCCTGGAACTTCTGGAAATATTAGTGCCTTTGACCCCGAACAGTCCTTACTTGCAATAAGCCCTACGGGGATGGATTATGAAAAATTAACCCCCGGGGATATCGTGGTTATGGACCTGGAGGGGAAAATAGTTGATGGAGAGCGGAAGCCCTCCAGCGAGTTCGAACTGCACCGCATCTTTTATACAGAAAGGGATAACGTGGGTGCAGTTGTACACACCCACTCCCGGTTTGCAACAACCCTGTCCTGCCTGGGATGGGAACTTCCGGCCATCCATTATATCCTGGCCTTTGCCGGGAAAAAAGTCCCCTGTGCTCCCTATGTAACCTACGGAACCCCCGGGCTGGCCGAAGCAGTTTTCCAGGCGGCAGAAAACTACAACGCGGTCCTGATGGGTAATCACGGGCTCCTCGCTCTCGGAGAAAATATCCACAGAGCTTTTATCACCGCTGAAAGCGTCGAATATGCCGCGGAGCTATACTGGAGGGCTCTGGCCCTGGGCAGACCCAATACCATAAGAAAAGAAGAAATGGAAAGAGTTGCTGAAAAATTCTCTACTTACGGCCAGCAGCTTTAAAAAACAACTCGGGAGCCAGGCTCCCGGGTTTTTTATTTTCCGGGAGAAATATCCCCGTAGGCAATTATCCCGCCTGCTTTTTCTGCTTTTTTTACCCCCCGGACAATTGACTCTGCCATTACCTCTGCGGCCAGCATCCCCAGGGTATTGATATTTGCTTTCTTTTCTCCGGTAGAAAGGACAAAAATAATATCGCCATCGGACATGGTATGAGCAGGGTAAACAGTTCGAGCCAGGCCGTCGTGGGCCATTTTAGCTACTCTTGTGGCCTGGGCAGGAGTTAAAAAGCAATCCGTAGCAATAACTCCCAGCATTGTATTGCTGCCAAAGGAAGCCTTTTCCTCTGCTGCTAAAAACATGTCCCTGGTTTTAAGGAACTTTTCTCCGTCCCAGATCCCCGCAATAATTTCTCCGGTTTCCGGGTCTCGAATTTCACCCAGGCCATTTACAATGGCAATTCCTCCCAAGACACCTCCGCCCGGCAGGGACACTGCAGAACTACCACATCCGGCCTTCATCATCATTTTTGGCCCTGCTGCCTTGCCTACAGTGGCGCCTGTGCCTGCTCCAATGCTGCCCTCGATCTGGAACCCTTTTTCTGCATTTTCGCAGGCCCTGCGGGCCATATTGCGGTCCGGCCAGGCTCTTTCCCCTACCTCCAGATCATAGATAATGGCACCTGGAACAATGGGAACCAGGCCCCCGCCGGTCCGGTAACCTATATTTTTTTCCGCAAGGAAATCCATAACTCCCCCAGCAGCATCCAGGCCCCAGGCACTTCCTCCTCCCAGGTAAATCCCATGAACCCGCTCTACCATCATATCGGATCCCAATAGTCCCAGTTCCCTTGTTCCCGGAGCACCTCCCCGAAGATCGACACCGGCCACAGCACCTGCAGGAGGTGTCAGGATAACGGTGCAACCCGTGAGAGCATTTTGGTCAGTGAAATGGCCCGCCTTTATTCCTGGAACCCGGGTAATATTATCAGCCATCTTATTTCTCCCCCTGGATTTTTTCCAGGCGCGGGTTTTCGGTTATCCCCGGCACCCGACCTCGCTTGGCAATGGGTTTTCCTTCTACCTCTTTAATATCCATGGTCATGTCATTGGCCCGGGCCCCGGATATATAACTGCCCACTCCAAAGGAATCGGCCCCGGCTTCGGCAAGTTCCCTGATCCTGTCCGGATTGAGCCCCCCGGAAACAACAATTTTGACCTTTTCAAAACCTTCCTGGTCCAGCCGGGCCCTGACTTCTCGAACCAGGTCACTGGTAACTCCTCCTCTTTCGCCGGGGGTGTCAAGGCGAACTCCCTCCAGGTGGGAGCCCATTTCCCGGGCAACCCGCAGGGATTCCTCAGCCTCGTCCTTGAAAGTATCCACCAGGACGATCCGGGGATGTTCGGAATCCAGGTAGCGGTCATAGGCCAGGGCCCCTTCCAGGGTATCACCTAAAATCAAATATAGAGCATGGGGTGCTGTTCCCTGGGCTTTTTCGCCGGCCATCCGGGCAGCCAGGATACAGCTGATCCCGTCCGCTCCGCCAGTAGTTGCCGCCCTTTCCATGACGGGGGCAACAGAGGGATGGAGGTGGCGGGCCCCAAAACAGATCACGGGCAGGTCCCCTGCTGCCAGCTTGCATTCCCGGGCGGCCTGGGCCCAGCCGCTGTTGCTGGCAAGGATCCCCAGCAGGGGAGTCTCATAAAGACCAAAGGAACCGTAAGGGCCCTTCAACCGGAAGACCACCTCGCCTTTTTCCATAAATTCGCCTTCGGGCAGGGACCAGATTTCAATTCCGGTATGCTCCAGGAGGGCCAGCGCTTCCTCTATTCCTGCAAAAAGCCCGCTCTTGCTGGGAGAAATCTCTGCGGTTACTTCGGTTTCCAGTTTGCCCATTCTCTGCAAAATTTCCCTGGTCCGGAGGAAATAAATATCGGTGGTCCACCCCGCGATAATTTCCTCGTGTTCGGCGCTGTGCAAACCCCTCTCTGCTTTTAGTTTATAGTTAACATCTTCCCACTCCAGAAATTTCGGCAATTTAAGCCTCCTCCCCGACTTCGCCCCCCAGGGTTTTTTCTATTTCCTGCAGAGCAAATTCGTGAATACCCTCGTCATTACTGGCCACCAGGTTGCGGTCCACAAAAACTTCGTAATTCAACATCCGGGCCTGGGCGACTGTATACAGAACACAGATATTGGTCAGAACCCCCGCAATTTCGATGCTCTTGATATTTTTTTCCCGGAGGGTCAGGTCCAGGTCTGTGCCAAAAAACCCATCAAAGCGCCTCTTTAGAACAACTTTTTCCCCCGACCGGGGTTTTAATTCTGAAACAATTTCCGACCCCTCTTCCCCACCTATAGCATGCGGGGGAAACATCCGGAATTCTTTGTCTTCTGGTTCGTGATGATCGCAAACAAAAATTACAGGAAGATTTTTTTGCCGGTAGGCCTCTAGCCTCTTTTTTATGCCCGGAACTATCTTCGGCCCCGGGGAGCCAATGGTTAAAGCTCCATCAGGTTCAATAAAATCTTTTAACATATCCACAACAATCAGGCAATCCTTCATCTTATCTCCTCCCCTGCAATTATTGGTTCTGCAAGCTCCTGTCCCCCGGGTTCTCTCTGCAGCGAGATCAGTACCAGGGGCAATGCGAAAACTGTTCCCAGGACTGCCAGCCGCAGTCCCCAGGCCAGGCTCCATATTTCAGCGCCAGCCCCGCTCAGGTAGGGGCCGAGGCTGTAAACAATACTGTACATGGTGCAGAAAAGTCCGAACCCTGTTCCCTGGAGGTTTGCGGGCAGGGTCCGCATTACATGAGCATTAATTAAAGTATTCTGGCTGGTGCAGGTGACACCCATCAGCAAAAGTAAAATAACTGTAATTATTGGCGTGGTGGGATAGGTAAAAACCGAAAAAACAAGGAGATTTATTCCCAGAATCCCGGCCATTACCAACCGAGCATCAAAGCGGTCAGCGAGCCAAGCTATCCCCATTTTGGTGACCATTCCCGCAACTGGAACCCAAAGCCAGAGGCGATTGGCCTGAATGAGGGTGTAACCCTTATCCTCAACCAGGAAAGTTGGAATAAAGGACTTAAAAGCGGTCCAGGTTAAAGCACCCATTCCTCCCACCAGGATAGCCCAAAGGAGAAAGCCCCGGATTTCCTTCTGGCCCAGGGCTTTTAAAGTAGGTTTGAGGTTTTCTCGCCCGGACCTCTCCTGCAGGGCCTGGATTGGTTTACGACTGAAAATTGCGAAGATAAAAGTTGCCAGGGCAGCTGCAACTCCTGCTAATATATACAGTCCCCGCCAGCCAGGCCCTTCAATAAAAAGATTAACCAGAAGGGGAGCAAAAATCGCCGCAGATCCTGCTAAAAGCTCAAATAAGGCAGTGGCTCTTGTAGCCCAGCGCGGAGCAACCAGGTTTACAGCAAGAGTATAGCCCGCGGTGACATAAACGCCTGTGGCAGCACCCAGTAAAAAAGCGAAGAGAACAAGGGAATAATACCCCGGGGCCAGTCCAAATCCGAAAAAAGCCAGGACCATCAGACTGCCCCCGGCCAAAATAGTATTGCGCCTGCCCCAGATGTCCACCATTATTCCGGAAGGAAAACGCAGCAGGGAGTAACCAAGGAAAGTAAGTGTAACGAGAAGTCCGGCCTGCCCCTTTCCTATAGCTACATCTTCCATAAGGGGAAGGAGAAGGGGGCCGTATACGGTTTTGGAAAAACCCTCAAAAAAGAAAATTAGTGCGTTGGTTAAAAAAAGAATTAATATCAAATGTTAGCTCACCGTCCACTGGTCTTGCTGGTTGAATTCTGGAACTATCTCTTTAATCTTCTCCACGATTTTTTCATTATCCCCGGAAAGCAGCCTCTCCAACTGGGATATTTCCTGGGAAAACCTGTCAAAATCATTGGCCAAAGGTTTGCTTACGAAAATCTTATCGTGCCTGGTTTTCAGGACATCCTCTTCTTTAAGTATTAGTTCCTCGAACATTTTTTCTCCGAGGCGCAGGCCGATGAAAGAGATGGGAATATCTTTTTCCGGTTCAAGGCCGCATAAACGGATCAGGTCCCTGGCCAGGTCAACAATTTTTACCGGTTCTCCCATATCAAGGATAAAAATTTCTCCTCCCCGGGCCATTGCTCCGGCCTGAATAACAAGCTGCACGGCTTCGGGAATAGTCATAAAATAGCGGGTAACCTCGGGGTGAGTTATGGTAACCGGTCCACCTTTTTTAATCTGTTCTTTGAAGAGGGGGATCGCGCTGCCCTCACTTCCTAAAACATTACCAAAGCGGACGGCCACGTAGTCGGTTTTACTCTGGTTATTTTTGGCCTGGATAACACGTTCGGCAATTCGCTTGGTCGCTCCCATTACATTTGCAGGGTTAACTGCCTTGTCGGAGGAAATTAAGACAAAGCATTCCGCTGCAAAATTGTGGGCTTCTTCGCTGACATTTATGGTCCCGAAAATATTGTTTTTCACAGCCTCCGAAGCATTGGTCTCCATCAGCGGAACATGTTTATAGGCGGCGGCGTGGAAAATTACCTGGGGCCGGTGGGTTGAAAAAACATCCTTAACCCTCCCCTGGTCCTGGATAGTTCCCACAACTGGAACAAGTTTTATATCAGGAAATAGGGATTTTACCTCCCGGGAAACATGAAATACACTGTTTTCACTTACATCAAAAAGAATTATCTCCTCCGGTTTATAATTGGCAATCTGGCGGATTAACTCCGAACCAATGGATCCCCCACCTCCAGTTACCAGGACTCCCTTGCCTTCGAGGTAACCGCAGATACTTTCATTGTCAAGTTTTATCGGATCCCGGCGCAGGAGATCGTCCACCCTGACCTCCCGCAGTTGATTAATATCTACTTCTCCGCTCAGCAATTCAAACATCCCGGGCAGGATGCGGACATCTATCCCTTCCTCTCGGCAGAGATTATTTATCTCCCGGATAATTGTTCCAGGAGCCGTTGGTATTGCTATTATTACCTCCTCGATTTTCTTCTTTTTGATTACTTCCTTTAAGCGGGAACGGTTACCCAAAACCTTAATCCCGTGGATTTCCATCCCCTGTTTTCCGGGATCGTCGTCCATAATTCCAACCACATTATAGTTCAACTCCCCGTGTTTTTTGAGTTCCCGGATAACCATTTCCCCGGCATCTCCGGCCCCATATATTAGGATTTTTTTCTCGGGCTTTTCAACTGATAGTTTCTTCCTTTTAGTCCTTTCCCGCCATAACCTCCAGGAAAAACGGCTTCCCCCAATGAAAAGAATAGTCAGGGCCCAATTAATTGCAAGGATACTCCTGGGATAGACAATATTGGGATTTAGGAAAAAGTATGTACCGATCAGTCCGCTGCTGAGTGTGGTGCTTACCACAATCATTTTTAATTCATCAAGGCTAGCATAGTGCCAGAGCCGCTTGTAGAGCCCGAAATAGTAAAACATCCCCAGCCTTGATAAAAGGGAAACCCCAAGAATATTGAATAGGACAGCAGGCTGAAGGTAGGTTGAAGGAATATTAAAATCAAATCGCAACAAAAAACCCAGGAAAAAAACCAAGCAAACCACAATGGAATCAAGGAAAATTAAAGCTATCCTTCTGTAACTTCCCCCCAAAAAAATCATCCTTTCCATCTATTTTAACCTTTTTTTATCCCCGGTAACCCCTCCAGGAATTGCTTGTTCCAGAAGGCTTTCTAGATATTTAAACTCAGCGATAATATCTTCCTTCTTTTCGGCAAGAATTTCATGTTTGCTTTCCATGATTTTGGTTAAAATTCCTTCCAGGCGGTTAAAGGCTTTCTCCAGTTCCTCAAAACTTGGTTCTTTATCTTCATTTTCAAAATCTCCCTTTTTCATTTTTTTTTGCTCCCGGTTGATTAAAATACCTGCAACAATTTCTTCCAGGGGAACAACCGGGTTCTTGCGGAAGGTGTCAACAATTTTGCGGGTTTCACCCCGGCTTAAATTATATTTTAAAATATAGTCAAGGAGCTGGTTTTTCTTGGTAGGATCATCAGTGCTTTTATCCAGGGTATTGGCCTGGGAAATGTGGGAAAGGGTCAGCGGTGAATCTTCCCCGTAATAATTTTCCAGCACCTTTTTCTGATAGAACTGGTTTACCTCAAGAATATTCAACCAATCATTAATAGTAGTCCTGGGAATACCCAGCCGCCTGCTGGCCTCTTTTTTTGATAACTCTTCTTCTTTAATGTAATCTCTTATTGCTATGGCGCGCTCCAGGGGATTTAAATTTTCTCTCTGCAGGTTTTCCGCAAGCTGGATCAAACGTACTCTTTCCCGCTCCATGTTTTTCCTTACAACCATTGCCCAAACAGTTTTTTTCCCTTTTTCCTTGAGCGCCATGATCCGGCGCTCCCCGGCGATCAAAATATAATTTTCTTGTCCAGGTTTAACAATAACTGGCTGGATTTGGCCAATTTCTTCTATTGAACGGGCGAGGGCGGCGAGGCTTTCTTCACGAAATTCTCGGCGGACTTGATACCTGTCAATTTTAATTTTTCCCAATTCGATATTTTTTAATTCCATCGACATTGATCCTCCGTTTTTCATTTCTTTCCGCCTAATTCAACAAATACGATCTCTTTTCCTGCAGAGAATTGCAGAACTGCCCAAACCGGACCAGAACTATTTGCCTTTTCCTGTTTTTCTTTTCCCCTAAATCTTTTAATTAGTGTATTTTTCCGAAACAAAAGGCGGAGCAAAATTCTCTCCGCCTTTGTTTTATTTAATTTTCAAACTGCTTTTTACCTTTTTAACCCTATTCGTTTCCTTTTTCATCTTCCCGCAGGAAATGGTAAAACAAAAGACCGCCTGTTCCAAGGAAAATCCCCAAAACTCCAGCCAGGGCGAGGTTCAACTTATGATTCGGTGCTACTCTCCCTTCTCTAATATAGGGTTCTTCCATTATCGCAATTCCACATCCGGAAAGATTTTCTAAAAAGAAGTTAAGAGATGCATACTCCTGGATAATTCGTGCTAAATTTGCGTCGGCTCTTTCATGCCACCGCTGCAGATCAATTTTTTCGGTCTTGACCTCCAGCAATTGGAACTGAATTTCTTCAATTTCTTCATGCATTTCTCTGGTCAATTTTTCCAGATCTGATTTTTTGTTCTCCAGCTCTTCCAACCGGACCCGTTGATCTATACTCTGCTGTCTGAGAAAAACCCAAACGGGGCTTACTTCTTCCAGATGCAAGGCAAGTTGTCTTAGGTTTTGGAAATATGTTTCCTGTAATAACCGATCCATACTCCGGATAGCCTCATCAACATCCCCTTCTTCCTTCGCTACCAATTCTTCAAGGAATGGAGAAGTTGTTCGAAGAACATCCAGTTCAACCTTTGTTTGCTGGAGTTCATCCATGTAAGAAGTTACATTCCTCTCCAGCCAGGAAAGCCTATTTTCCATTTGTTCAATGTTATTTTCTTTCTGGAAAGCGATTAGTCGATCATTAATCTCCTCAAAATTCCTGGTGGCACTCCTCATTGTTGCTTCTAACTGGGCAAGATTTTCCCGGTTTTGGGAAGTAATATATTTCATTAATTCCTTATTATTAGTCTCAATCCAGGCCGAGAGTATATCCCTTGCTGCTTCTGGATCATTGTCCCGGAAAGAAAGGAACAAGAAATTATCTTCTCCATCCAGTTCTGATTCCAGGCTGCGAGCAGTTATTTCCCGACCAAAATCCTGGCCGATTTTTTCCTGCAGGGGGTTCATAACCAGTTGGTTGGTAAAAAAAGACACGTACCCTGACAGGGAAAGAGAAACCACCTCTGTTCCATTTGCTTCACCAGGTATCGGCCTAATCCGAAGAGTTGCCCTGCTCTCAAAAACGGGGTCCAAATAGACAAAGGTGTAAAGAGAAGCCAGCAATACAGCCAGGATAAAAATCCCGATTATGAAATACTTGCCTTTCCAGAGCTTGAAAAAGAGTTCGCGCAAATCAATTTCATATTCTTCCAAAAAACTCCCTCCCCCAAACAAAAAATCTTATAAACACGGTTTACCTCCGGGCCTCATAAAAAGAACCAATTGCCCTACTAATTTTTTGAAGTTCCTCATTATTTAAACCAGGATGCACTGGAATTGAGAGAACCTCCTGGCTGGCCTGTTCGGTAATAAGAAGTGAATAATCACCCAAACCCAGTTCCTGGTAATATGGCTGTTGATGCAGCCCCCTGGGATAGTGAATCCCCGTTCCTACACCTTCTTCCCTCAGGTGCTTCTGAAGTTCATCCCGCCTCTGGCAACGAAGGGTATACTGATTATAGGAGTGATAACACTGCGGCGGAATATAGGGGGTTTCTACCTCGGGGATCATCCCCAGTTGCTGATCAAAAAATTCGGCGTGAGTCCTGCGGATAGCCACAAATTTTTCCAACCGCTCAAGCTGCACCAAACCCATTGCGCCACCCATTTCGGTCATGCGGTAATTAAAGCCCATTTGCTTGTGGTTATAGCGCTCCGGAGCTCCATGGTTGATATAAAGGCGAATTTTTTTGGCCAGGACTTCGTCAGAGGTTACTACCATTCCTCCCTCTCCTGTTGTCATATTCTTGGTAGGATAGAAACTAAAGATCCCCGCCCTTCCCAGGGCACCTACAGGTCTGTCTGCGAATCTGGAACCGTGGGCCTGGGCAGCGTCCTCAAGCAAATCAACTTCATATTTTTGGGCCAGATATTCAAAATCAGCCATATTACATGGTAGCCCGTAAAGGTGAACAAGCAAAATTGCCTTAATAGAACTGTCTCTGGCCAGGATTTCCTCGGACTGTTCAGGATCAAGGTTAAAAGTTCTGGGCTCAATATCGGCAAAAACAGGGCGGGCTCCAGTGTTAAGAATTGAGTTAGAAGTAGCAATAAAGGTAAAGGGAGTTGTTAATACCCGATCCCCCGGGCCTAACCCCAAGCCAAACATCAGAGCCTGCAGGGCTGTAGTTCCCGAAGAAGTTGCAATTGCCTCCGAAGCCCCAATTCTCCCTGCGAAGTTTTCCTCAAATTTTTTAACCCGGTCTCCGGCAGCAAGCATTCCCGAAGCCAGGACCTCCTGGACAGCATTTTTTTCTTCTACTCCTAAAATTGGCCTGGCAACTGGGATCACCTGCTTAAAGCCTCCTCATCCCTGGTTTTATAGGCAAGAGTTTTTTTAATATTTTTCTGGATGTCCATACTGATGCGGAGCGCCTCAAGCCCATCATTACCGGTAATAATTGGCTTGGTTCCCTCCTGGATACACCCAATAAAATGAGCCAGCTGATTTCGAAGAGGTTCTTCGTCTGAAGAAAAAACCCTTTCCACCTTGTTTTCCTGGTGGTACTCGGAAAAATGGTCAAGGGAGGCATAACCACCCTTGTGAGATATCGTGATCCGCCTTTCCAGGTAATCCAGTTCAATATATGCGGCCATGGTTGTAATGGTTAAACGCCGCACCTTTTTATTTGTTACCCGGGAAGCAGTCAGGGATACGATTATGTTATCTTCAAGCAGAAGATTGGCCACAGCAAAGTCCACATGCCCATTGGAAGAACGGATAACCCTTCCAAAGGACTGCATCTTCTTAACCGTCTGGGGCAAAATGGAACGCATTATATCTATATCATGGATCATCAGGTCCTGCACAACGTCTGTATCTTCGATCCTGGGATCAAAGGGGCCCATCCTATCCATGCTGACAGCTATAATCCTCTGCTCTCTAAGGATTTTGGGAAGTTCCATTACAGCAGGATTAAACCTTTCAATATGGCCGACCTGCAGAATTCTCTCCTTCTGCTTGGCCAGCTTTAAAAGTTTCTGGGCCTCTTCAACAGTTGAAGTGATGGGTTTTTCAATTAATACATCCAGTCCCTTTTCCAGGGCCTTGCGGGCAATTTCGTAGTGAGTAGTGGTAGGAGTGACAATGCTAACCGCGTCAACATTTTCTATTAATTCTTCAAGGGTGGAAAATTCCTCGATTCCGTAGCCCCTTGCTATATCACTACTCCTCTTATCATCAATATCATAGATACCCATCAGGTCACAGATGTGTTTTAATGCTGCATATGATTTTACATGATGGCGTCCCATGTTTCCCACACCGATCACGCCAACTTTTACTTTCCCCAACTTAATTGCCTCCTTTTTTGCATTTAAAATGGAATTCCAATAGTAAATTCAAAATCACTTCTAATCGGATCTGCTTCCAGGCTCCAGAAGTAGCAGTCTTCTTCCTTTTTTAATAAACCTTTTAATTTTTCAAGTTTCCCTTTTAGCAAATTTAATTCTGTCTCCAAACCCGCGGTGTAAATGGGAAAATGCTTATTCTCATTGAACTTCGCCGTCCACTTAGAAAATACCTGCTGCTTTTTTTCAATAATATCAAAGTCAAAGGGTGTTTCACCGGTAATTTCCCTGAATGAAACCCCAATTGCAAAGTCGTGGCTGTCCCACTCCCAGGACCAGGCTAAGCTCCCTTCAAGAGCCCCCTGGAAATCAAATTGGGGATAATCATAACCTTCAAAACTCACCCGGGCGGAAAACGGTCCCCAGTCTCTATTTAAGGAGTACCTGGCTCCAATACGCTGTGATGCAATGTCACCTTCCCTGAAAAAACCCAGGTCCAAAAAGCCTGCCCCTCCGCTACCGGCGTTAAAGGAAAACCTCATCTGGGGCAGCCTTTCCACCCTGGTTCCCCGGCGCTGACGAATCCACCATTTCCATTTGTCCTCTTCAAATCCCAGGTCCACGTGAAGCTGTTCCCGGTAGCGCTGCCAGTCTCCAGAAAAATTTAACCCATCTACTGCAAATTCCCCCTGCAGTCGATGTAATTCTCCTTCCAGATTCCATTCAAGGGCCAGGGAATTTTCTATTTCCCTTCCCCGGTATTCCCATCCCGGGGTGAGATAATAATCATCTCCCCTGCCTTTAAAGCCCATAAAAATCTCAAATTCGGGTATGATTTTAAAACCATAGGAAGTTCCAAGCTCCCAGGGTTCATCTTTTTCTTTTTTTAAGTCAAATTTTCCCCTTACCCGGGTAGCAGGATCGTGGGAAATAGAAAGATCCAGGATTTCAATGTAATTGGTGCTGGTAAATTCAAAATAATACTCTCCAGACCAGTTTTGGGTAATTTCATGTTCAAAGAGGAGCTCTCCCAGAAAAAGATGCTCTCGGCTAGTTGTTTCAACAAAATATTCTCCCTTAAGTTTATCGGTTATATTGTGGTCAAAAGTTAAGCCCAGAAAAAAACCTTTATCACTATCATACCCAAAAGAAGGTATAGGGAAGGGGCTGGTTATAGTTCCATCTTCATACCGCGCAACATAATAGGGCAGGAAAAAGATTGGGGTTTCCCCCCAGAGCACCGTTACGCTGTAGGCATCTATCCTTCCCTCCGGAGAAATAACTACCCGCCGGGAACTTACCCTGTAATGGGGATCTGGTAAAATACAGGGAGTTATTGCTCCCTTTTCTATTTCCGAAAATTCCGGAGTAAACTCCAACCTGTCTCCCCAGAGAGTTAATTCATCGTAAGCAGTCCTAGGGGAAATTATCTGTCCCCTGCCTTCAGCGAAGAAAAACTGTAATTCTTCACCCTTTATTATTTCTTCTCCTTCCCGCAGGGAAACGTCACCCCGGGCAATAAGCATTTCCCGTTCAAGGTCAATGAATAGTTCTGCACAGGAAACAAAAATATCCCCGTAACGAAAATTTACTTCTCCACGGGCAGAGACCAGGTTATCCTCCAGATCATAGTCTATATCTAAGGCTTCAAGTTGAATATCCCGTTCTAAGGATTGCCCCAAAACAGAAATAGATAGGAGCAATGTAATCAGGATAGTATAGAAAATTATTTTCTGCAAACAAATCACTCCACCGGTTTTTTTATTACTTCTCCATACCGGAATAGTTCCCTGCACATAAAAAAGGACCCCCGATTACTCGGAGGCCCTTTCTTTATTAATTAACTTAGAAGCTTACACCGATACCTGCTTCGACACCTTTGTAGGTGTAGTCAAGTTCTTCAGCATCCAGGCTGTTATACTTACCCCAGATCAGGTCGAAGTTAGCCAGACCAGCGTAGTCAAACCCGGTGGAAAGTTCCATCCAGGTACCATCTGCATGGCCTACAGGGTAACGGTTGAGCTCGCGGTAGTCATAAGTGGCTGCGTTTACCCAGTCGAGGTTGGCAAGTACTTCCTTGGACAGGGTCAGACCAGCGTTATAGTTAAGTGCTTCGTGGGTAATACCATACCATACGCCTGCAGTCGGGGCAACATCAAAGCCCAGGAGACCGAAGGGTCCGGGAGCAGCGTCGGCATGGACAGAAGCGGTAAGAGGATCAGGAGTATCCAGACTATAAGCAACGTTTCCACCCATGGTCAGCCAGTCCATTGGAGTCAGGGTCAGGCTACCATCGAGGTCAACAGGCATGTCTCTTACATCGTCCATTATATCATACTTTGCACCAGCACTGATTTCAAGAATATCAATGGGGTACAGATTCAGGCGGGCGTTTACATTGTGGGCCTCGCCTACCTGAACGTTACCACCAGCAACCCAGCTAAATACAAAGGGACGACCCGGGCCCATTCTGTGGAAATAGCTCAGAGTAAGATCAAATACATCGGTTCCTGTTCCCAGGGATACGTCACGGAGGTCATACCACATTTGCTCTCCGTCCAGGTCATAGGTGTATTCGCCAAAGGCGTTGAGCTCCATGGGACCAAAAGTCAGAGCTTCGTCAAGTCCTACGGACCCACCAACTCTGTTAACTATACCAGCAGTTGGGACGCCAAGATCATACTTGTCGGTATACCAGGCTTCCAGGGCCAGGATGCCTATAAGGGCATCAGCGTTTACGCCGAGTCCACCTTTGGGCTGGACTCCATCTCCCAGGGGTGCAAACTCTTCAACACCGAGGGTGTAGTCTACACCAAGGTTGAGGAAACCAAGAGAAGCATCTGCTTTAGCAGTTGCGAAGTAAGCAAGTTCTTCACCTTCAAAAAGACCGGTTTCACTTACGGCGGTATCCAGGGTCAAAGTAAGGGGATCCAGGCTTGCTACATGCTTCATACCCAGGACATACTGATCGTCAAAGTTCTTGGTTCCAAAGGTGAAGGTAGAAGTCAGCATTTCCAGGGGCTTGGCGGTGTAGTCACCGATCATGTAGAAATTCACATCGGGACCAAGTAGATCTTCGAGAACCACTTCATCAGGATCAGTAAAGATAAAGGAAAGGCTTCCCTTGTCATGAGTGACAATTGCACCGCGGTCTTCTACTTCAATGTAACTGGTAGGAGCAACTTCGTACTCGTCGGTCAGTAAAACTTCGAAGATCGGGGTGGTAAGAGTTCCAGTTAAAGCTGGGAAAGGAATATCATAATTATCAAACATCCAGATCCCATCCTTGAACAGGTCCAGCTCCAGATCCATGTCGACCAGTTCAGTGCGGCCATGGATACCCAGGGTCAGGTCATAGGTGTAGGAAGCTCCTTCGGGAACAAGGATCGGGGCCCACCAGTGGGCAGAAGTCCTGTGCTGGAAGGGGTTTCTGTAAAGGGTTCCGTCGCCTGCTAGGCGCTTGTAAGCGCTAATGTCGAATCCAGCGTCGAGGCTGAAGGAAAGCTGAGGTTCTTTTTCCAGCTCGGCCCAGATTTCATCGATTTCATCTCTGAATTCGCGGGTCAGAGCGCGGATCATGATCATTACATCTTCAGCCTGCTGATCAGTAAGGCCCTGTCTTTGCATTTCGGCTCTCAAAGCGCGAGCGGTCTGATCAACATAGGACTTGATTTCACCTTCAGTTGCATCCACCTGGGCTGCAACTTCAGCGATCTTGGCATCCATAGCTTCGACATCGTCTTGCATCTGGAGAACCATGAATTCGAGGTCAAAATGCTCACCCATGAGGACCATCAGGTCGCTGCGGAGGTTTCTGATGTCAGTCTTAATTTCCTGATCATCAAAGTCCACATCAGCCAGAGCTGCTTCAATGCTCTCATCCACCCAGTCCATCATACGGGCGGTGATAATAGCAGCCTGGTAACGGGTGAGGTTCTCGGCCCCACGGAAGGTTCCGTCGGGGAACCCGATAATAATTCCAACTTCAGCGATTTTTGCCAGATAGTCTTCTGCCCAGTGACCTTCGGGTACGTCAACGAAGGCAAAAGCAGGGGTAGCCAGGCTTAACATCAAAGCCACGGCCAGAATTACACTTAGTTTCTTCATTCGTTAATTCCTCCTTGATTGTCTTGATTTTTTCCTTTTTGGCCCCTATCTGGCTGGGTCACAAATATGAGTCGCCTTGTTTCCTCAATTTGTTTCCCTAGTTATGTAGGCACCAAAAAGGTTTATCTCACACATCCCATATTTGGGTCCCGCGGCAATCAAGGGCACCTCCTTTCTCCGCAGTATAACCCGGGATGG
>Ga0207421_10001003_pt1 | contig 36738 bp, 37 predicted proteins | sample SodLakKL_010_SED_4_FD_187542 | JGI IMG/M metagenome (GOLD analysis project Ga0207421, IMG submission 187542) | Alkaline sediment microbial communities from Lake Tanatar, Kulunda Steppe, Russia - 8KL_010_SED (SPAdes) (version 2) | ecosystem: Environmental > Aquatic > Non-marine Saline and...
CAGCATTGTCGAAGCAGGAAAAGAGAGGCGTGTGAGCGGATGAAAGCCCGGGAAACGCCAGAAATCCAAAAGCCACTGCCAAAACAAGATACTTTCCTATCATGATAAAAATCTCCCATACCGTTGTCTGTTTCTCTTCACTCATGAGAAGGACGGAGCCCTTCTCACCGCAAGCCTCAACTGAAACCTCTCGCTGCTGTTTCCCGAAAAGACGTTCCTACTGCCCGTCACAACCTTGCGGTCCAGAGGACCACCTGCGAAAACAGCGCAATGATTCCTTCCAATGTCACCGGGTTTTCTCTTCCTTTTCTTCCTGGCGAGGGAAGCCATCCAGGGAGCACGAAGGGAGCTTTTCCTCGGAAGCACATTCCTCCTTCCTGGCGGAAGGGCACGACGAGCAGGAACACCCGCCCTTTTTAACGAATGTGCGCCACAGGTAGAAGATCGCCCAGATCACGATGACAGCCAGAAGGAGATATTCCCAAATCATGGATTCCTAAGCCTCCTTAGTGCCGACAATGTTGGAGCGCTGGCGCTTCCAGGCCGGATCTTCCATCAAGGACAGAACAATGGCCGTCGCCAGGGCCGCAACATAGAATATGCCCATGGCCTGAATGCCACTCACGTTGAATAGGGAGCCGAGGGTGAACACTCCACTCACCACGGCCAGGCCAAAAACCGTGGGAAAAGCGATGGAGAAGAGCATCCACTTGTAAGACCCCGTCTGCACCTTCACCATGATGGTCGTGGCCAGGCATGGAGGATAGAGGGCAAAGAAGAGCATGAGGGCGAGCGCATGGAGAGGTGTCCGCCCTCCTGCCTCACTCTCGCGCTCCATTCGCTCCTCCAGGGTGATGTTTTCATCCACACCCTCCTGAAACAACACGCCCAGGGTGGCCACGCTGGACTCACGGGCTGCAAAGGAACTGATCAGGGCCACATTGATCTTCCAGTCAAAGCCTGCATACTGGGTCACTGGCTCCAGAGCCCGCCCCACACGGCCGAAATAACTGTGGACGATGGTCTCCTCGCGAATCTGACCGCGCAAATTGGAACGTTCGTTGGCCAGACTGCGCAGAGACCGGCTGACGCTGCGGGCTTCCGCATCCCGGGGACGCAGCAGGGGAAAAAGCTCGGGATGTTTGGCCTCGTATCTCACGTCCACAGCCCGGGAAGCTTCCTGAGTGGAAGCGGCCAGTTTCGCTTCGCGGTAGGTGGCAGAAATGTTGAGCAGTTGGAGAATCCTGTCCTCATGCTGCAGTATGTCCGCATAGGCTGTGCCCTGAATATCCTGCTGAAAACCCGCGATGGCCCCATCCATCTGCTGCTCGTAGTGGGCCATGCGATCCTCCGGCAGGCCTGGAAACTGCAAAAGGACATACACGCAGATGGCCACAGCCACCACAATGGTGCCCACCTTTTTGATGTAAATCCATGTGCGGTCAAAGGCCCTGCGCAGCACGCCGGTCATGGTGGGCATGTGATAATTGGGCATCTCCATGACAAAGGGCGCCGTCTCCCGGCCGTAAAGAATGGTGGAAGTGAGCAGCTTGGCGACGATCATGGCCATGATGATGGTGATGGTCGAAATGAAAAGCATCACATAGGACTTGTGCGCCGTGAAATAAATGTTCACCAGCAGGGTATAGAGAGGAATTTTGGCCAGACAGTTCATGTAGGGGACTGTCAGGATGGTGGCCAGGCGGGAACGTTCGTCGGGTATTCCCTTGGTGGCCATGATGCCGGGAACGGCACACCCGCCCGTGAACACACCGCCGAGGATAAAGGGAAGGGTGGACTGGCCATGGAGGCCGAAACTCTGAAACACCCGGTCCAGGATGAAGGCGATGCGGGCCATGTATCCCGAATCTTCCAGGATGGCAATGAGGGCAAAAAGAATCAGGAAAACAGGAACATAATTCAAAAGGGTGTTCACACTGTCCATCATCCAGAGGGGAAGCGTGCGCAATATGGTGTCCTGCAAAAGACCGGGATCGGGAAGAAACCCCGCCACGGTGGCACGAACCCAGGCCAGGGCAGGCCAGGTGAGAAAGGTCAGCTTGTAACCCTGCACGATGGAAAGTTCATAGATGAGATAAACCGTCAGCACCAGAAAGATGGGCGCCAGACCGCGGTGCAGAAGAACGCGGTCAATTTTTTCGGAAGTGCGCACCGTGTGCACCGCACTCACTTCCACGCATTGCTCCACAATGGAAGCAGCCAGCCTGTCCCGGCACGAAACGATGTGATCCGCCGGAGAAATGTCCATTTCATCCTGAAAAGACTGGATGGCGGCATCCACGGACCCGAGAACGGCTTCCGCCTCCTGGTGCTGCTGCTGAACGATCCTCCGGGCTTCCGAATCGCCTTCCAGCAGTTTGACAGCCAGCCAGCGAAGGGGCAACGTTTCGGACATGGTTCCCGAGGCTCCCAGGAGGCTGGTGATGGCCACCACCTTCTCCTCCAGCTCCTCATAGAAAACCTGAAAACGTTCACCCGGGTCTTGCGACCCTTTCTCATTGACCGTCTCACGAATGGCCTGGCGCAACTCTCCCTTGCCGCGCTTCTTGCGGCCCACCGTTGGAATGACTTTGACGCCGAGCAGTTGGGAAAGCTTTTCATGGTCCACTTTGCGGCCGTTGGCTTCGGCCACGTCCACCATGTTCAGGGCCATGACGACAGGAAAGGACATTTCCAGAACCTGGAACGTGAAGTACAAACCTCGACGCAGGCTGGACGCGTCTATGACGTTGACAATGGCATGGGGGGTTTCCTGAAGGAGAAAATCGCGAGCGACGCGCTCCTCCAGGGAATAGGACGTGAGGCTGTAGGTGCCCGGCAGGTCCACAATCTCCACACGACCCTCATCGTCGCGGTAGCTGCCCACTTTTTTATCAATGGTCACGCCGGGATAGTTGGCGATGTGCTGAGTGGCCCCCGTCAGCATGTTGAACATGGTCGACTTGCCCGCATTCTGCTGGCCGGCGAGACCGATGAGGATATTCTTTGTTTCGGAAGACATGACAACCTTCAGGAGAACGAGTTTACATTCGATGCGATTGCGTAAAACATGTGTTAAATGCAAATATACGCGAGACTGTCCTTGGGCAAAAAGCCTCCTCAGGCGTCCTGAACCTCAATGAGGTCGGCCTCCCGTTTGCGCAGGGTCACATAATAATCCCCCAGGCGCATCTCCAAAGGGTCCCCCAGAGTGGCGCATCTCACCATTTCCACTTCCGCATTGGGCACGAACCCCAGATCGAGAAGCCTCTGCCGAATGGCTCCGTGGGCCATGTGGCGCCTTATGCGACAGCGGCAGCCTTTGGGCACCTGCGTGAGGACCTGGTTTCCATCCTTGAGCATCCCCTTGTCCGAACCACAGTCCGAACATTCCCGGGAGAGCTTTTTTTGGCCCCTTCGAAAGCAATGAAACATTTCGTTCCCCCCATATGCACATGTCCGCCACAAAATCATGTGTTCAAAAACAAGTCCCGCGGACATGAGGTTGTGAGCACCGCTGGGTGCAATGCGACTTTCTCATGAGAACCCTCAAAAGCCCCTTGTTTCATGGGGCGCAAACCTTCAAAGGCCCGTAGTTTTTTAGGTAGGGCGAACTTTAACTCAAAAACAAAACTCAGTCCACCCTTAATTTTCACATTTGAAAAACTTTGTCATCTTTCTTCCCAGAGCAACCTCCCCTCTCAACACGTGAGGTGAAAGCACGCTCCGACCTTCCCTTCCTCCGTCACGGCTTCATTGAATCGTTTCACCGCTTCCGGGGTGGGCAAGGGTTCCAGTGCAATCCCCAGTTCTTCGCAAAGCTCCCTCAGGCTCCGGGACACTTTCATGAGACCGTGGGCCCCTGTTCCAACGATCAGCCTGCGGGGGTTCTTTTCCAGCAACCCGTGAATGTCCTCCGCAATGAGCTGGTGGCCCTGCGTCCGCCACCAGCGGCTGTCAACATGACCATCGGGATAGATGATGAGATCGGAGGTGTACTCCCGACCCTTCACGACCATTTTGCCAAAGGCATACGCATCGATGGAAAATTCCATGGCCTTTCCTCCTTCCTCAAAAAAACATTTCCGGCATTCTTTTCGTTCATGGAGCACGGGAACGATGCCATGTGCCCAGATTCCCCTGAAAACAGCAAGGTCTTTGTCTTCAAGGCATGACCCGCACCCTCAACCCGTGTTAGTATAAAAATCACTTTTCTGAATCCCGACGCCATTCTCGCGGTGGAGACCGTCGGCCAGCGCGCGGGCATGTCCCTCTGGAGCCGGGATCAGCTGGAAAAATATCCATTTCTCCACCTGGATTGACAGGAACTTTCCCTTGTAAGTTCACCCCGTCTCCGGCAAGGACCTCACCTCCCCCCCCTCAAAGAATTCACAAGGTCCGCCGCCTCACCCGTTTCCTTTCAACGGCTGCCTCACTACCGGGATTCATGCTTCCAGCATGGAGGCAATTCGAGGGGACAGCACCTGGACCAGCCGGTCCCGATTGTGAAGGCCCACCTTCACCAGCGACACGTCGGGCCGGTCTTTGACTTCCGCCATGAATCCACCCCCTTTGAGAGCAACAGTGGCAACGAGATGTGAGGGGGATTGAAGAAGGGTTCGAATCAAATGAACAAAACGGTGTGACAAGCACTCCATTCTGCTCACTCCTTTCCCCCTTCCCAGAAGTCCCCGGAACTGAGAATGGACCCAGCAAACCATTGGCATGCCCCGGAAAACTGAACAATATTCTACAACCAGGACACCACCTAAAGAATATAGAGCAATTCATCCTCAACCAAACGGAATTGCAGGGTTAATTTTCTCACAAAGACATTGAAGACCGAGATTTTCTCTCGAAACCGCACACTATTGTTCATGTTCAAAGCGTCTCTATCCTTCCCTGCACCCCGTCAACCCTCTGCTTTCACCGGGTTCCAAGAATGCCTGGCAGTTGGCACGCCTATTGCTCTATTTAGGCCTCGAAAGCACGACATGAAAGATCACGCTCTCTAACAACCTCATCCGCAATCTGCAGCTGTTCCTGAAGCTCTGGTTCCTGTTCCGCTGACACTGTTTCCCCTGTTGCACTCATTTCACATTCTGCTTCAAGATCCCAATGACCCGTTCTGCCCGCGTTCTCTCTGCATTCCTGTTCGTCTCTTGCTGAAGCTGGTGCCTGTACCTGATGATGTTGATGACCTCCTGTGAAATGCTGACTGCTGCCCGATGCTCATTTGCTGATTCTCCTCTCGCCCGCTGAACCGTTCAACTCCCTGTTCCCAACTGGATTCATGCGCCCTTTCATGCTGAAAAAAAACCAGAGAGCCTCTTTCCAAAAGAAAAGCCGAAGGTATTCCCGCCTTCGGCTTTTTCTTTTTTTCTCACCCATCAAGTCATAGGCCCGCATCGCTCAATAGGTTTTCCATCGATTGTGCATCCAAAGGTACTGTTCCGGGTAGCGCAGGATGATCCTTTCCATTTCCCGGTTCATGGCTTCCGTCAATCGTATGAGCTCCTGTTTTTCGTCGTCGTGGGCAGCTGGATAAATGGGGTCGGAAACAAACCCTTCATAATGGAAATTATCCCATTTGCGGCAGCATGCCACCACCACGATGGGACGGCGGTGAACGACCGCGAGAAGGGCAGGAACGGGGGTCGCCAAGGCTTTCCGGCCAAAGAAGTTCACAGGAAGGCCCTTGGCCGTTGCCTGGTCGGGCAGCACGCCAATGGACATTCTCCTCTGAAGAAGCTTTTTAAGCTTGAAAAGTGCATTTTTTTTGGGAACAACCATTTGGCCGCTGCCCACCCGGTTGGCATAAAGCAGTTTTTCCAGAAGGGGGTTGTCCAGGGGCCGGGCCACGACAGCCAGGGGAATTCCCACCACGGAACTGGCATAGGGAAGTATTTCCCAGTTCCCGATGTGAGGCGTGACAAAAATACACCCTCCCGACTCGTCATGGATGGCCCTGGCCTTGCGGAAAAGCTCATCCACTCCACGGATGCGCTCCCTCAAATGCTCCATGCGATCCGGCCTGGCCAGCATGGAACGCACCTTCACCGCTTCAAAAGGAATCATGAAAAAGGCTTTGCAGCTCTGACGCGCTATGGCTCTCGCTTCCCCCAAATCCTCATGGCGACCGTTCAGGGCATGGCGGACGTTTTCAACGGCGATGCGGCGCCGCCTGGGAATGAAAGTCCAGAGCAGCGCTCCCAAAAAGTCGCTCAGAATCTCCAAAACTCCAAGGGGAAGAATCCGGCACAGGGTGAAGGCGCAGAGCACCGCATAGTATTCCATTTTCAGCTGGTAGGGTTTTTTGGCAGCCATGTCATTGCCCGACGCAAAGTCGTTGGTCCTGAAAAAATCTCAAATTCATTTCACCTCGATGACCGCAGCGGAGGACTGTCCTCCGATCCCGTAACTGACCGAGAGGAACGAAGAACGGCGGAGCCTTTGTGGTGCAGAGGAAATGCGCAGGGGAAGAAATTCAGGCTCTGTCTGCTCAAAGTGAAGGGTCCCGGGAATGCGCTGTTCCCTGACGGCTTCTATTCCCAAAATGATTTCGGCCAGATCGGACGCGGCCCCCATGTGCCCCGTATGAGCTTTCAGCCCCCACACGGGCACCTTTTTCGCGGCGTCCCCCAAAACCTTCAGGATGGAATTCAACTCGGAACGGTCCCCATCACGGCTGCCGCTTCCATGGGGAATCAGGCAGCCGAGGTCTTCGGCATTCATGCCGCAAACCTCGAGAGTCTTTTGCATGACCCGGAAAGTGACGTCACGGGGCACCCGAATGGAGTGAGAGGAGGCCGTCTCGATGCAGTTTCCCGTACCCTGAAGAAATGCGGGAGGGGATTGGAGACCGGCTTCCTTCACGACCCGGGGAGACACGAGGAGCAAGGCAGCACCCCCTTCCCCTGCAATGAACCCGTCTCTTCCCCGATCCAGAGGCCGATAGGAAGCGGCGCCATGCCTGCACGAAGAGAGCAGGCCCAGCCCGTGCAGTTCATAAAGACTGATTTCGTTGATCCAGCTTCCGTACCCCACGGCAAGGGCCATGTCTGCCTGTCCGAACCGGATGCTTCGGGCCGCCAGTTCGAGGGCGTGGCCACCCCCCGGAGAAAAACTGGCCAGGGAAGTGTTGGGTCCCATGAACTGACAGTGAGCGGAGAGAAAGCTGAAAAGATTGTTTTGCAGGGAGTCCAGCAGGAAAAAAGGATTCACCCTGCTCATGGCGCATTGGTTCAGTTTGGCCTGATCGATCCTGGAAGACCCGGACCCGGCGATGGCATCCTTCATGGCCGGCAGCATGAATTCACAACCGGCCTGGGTGTGGTCTCCCGAAGCCACAAACAAGGCGCGCCTCTCGGGAGGCACGCCATGGTCCTCTCCCAGGCACGACAGGGCCTCCAAGGCCGCATGGAATCCCAGACGTGCCCCCCGGTTCAAAAATTTCATCTGGGAGTGAAGCTTCTTGGGCATGGGGGGAATGACCGGGTCGAGAGAAGGGGCCCCGCATTGCAGGTGAAAGGGTCCTTCGCCCCGATGGAGGTGGCGTATTCCCGTTCTCCCTTCTTTGACGGCTTCATGGTTCTCAGCCGTCTGGCGCCCGAGGGAAGTGATGAGCCCCATGCCCACAAGAGGAATGGCGTCGGAATTGATCAAAACCTTATCTCCCTTGCCAGAACATTGAAATTGTGGCGCTGCTCTTCGGGATCTTCCAACTCATCCAGGGGAAGGACTCGCCCTTGAAATTCCGCCATGACTTTTTTCTTTCCCCGCACGGTCCCCATGCCCGAATACACCCTGCGGCCTTCCAGGGGAGTTTCCAGAACGGTCAGCTTCAGCTCCAGCTGATCGCCGGGAAGGACAAAACCATAAAAACTGCATTTTATGATTCGGTCCATGAGAAACCATTCCCGAAAATTGGAGGAAATGGCATGCAGCCAGCCCGTGAGCTGTGCAAGGGCCTCCAGCATCATGACTCCGGGCATCACCGGAAACCTGGGAAAATGGAACTCGAAAAAATCTTCTGACATGGCAACATTCTTGACACCCACTATGGTGCTGTCAGGCTCCCAGTAGAGGATGTGGTCGATCAGCAGATATCGCATGGTTCGTCTCCGGAACGCTCAATGACAAAGGGGCCCCTTGTGCCGGCCGTGGCTCAGAAATCCTACTGCCTCTTCGGTTCCCTTCCTTGCCGAGGGCCTGGTTCAGCCAGCAGGATCACCGTGGCTGCGGCATAGTTGCCCGAATGGGTGATGGAAACGGTTTTCTGCACGATGCCCCTTCTGGCGGCCATTCTGGCCGCCCAGCCCCTGAAATGCAGGACGGGCTTGCCTCCACCTTGTCCCCTGACCTCGATGTCCCCAAATCCCGACAGAAAGCCCGATGCACCGGCCCTCAACCCCAGAGCCTTGATGGCCGCCTCCTTGGCGGCAAACCTTCCTGCAAAGTGAATGGCTGGATTTTTGCGTGACATGCAGTGGGCCCGTTCAAGGGGAGAAAAGATGTCTTCGGTGAAACCTTCATGCCGCTCCCACACCCTTTCAAAGCCAGCCACGGAGACCAGGTCCATCCCCTGGAAAATTCGCATCATGAAATGGAAAGCCCTCCATCCACACAAAAGGATTGGCCCGTGATGTAACCGGAATTTTCAGAGGCGAGAAACACCACCAGTGGCGCCACATCTGTGGGAACCCCAAAACGCTGAGCGGGAATTCTCATGAGAAGCTCTTTGCTGGACCGCTTGATCACCCGCTTGCTCATGGAGGTTTCCACCACTCCGGGCAGCACGGCGTTCACCTGAATGTTTCGTTTGGCCAATTCCGCCGCCGCGGAGCGCGTGAACGCCGTCAGTCCGCCCTTGGCCGCGGAATAGCCGGTCATGCCTGCACGCCCCACCACCGCCAGAACCGAGGAGATGTTGATGATTTTTCCCGACCGCTTCATGAGCATGATGGGCACAGCCAGCCTGCAGCAGAGAAAAGCGGCCTTGAGATTGATGTCCATGACCTGCTCCCACTCACTCAGGTCCATGGCGGCGAGCAGAGTCTCCCCCGTCCGCCCCGCATTGTTCACGAGAATGTCCAGCACCCCGAACTTTTCCTTGAGGGAATGGAACATTTCCTCCACCTGGCCGGCATGGAGAAGATCTGCCTGAAACACCTCTCCGGAACCACCCTCTGCGCGGATAAAATCCACCAGTTCCTGCGCCTCTTCCGTGGAGCGATTGCAGTGAACGGCCACCCGGGCTCCCGCACGGGCCAGGGCCAGGACGATTTCCCGGCCGATTCCACGCCCTCCGCCCGTCACCAGGGCCGTCTTTCCCGTCAAATCAATCTTCATGGACAGTTTTTTTCCCACTGTAGTATTCGTACATTCGTTTCAATTCACCGGGCGCGATGCTTTCAAAGTGACCATAGAGTATTCGGTCAATCCAGGCGATGCGTTCCCCGTCCACCCATATTTCCCCCTTGCCCATGGTGTCACGGCGGGAAGAGGAAACAATTTCTCCACGAATTTCCGCGCGAAAACCCGGCCGCATGTGAGAGGGCACGGCCACACCTTCCAGCAAAATCAGAGCCGCGCTCATTTTGAAGTCGCTGGAATAAGTGATGAGCCACCCAAGGAGCTGAGCCATGGCCTCCACGAAGATCACACCCGGAACGCACGCGCTGCGGGAGTAATGGTTGCGCAGAAACTCCTCCGACAGGGAAAAAGTTTTCACGCCCTCAATGGACCTGGCTTTTTCAATGGTGGTTATGGCGTCGTAGAAAAGAAAACGCATCTTGCTCCATCCTTCAAAAAACTCACCGGCACCCCGGACAGAAGAACACCTCTGAAGGCACCAAACACTTTCATGCTGCGGTCAAAACGTGGAAGAACCTTTTCTATGCCTCGAAAGAGCCCAGACAAAGGCAGGCATTCTGGCCTCCAAAACCAAAAGCATTGGACAGGGCAACACGGTGGTCCGCCTTGCGCATTACATTGGGCACGTAGTCCAGATCACATTTGGGGTCGGGGTGCTCATAGTTGATGGTCGGCAGAATCACGGAGCGCTCCATTCCCATGAGGGTGAGAGCGCATTCGATGGCCCCCGCCGCAGCGATGGTGTGGCCCAGCATGGACTTGTGGGAACTGACGGGGACCTCGAAACTCCGCTGTCCCAAACATTGCTTGATGGCCATGGTCTCCGTGAGATCGTTTTGCTGGGTGGATGTGCCGTGGGCGTTGATGTAGTGAACGTCTTCAGGCCCAAGGCCCGCGTCTTTGAGAGCGCCTTTCATGGCGTAAAGGGCACCGAGCCCCTTGGGATGAGTGTCCGTGATGCGGTAGGCATCCGCCGCCGACCCGTAGCCAAGAATTTCCCCCAGGATGGTCGCCCCCCGGGAAAGGGCGTGGCCCAGTTCTTCCAACACCAGGGCGCCCGCCCCTTCCGACATGACAAACCCGTTGCGGCGCCGGTCAAAAGGGCGTGAAGCCGTCTGGGGAGTGGGGTACTTTTCCACCAGGGCCCGCAGGAGACAGAACCCTGACAATCCCACGAAATCGAGAGTCGCTTCAGCGCCTCCCGCGAGCATGAGGTCACAGGATCCTTCGCGAATGAGAAAAGCTGCCTCCCCAATGGCCTGGGCGCCGGCGGCACATGCGGAAGAAACAGAGAGGGTGGGGCCTTTGCAGTTGAAGAGGGCGGCCAGAGTGATGGCCCCCACGTCGGGTTTTCTTTGAAAAAAAGTCAGAAAAGGGTAACCGCCCGCTGCGTGAAGACCCTTCAGGTTCCACTTTCCGTCGGCACCCATATGGCGCTGAAGAAAGGCCATGCGATCCACACCGGGATTGTCGCCGTGGGAACCCAGGGCCACACCCATGTGGTCCCCGAACCTGGAAGTGTCCAGTCGGGCCCGCACGAGCGCTTCCTGGGATGCGGACCGCATGAGCCGAAGAGCCCGGGATGAGATCTTGTTCGTGCGAAGATCCTTGTCCCCTTCGAACTCCGCCAGCCACCGGTCCTTCACTTCCCCGCCAATGGTGCAGGGCAGGCCAGTGGGGTCGAATGAAGTGAGCCGGTCCACTCCCGACTTGCCCTCCATGGCGTTGAGAAACGTCTCTTCCGCATTCTTGCCGAGAGGGGTGACCATTCCCCATCCCGTCACCACCACACGACGTCTGGAATTGATCCCAAAGCTCAAAATATGCTCCGCTCCTCCTGAATCTTCTTCAGCCATTCCTGAATGAGATCGTCCCCGTTGGGGTAAACGGCATACTCGCCACAGGAGGCGCATTTCACCCGGAGCCCGTCTTCACAGGTCCATTGAGCGGCCCCGCAATGGGTGCACTTTTCAGGCAGAGCGTCGAGAATATCGCGAATGCCTTCCACCAGAGAGCCGATGGTGATCAGCGCAGGCACCTCGTCCATGTCCATGCCCGCTTCCAGGCGGGGCATCTGATCTCCGAAACGAATCTTCAGAAGTTCGACGGCTTTTTCCGTCAACAGGCCATCTTCATTGACGGCCGAACCCTCGCCAAACATCTCTTCCACATGCTCGAGCACGAAATGCCTGGCCATCTTGATGCCAAAAACCTGTTCCAGGCGGTAATTGATGTCAAGAAAATCCAGCGATTCAGCATCCAGATCATTGACCAGGGAGGAATCCCGGCGAATCACGTCTTCATCCACGCGCAGCGTTTCAGCGATCGCTTTTTTCAGCTCCTGAAAAATCCGCTCGTCCGTAATGAACTCGTTTTTCATGCATTCTCCTCGAAAAAAATGAACCCCAACACTCCTGAAAGTCATTGAGGACTGAGAATCGTCATATGGGCGGCGAAAGAATTGGATGCCCTGCACCTCAAAACCTTCTTTTTGATAACAGCAATCGAGGCCGGCACCCTGTAAAAGGGCCCCGCCCCTGAAGTGGCCTCACGAAGCCCCTGGGCTCCCCCTGGGGAAGAAGGGGCCACGGGAAAGGTGACGGGTGAATTTCACATGGTGCAAAGAACGTTCCCTTGGGGGACAAAGGTCAGAACCTTTGGAGTGCATTGGACATGCCCCGATCGCAAACGATGGTCTGCCCGCAAATTCCGCGGGCTGCGGGGGAGCAGAGAAACGCTGTCACATCGGCTATTTCTTCAGCCTCCACCACCAAGTGCTCGGGCAGCTGGTCCAGGTTTTCCATGTGCTGCCGAAGCACCTTGTAAGAGTCCGTTTTGACGATTCCACCGCTCACGGCATTGACCGTCACACGCCGCGGGCGCAGGCTCTCGGCGAGATCCCTGACCACAGCTTCCATGGCGGCCTTCATGCTGCCAAGAGGGTAAGCCGGATTGAAAAAGCGGCTTCCCAGGCTGGAAATGAAAACGATTTTTCCCGCCGATTCTTCCAGGAGGGGAAGTGCCTCCTGAACACAGAAGATGTTGCCCATGTAATTGACCTGAATGAGATCCCGCAGTTCCCTTTCCAGGAGTCGCTCTATGGGCTTGAAGGGAGCCCTCGCAGCGTTCAGGATGAGAAAATCCAGGCGCCCCGCCTCTCTTCCGATGGTTTCCATCATTTCTTTGACCGCAGACCGGGACGAGATGTCCGAAGCCACGGCAGTGAGCCGTCCTCCCATGAGGGCCACACGCTCCTGCAGTTCCTCCGCCTTGGCTTTCGAGGACCCCGCCCCTTTGCGGTGATTGACAAAAACTTCCGCACCGCTCCCCGCGAAGCGAAGGGCAATGGCCGCGCCAATTCCCCGCGACCCCCCCGTCACCAGCGCCACCTTGTTTTCGAATTCTTTTTCTGCCACGCAAACTCCGCAAATTCATTGCAAGAAAGCACCACAAGGTCATTCACACAAAAGGAAATTTGGTTAGCACAGCCAATGCAGAATGTCAACGAAGAGCACGCCAGGCCTGCGCATGTCAAGGGGCACAGGGTGCAACTTCCCGGCCGGAATTCGGGAACACTTTTTTTCTGTTCAAATAAAGGCGCAAATGATGTGAAGTGTGTTATAGCGTCCCACTGGAACCCCCTGGCACAGGGGTTCGCCAGGAGCGGACAGTTCAGCGGAAAACATTGTTCAACCCGGCGGCGCGCAGGGAAAAAATTCCCCAAAAACCCTGAAAAGGGACATGATGGAGGCAGGCGGAGCAGTCACCCCCTTACCAATAAGCGAACCTCACGAGGAGGCGTCATGCAGTTTGAATGGCAAGTGGCACCCATGAATGAATGGCATGGGGACGGCATTGTGTTTTTCTGTTTTGAAAAAACATCCACACCCCCATCCTGTCTCGAAAGGTGGTGGCAACAAACTTCAACCTCTTTGCCCGAATCCTATACCTGGAAAGATTTCCGCGGAAAACCTCAGGAAATCGCCCTTCATTACGAAGTTGCGAAAGAGGGCATTCCAAGGGTTCTTCTCGTGGGCCTGGGACCCGAGGACAAATTCGACCTGGAAAAATTCCGATCCGCCATGGCCGCTGCCACGCGCAAATCGAGAGACCTGCGCCTGGGAAAACTGGTGCTGCCCCTGGAAGCCCTTCAAGACCTTCCCCGGGACACGAACCGCCTTCTGGAAGAAGCGCTGGTCGTGGCAAAAACGAGCCTTCATCGTTTCGACGCCCTCAAAACCCGGGATGTGGAACCCCTTCCTTTTCCGGAGGAAATTCTCATTTCCACCGAGAACCGGCCACAGGCGCCCGCATCAGGCATTCCGCCCATGGCCGAGGGCATCGGGTCGGGCATCTGCCTGGCCAGAGACCTCGTGGTCTCTCCCTCCAACCGGGTGACCCCCTCCTGTCTGGCAAAAACAGCCCAGCAACTCTCCGGGAAGTACGGCTTCAAAGTGGAAATCATAGACCTCCAGGGAGCCCAGACCCTCGGAATGGGCGCTTTTGCGGCCGTGGCTCAAGGGAGCAGCGAACCCGCCTGCATGATCGTCTGCGAACACTGTCCCCAGGGCCTGGAAAACACCCCTCCCCTCGTTTATGTGGGCAAGGGCATCACCTTCGACACGGGTGGCATCTCCATAAAACCCAGTGCCAACATGGAAGCCATGAAACAGGACATGGCGGGAGCGGCAGCTGTTTTGGGGGCCCTGGAATGCATCGGAAAGCTGAAGATCAGGCAGCGGATCGTGGGCATCATTCCCTGCACCGAAAACATGCCCGACGGAAAGGCCTACAAGCCCGGAGACGTGATCAAGTCCCTGGAAGGCCTGACCATCGAAGTGATCAGCACCGACGCGGAAGGCCGCATGGTCCTTTGTGACGCCCTCACCTATGCCCTTCGTTACAAACCTGCCCTGATCATCGACCTGGCCACCCTCACGGGCGCCTGCATCATCGCCCTGGGCAAGCATGTGGCAGGTGTCCTCGCCAACCACGAGGGCCTCAGCAAAGCCATCCAGAACATGGGTTCGGAGGTGGGCGAAAAGTTCTGGCCTCTGCCCCTTTGGGATTCCTATTTCGAATCCATCAAAAGCGATGTGGCCGATTTCAAAAACGTGGGGGACCGGTCTGCGGGAGCCATCATCGGAGGCATTTTCCTGAAACAGTTCGTCCCTGACGACGTGCCCTGGGCACACCTGGACATTGCCGGAACGGCGTGGGCCGACAAAGATCAGCCCACATCGCCCAAAGGAGCCACCGGGTTCGGTGTTCGAATCCTCGTGGAACTCGCCAGAGATCCCGCAATGGTGAAGTCCCTTTCCTGAAGCTGGGCAAACGTCAGGACCTTTCCCTGAGCCCGGGTCCCGAAACCGTTCATGACTTCAAAAGGCGCAGGGCATCTTTCATGAGCTGCTCTTTTTTGCGCTTGGGAGGCAGGATCTTGTAAACCCGTTGGTTCTTTTCATCAAAACCCTGAACAAATCCCCTGGGAGCGGGCCTTCCGTACATGTTCAGAGAGAGGATGGTCCCCTCCGTGGGGTTTCCCGTCTTGTGAATGCCCGCGTCAAAGGCGTGCGTGTGCGCCGTTTCCCCCGCCTTGAGCAGAAACCGCTCCGCAGGGACGATGCGGGCATGGCCCTCACGGGTTCCATCGTCTTCCCGCCGGTAATTGATGACTTCGTATCCGTCGGAAGGACTTCCGATCACCCCCCACGAACTGTGGTCATGGGGAGCCGTGAATTCGCCGGGCCCCCACAGGTACATTCTCAGGGAAAACACTCCCTGGCTGTCCACGTGAAGGACCACTTCATTGTCGAACATGGTGGGGCGCCTCATGTCGGGATAACCTCCACCTCCGAGTGCGTCCTCCAGCAGATGGGTGAAAAGGCTTTTGTTGAGCAGCAGCCGGGGAAGCATTTCCCGGGTGTAACGGATACAGGCTTCATCGTTGTCCATTTTGCCCAGCTCTTCGCCGCAGCGCCGGCAAAAGTCTGCAATCTCACCGGGAACGTTTTGAGTGGATACCTTCATGACGTTTCACTTCCTCCTGAATGCGGGAACACCTCCCAATTGGTTCAGTGACAATATCGATCCTCAGGAACGATCTCCCGGGGCATCCTTCCCTTCCGGGCTGTTTTCCAGCCGCACATACTGCTGATAAAAAGGAGCCCCGCGCCCCATGTCCGTGAGGCCGGACTGAATGAGGCGGTTGGCTCCACCGCCCCGTTTCATCCAGTCCCCCCGGCGGTAGAGAATCACCTCGGGATGAAGTCCCTCCATGACTTCAACCTGCACGTTCATGCTTCCCAGGGGCGACACCAGTCGAACATTCTTCGCCAGGTTCAGGTGAACAAGGCCCGGGTGATCGGGAGCCACCCAAACCACCGGAGGAATCACCTGCTTCTCTTCGGGAATCTGGGAATGCATGGCGTCCCCCCGAATGAGGGTCAGGAAGCGGTACGGAAACCCTGGAGGAGCTTCCTCTTCTTCATGAAGTGCCGTGGGGAACCGGTACTTGCCGTCCGGGTGGTCAAAGACCATGCCCTCGTAGGCCACCGAGGGCCTGACCGCTTTCACGAAGCCCTGGCGCCGAAGTTCTTCCAGAGTGACGGGCAGAAAGGGAGCCTCGATGGATTGCCTCAAACAGCTTTCCACGTCGGGAATGTGAACGGAAGGCTCCAGCCGCCTGCCCAGTTCCCGAACGATCCAGTGGTCCGTTCGGGCTTCTCCGGGAGGATCCAGGGCCTTTTTCACGTGCTGCACATAATCGTGCATGTAGGATGACTCCACATCCTCCTGCTCGAAAGCGAGGGCGCAGGGAAGGACCAGGTCCGCCCTCATGGCCGTGTCGGTCATGAAAGCGTCCACCACCACTTTGAAATCTATTGTTTCAAAGGCGGAAACCACTTCCGAGCTGTGGGGCGCCTGATTGAGGAAGTTGGAGCCATCCACCCAAATCATCCTGATGGGGGGATCGGCCGCCTGAAGAATGTCCCGGCCTATGGTCGGCATGAGAAAAGTGCGGATGGCATATCCCCCGGGGGCCCTCGCCCAGTGCAGGTTGAGATTCCTCAGGGAATGCATGTGAAAGTAGACACCCCCTCCCGAAAGGCCGATGTTGCCCGAAAGAAGAGCCAGGGCATTGATGAAACGGACATTTTCGCCGCCATAGGCGTACCGCTGAAGTCCCGTACCGATGATCGTCGCCGTGGGAGTGAAATCCCCGTAATATTCAAGAATAGTCCGGGCACTCCTGCCGTCCACGTGGCAGCGTCTGAGCAGGTCCTCCGCAGACTCGCTGAAAATCAACCGGCGAAAACCATCGTGGTGGATGGTTTTTTCCAGCACGTTTCTGGAAACGCCCTTTTGTTCCCAGAGAAGGCGAATCACGGCCGCCGCGAGAAAACGGTCGACTCCAGGCCGAATGCGCACCCATTCATCGCTGAAACTGCCGCTTCCGTCTCCTCCCGGAGAAATGGTCAGCACGCGGGTTCCGTTCTTTCTCGCCCGGCTCACGAGGGCTGAAGTGTGAACGGAGCTTCTCGGCAGGTCTCTTCCCCAGTTGACGATGGATTTTGCGTTGAGAAGATCCATGATGTCATGGTTTTCCCGGGACCCGAAGTCCATGACACAGGCCACAAAACCGGCCGCATCGCAAAGGGACCCTCTCACCCTGGTCGCCCCCAGAGAGGAGAAGAACAGCTTGCTCACCTGCTTGAGAGCTCCCTTGGCCCCTTCCCCGTGAAAATGCAGAATGGAAAGGGGTTCCGGCCGATACTCCTGAATTTTTTCAGCACAAAGATCCAGGGCCTCGTCCCAGGAGATGGGCTGCCACTCCTTCCCACGGCGCAGCAGAGGGACTTTGATGCGGTCGGGGTGCTGCAGGCGTTCCAGAAATCCCCTGGACTTGCGGCAGGTGAAACCGGAAGTGAAGGGGTGATTCCCGTCACCTTTGAGGGAAAGCCGTCCCTTTTCGTCCTGGAAAATGAGCACGGCACAGGAATCGGGACAGTCGAGGGTGCACACCGATGGTCTGATCCGGGTCTTTTGCATGGGCATTCGGCAAACAATTTTTTTGGGTTGCACAAGCGACGGAGCTCCCAAAAGATTTCCCTGAGCACGATCCCCATTGCCCTGGCGGGCAATGCTGTTGACTTAAAATGTCTCAACCAGTGCAGCAACACCTTTATGCCAAGTGCAACAACACCTTAACGTCAAGTGCAACAACACCTTAACGTCATTCCGGCGACCTTTACGTCATTCCCGCGAAGGCGGGAATCCAGCCTTTGCAAGTTCCTGAGGATCCCCGACTTCGCGGGAATGACGTGGTAGAAAAACACACAAATCCTTAAATCAACAGCATTGGCCCTGGCGGGCCGGCATTCAGGGCTCCTGGGTTTCGGGATCCTCCTCCTTTTCAGCGGAAGGTTCCAGACCTTCCCGCCTCTTGATTTTACTGGCGAATTCCTTCAGATCAGGTCCCTCGAGAGTTTCCTTGTCCAGCAGAATGGCGGCCAGTTCCTCAAGAACATCCCTGTGGGAACTGAGAAGCCGGTTCACTTGGCTGTGGGCTTGACTGATGATGCCGTAGACCTCCTCATCGATGTCCTGAGCCGTTTTTTCGCTGAAATCACGGGACCGGGGCCCCATGCCCAAATCGAGATGGGCCGACCTGGGTTCACGGTGGTAGCTGAGAGGACCCAGTTTTTGACTCATGCCGTATTCCATGACCATGCTGCGGGCAATGTCCGTGGCCCTCTGCAGGTCGTTCTGCGCTCCCGTGGACACGTCGCCGAAAACGATCTCTTCCGCCACTCTTCCTCCCAGGAGGATCTGGAGCCGACTGTGCAGTTCACTCTTGGTCATGAGATAACGGTCTTCGGTGGGAAGCTGCTGCGTGTACCCCAGGGCGGCTATTCCCCGGGGAATGATGGAAATCTTGTTCACGGGATCGGACCCGGGCGTCACCAGGGCCACCATGGCATGGCCCGACTCATGATAGGCCACGATCTCCTTTTCCCGGGGATTCATGGCGCGGTTCTTTTTCTCCAGGCCACCGATGATCCTGTCGGCAGCCGCCTGAAAATCCGTCATGGTGATTTCTTCCCTGTCGCTGCGCACGGCAAAGAGGGCCGCTTCGTTGACCAGGTTGGCCAGATCAGCCCCCACAAATCCAGGGGTCATGGCGGCCACTTTTTTCAGGTCCACGTCGGGGCCCAGCTTGACATGCTTCACGTGAATTCTCAGGATCTCCTCGCGGCCGCGGATGTCTGGCTTGTCGATGGCCACATGCCGGTCAAACCGTCCGGGCCGCAAAAGAGCCGGATCCAGGATTTCGGGCCGGTTGGTGGCGGCCATGATGATCACACCACTGGAGGGATCAAAGCCATCCATTTCCACCAGGAGCTGATTCAAAGTCTGCTCCCGTTCATCGTGCCCTCCCATGGGATTCAACCCTCTCGCCTTTCCCAAAGCGTCGAGTTCATCCACAAAAATGATGCAGGGGGCCTGCTGCTTGGCCTGGGCAAAGAGGTCCCGAACCCTTGCAGCGCCCACGCCCACAAACATTTCCACGAACTCTGAACCGCTCATGCTGAAGAAGGTCACTCCCGCTTCCCCCGCAACGGCCTTTGCCAGGAGGGTCTTGCCCGTTCCCGGGGCCCCCAGAAGAAGCACGCCCTTGGGAATGCGCCCGCCAAGGCGCTGAAATTTTTCAGGGGCTTTGAGAAACTGCACGATTTCCTTGAGCTCTCCCTTGGCCTCATCGATTCCCGCAACGTCATCAAAGGTGACGCCCACTTCCTTTTGAGCATAGATCTTCATGCGCGCCTTGCCCACGGAAAGGACTCCCTGGGGCCCTCCGCTCATCCTGCGAATGAGATAGGTCCAGAAGAGGATCAAAATGGCGAGGGGCAAAAGCCATGAGAGCACAAGAGGTATCCACCTGCTTTCCAGTCGTCCCGTGTAGGTGATGTCTCTTTCATCCAGAAGAGTCAGCAGCTGAGGGTCCTCGATGCGCACCGTCTCAAACGGGCGCATGGTGCCCGTGGCATCCCGGAATTCGCCGCGGATGCGGTCCGAATCAAGCACGAGATTGTCCACGCGATTTTCCCGGACCCATTGTTTGAACTGGGAATATTGAATCTTTTCCCTGGGGGCGTCATACAGGAAGGCCTGCACCCATGTGAAAAGAAGGATGGCCGCAATGAAATACCAGATGGAAAACTGAGGGCGGCGTTGCGATGGATCCTTTTTGTTGGGATCTCCCTCCTCAGGCCGTCCTTTCCAAAGGCGGTCCATCCATTTTTCCATCAGACTGCGATCTTCATCGCTTCTCCTGGCCATCAAAAAAACCTCCATGGTCCCTCACATGAATACATTTCCTTTGCGCACGCCTCCCCTGGCCAGCATAGGTGAAGTCCTGAAAAAGATTTCGGTGCCCAAACGAAAAAGCCGAAAGGATTACTGATGAAATCATCTACAACTTAACCACGACTCCGGGTTTTGGCAAAATTATACAGGGGGTGAAAACGCGCGTGCCTCGCTCCTGAAAAACAAAGTGCCAATGCAGGAAGAAACTGCTTTGTAGCGCTTGCCATTTCTTTTATTTTTCCAAATTGTGGAGCGTGGTAATATGGGCGGGTGCCGTTGAATGACGGTTTTTTCACCCGCACCTGCTTTGATCCCGCTATCTCGAGGCTCCCAACGCTAAGGAGGTTTTCCCCATGAAGTTCCTGGAAAGAAGACTGGCCATTATTTTCGTTCTCTTCGCCTTGATCCTTCCAGGATTGGGGAATGCCGTTGTTTCAGTCACTCCCGTCCTGGATCGTTTCGCTTGCAACGTGTGGGCCTTTGAGGACGACTACCTGGACGACCCCTTCGATGACCCCTTCAGGGAACCCGAGATTCTCGCCCACGATCCCCTGGAACCGTTCAACAGAGCCATGTTCACTTTCAACGACCGGGTCTATTTCTGGGTTCTGCGGCCCGCTTCCATCGGCTATGGCACCGTCGTTCCCGAAGGACTGCGCATCTGCGTCCGCAATGCCTTTGACAACATCCTGTTTCCGATCCGCTTCGTGAACAATGCCCTGCAGGGCAAGTTCAGGGAAGCCGGCGTTGAAACGGGACGTTTTCTCATCAATTCCACACTGGGGGTGGGGGGGCTCTTCGAAATGGCCTCCAGGGATTTTGGGCTGCATCCCCAGGACGAAGACTTCGGGCAGACTCTGGGACACTACGGAATGGAACCTTATGTCTATGTGGTGTGGCCCTTTCTGGGACCCTCCACGGCGAGAGACACCATTGGAACCGCAGCGGATTATGCTCTCAATCCTTTTTTCTATCTCGTGCCCCACTGGTGGGGAAGAGGCGCCATCAGGAGCGGGGAGGCACTGAACGACACTTCCCTTCGCATCGGTGAATACGAAGATTTCAAAGAGGCGGCCATTGACCCTTACGTGGCCATGAGGGATGCCTACCTCAACTACAGGGCCAGACAAATCGAAAGGTAGAAACGTTAAAAAAAGACCGGAGCCTTCGCGGTGCATTTGTTCATGAAGAGGGTCAAAAAAGCCCGACCTCAGGGATCGGGCTTTTTTTTCAAACACTCCGTCCCCATGCGGGCCTTGTGGAAAAGTGGTCTTCGAGGGCGCTCACCAACCCGGGGATGGTGTAATCGCGGGGCATGAGGCTCACATCCAGGCCCCTGTCCCGGGCCGTTTGAGCGGTCACGGGCCCAATGCATGCGAGGGTCACCTTTTTCAGAAGGGGAAGCACGTCTTCTTGGGGAAACATGTGAAGAAAATTGATCACGGTGGAAGAGGAGGTGAAGGTGATGCAATCTATGCCCCCCTCCTTGAGAAGGGATAAAACCTCTTCCCTTCTGTCATGGGGAAGCACCGTTTCATAGGCGGGCACGACGTCCACCCGGGCCCCCCATCGGCGAAGGGTGTCAGGGAGCACGTCCCGGGCCACCATGGCCCGTGGCAGGAGAAAGTTCACCCCTGCAACGGATTCCTTGAGCAACCCTTCCAGAATGGCTTCTGCCCTGTATTCCCCGGGCATGAAGTCCGCCCTCACTCCGTGTGCCGCCAGCACCTCAGCGGTTTTGGGCCCGATGGCCACCACCCGCGAGCCCGCAAGGCGCCTCACGTCCCAACGGGCGTGGTACAGGCGCTCCATGAAAAACCTGACTCCATTGACGCTGGTGAACATGAGCCACTGGTAGGTGTCCAGGTTTTGAATGGCTTCATCGAGCGGCTGCCAGCTGGGCGGCGGCTCAATCTGAATGGTGGGGAATTCGATGCAGCGTGCTCCCAGCTCCAGCAACCGGCTTTTGAGATCGCTGGCCTGCTCCCGCGCCCGAGTGACCACCACGTTCAAGCCAAACAAGGGACGGTTCTCGAACCAGTTCAGTTCGCTCCGAAGCTTCACCACTTCTCCCACCACGATGATGGCGGGGGGTTTCAAGCCGGTTTGGCGCACCTTTTCAACAATATCGTGCAGGGTGCCCACCACCGTGCGCTGGAGGGGGGTTGTGCCCCAGCGAATGACAGCCACGGGAGTTTCCGGGGCTTTTCCATGAGCCATCAGGTTGGAAGCGATGTCGGGCAGGTTCTTGACCCCCATGAAAAAAACGAGGGTCCCCACTGCCGTGGCCAGTTTTTCCCATTCTATTTTTGATTCCTGCGCATCCGCGCGCTCATGCCCCGTGACAAAAGCCATGCTCGGTGTGTGATCGCGGTGGGACAGGGGAATTCCCGCATAAGCGGGAACAGCCACAGCCGCGCTGACTCCGGGAACCACCTCAAAGGGGACACCGGCCTTCACCAGCACCTGGGCTTCTTCGCCACCCCTTCCGAAAACAAAAGGGTCGCCCCCTTTCAGGCGCACCACCGAATGGTGCCTGCCTTTTTCCACGATCAGATCGTTGATCCCCTCCTGACTGAGCGTGTGGTCTCCCCCTTTTTTTCCCACATAGATGAGTTCCGCCCCGGGCGGTGCGTACCGGAGAAACTCCTCATTGGCAAGGTAGTCATAAATCACCACCTGAGCTTTCTCCAGGACCTCCCGCCCCCTCAAGGTCAAAAGACCCGGATCCCCGGGACCTGCACCCACCAGATAAACCTTTCCCTGTGTCACTGAATCCCTCCCCTTTGGAAACAACTTCTCGGTTGGGCCAAACCTTGGAACAGGCCGAAAATCAGGGCTGCGAAATGGTGGAGCCGTATATCTCCTCCAGCACCTGGCGGGCACCGGCATCGAGCAATCGCTGCCCCAGTTGCCGGCCGAGCATTTCGGCGGTTTGGGGTTCACCCGAAAGGGTTTGGCAAAAAACACGCCGCCCATCCAGTGACGCCACCAGTCCCGTGAGATGCACAAGACCGTTCAGCAGGCGGGCGTGCCCTCCTATGGGGACCTGGCACCCCCCCTCCAGTTCCCTGAGCAGGCTCCGCTCGGCACGCACGGCCACTGCCGTGGCTTCGTCATGAAGAGGTGCCAGAAGCTCCCTCACCCGGGAATCGTCACTTCGAAATTCAATGCCCAGTGCCCCCTGACCAATGGCGGGCAAAAACTCCTGGGCTTCGAGATAGGCGGAAACACGTTCTTTCCAGCCCATTCGGTGCAGACCCGCCGCCGCCAGAACGATGCCGTCATAGAGACCGTCCTTCAGCTTTCTCAGACGCGTGTCCAGGTTTCCCCGCAGGGATTCGATGGTCAGATCAGGACGCAGCCTGAGAAGCTGCGCCGAACGCCTCAGGCTGCTTGTCCCCACCCTGGCCCCCCGGGGCAGGGCAGAAAGTCCGCCACCATTGGCCGTGACCAGCACATCCCTGGGGTCTTCTCTTTGGGGAATCACTCCGATTTCCAGATTTTCGGGAAGCACAGCGGGAACATCCTTGATGCTGTGAACCGCAAGATCCACATCCCGGGAGAGAAGAGCGTCTTCTATTTCCTTGACGAACAACCCCTTGCCCCCCACTTTGGCCAAAGGCACATCGGTTATTTTGTCCCCCATGGTTTTGATGACCTGCAGTTCCACACGCAATCCCGGCCACAGGGCCTCAAGGGCCTGCCCGATGTGGCCGCTTTGCTGAAGAGCCAGCAGGCTGCCACGGGTTCCTATCTTCAAATCCCGTTTCGTCAAAATATTTTCTCTCCGTCATCGGGTCATCTGACATTTCAGTTCAGTGACAGGTGCTGCAGCTTTTTCCACTGCACCCCGCACAGGACGATGCGCCGGAACCCATCCTGCTGCTCGCCGCCCCTTTGTCTCCACTGCTCTTGAATCCAAACACGGAAAGAACACGGTGAACCTCACCGGAATGGCACCGCGGGCAGGACACGCTTTCGTCACTGCTGAAGACCAAAGTCTCAAACCTGTCCTCGCACTTTTCGCACTCAAACTCATAAATGGGCATTCAATTCCTCCCTTTGTGTGAACCCCTATTCAGTCTTTTATTCAGTCTTTGGGAAATCCCCATTTTCTCCAGTTTTTCCAAAACCGCTGCCGCAAGAAGGGGAAACATGATTTCATGGTGGCCGATGAGCGTGATGCCCCGGCCCGATGCGCCCGTTGGCCTTTGAATGACATTGACCTGAGGCCGGTAGTGTCTCTGAAAATCCATGTTCAGGGTGGTGATGCTCTCCAGGGAATGTCCCAGGTTGTGGACGACACTGACCGCTTTGAGAAAAACTTCGGGAAGCACCACGGCGGATCCCAGGTTCATGTAGACACCCTCATTGAGCAAACTCACCATGCGGCAGAAAAGACGGAAATCGTGGTGTGTCAGGGCACCCATGGCAGCCCCATCCATGGCGGGGCTCATGTGAATGATGTCCGTTCCGAAAGCCACATGCACCGACACGGGAACTTCTTCCGCCCAGGCCGTGGCCAGGAGACTCATGTGGGCAAAAGGCGCCTCCCCTTCCACGAGAGCCCTTCCCACGGCTTCCCCAAGCCCCACCCCCCCATGCGCATGCGCCGCAGCCACGGCTCCGTGTATGAATTGGGAAGTCTCCCTGGCCGCGCCGAACTGTCCTTTGCACAGATGGGCGCCCACATCCTCCGACGTTTTTCCTGCAAGGGCCAGTTCCACATCGTGGATGATTCCCGCTCCGTTGAGGGCCAGTGCGGAAAGCACTCCACGCCTCATGAGATCGGCGATGACAGGGTTGAGACCCACCTTGATGGGATGAGCCCCCATTCCGAGAATGACCGTTCTTCCCCCCTGGACTGCTTTGGCCAGAGCGTCTGCGGCCTCCCGAAACTGATCCGCTGCGAGAATGGAAGGCAGGCTTTGAAGGAATCCCTCCAGTGAGCCTCCGGGTGCCCAGGGCCTGGCGAAGTCTTCCACCTGCACCTTGCTGGGACGATCTTTGAGACTGTAAGTGTTGAGGCCTTCAAAACTGAGAGGACGCCATGGGGATTTCCTGTCCTTCACGGCTTTTGCTCTCCCCTTTCTCCTGACTTCAAAGCCAGCATTTCATCCACAAGAGCGCAAAGGACATGTCCAAGGGTGATGTGACATTCCTGCACTCTGGCGGTGACCGGAGAGGGCACATGTATGGCCATGGCACAAAACTGGTCCATGGCGGTCGTCTCCTGTCCCATCCACCCCCAGGTGTGAAGACCATTTTGCTGAGCCCATTGCAATGCCTTGATCACATTGGGGGACCGCCCGCTGGTGGAAATTCCCAGGACAGCATCCCCATCCCGGGCCAGTGCCTGCAGCTGCCTGAGAAAAATGTCTTCAAAAGCGAAATCGTTGCTGATGCTGCTGATCACGGAAGTGTCCACGGTGAGGGCGATGGCCGGCAGGGGGGGGCGATCCCGCTCAAAGCGGTTCACAAACTCCGCGGCGAGGTGCTGGGCGTCGGCGGCACTCCCTCCGTTGCCCATGAGGAAAAACCGCCCTTTCCGGCCAAAGACCGTCACGAGGGATTGGGCCATGGATGTGAGTGCCCCCTCCACCTTGCCAAGAAGTTGACGCTTCACATCGATGCTCTCTCTCAGTTTTTTTTCTGCAAACAGAAGCATGATCGTGAAACCGTTGAAAGGAGTCTATTGTCAGTGCTCCACAAAGGTCAGCATTCGGGAGTTGTGACGCATGTCCTCACGCAAAGCCGTCAGAAACATTCTGAAGAAGGGCCCGGGACGGCCGGTCCCGATCACGTGATCATCGTAGCGCACCACGGGAAGGACATCAAAAGTGGTCCCGAACATCATCAGTTCAGCGGCTTCGTAAGCCTGCCGGGGAGTTATATTCATTTCTCCCACTTCGGTCAAATGGCCAGAAGCCACCATGCTTTCCGCAAGCTCCAAAACCCTCGTGACGGTGGTGCCCCGCAAGATACGCTCAAAGCGAGGCACCAGGAAACGACGGTCCTCCGTGACCAGGCCCACATTCTCCGTGGGCCCCTCGCCCAGGTTTCCCTGCTCGTCGACGGAAACGGTGAAATCCACCCTGGCGTCTTCCGCTTCCTTGCGCATGAGCACGTTGGGCAGATAATTGCAAGACTTTATCCTGGCGAAATAGTCCCTCTTGATGGGAATCCGGCTGGTCTTCAGGACCGTCCCCTCCTCGTACTTGCTTTCGGGCGGCCCATGAAAGCGGCTCACCACAATGTAAAGCTGACTTGCGGGGCATTCATAGGGATTGACGGAAAATCCGCCGGGCCCTCTGGACACAAAAATCCTGATGACCGCATTGGGCTCATTGGCGGCCCGAACCGTGGCCACAATGGTTTCTGTGAGTTCCTCCCATCCCATGGGCAAGGGGAGAGAAAGGGCCGCGAGGGAATTTTTCATTCGCTGGAGATGCCCCTGCAGTCCATAAATGTGCCATTCCACACTTTTCAGGGCTTCAAAGACACCGTCTCCCCGGTGCACCAGATGGTCGTCAATGGGGACCATCATCAGGGCGGGGTCGGTGACGATGCCCCCATACCAGCTGGAATACATGGCCAGGTAATCCCGGTGAAAATCAGGCCTGGTGGCGAGGATACGATCCACGGCCTGGTCAAAGCTCAGATGTACAACACGATCCTTCATGCCGGCTCCCTACCCGTCTTCCTGCTTCATTCCTGCGGAAGACCATTTGACTTCACAACGTACTGAAGAGTCCCCTGCTGAATCCCCGGGATTTTCAGCTTTGTCTTGTCCCGAAATCCTGGGCAGTTTAGGATTCATTGTTTCAGCAGGAAGGACGAAAACCCGATTGAAAATAACCATGAACCCCCCCTTCCGCAAGGAAAAAGGGAGATGGAGCAGCCGCGACCATGGATAATGGAAACAGGCCCCGATTGAACACCATCGTTTTCGACTTTGATGGAACACTTGCGGAACTCAAACTGGACTTCGACCACATGAAACTGCAGCTGCACCAGCTGGCCACCAGGGATTTTGGCTTGAATGTGGACGTTCCCCACCTGCCGGCCCTGGAATGGGTCGAAGTGGTCTGCAGCCAGCTGAGAGCCCGCAACGGAGTGCACCACCAGCAGTTCCGCTCCTTGGCCCTGAGCCTCATCGTGGAAATGGAGCTGGAAGCCGCCCGGCATGGCCAGCTTTTTCCCTTCACCAAGACCCTTCTAAAGGAACTCGCTCAAGGGGGAATCAAGGTGGCCATCATCACCCGGAACTGTGGGGAAGCGGTCCGACACGTATTCCCCGACATGAGCATTTATTGCACCACCCTGCTGACCCGGGATGATGTCCTTCGGGTCAAACCTCATCCGGACCATCTTTTGCAAGCGCTTCATCAACTGGGCTCAACCCCCGAAACCTCCCTCATGGTGGGAGACCACCCCCTGGATGTGGAAACGGGACGGAGGGCGGGCACCATGACGGCAGGGGTTGCCACGGGAAGAACAACGGAAGAGGACCTTCTTCGAAGCGGGGCGCATCTGGCTGCCGGAAATTGCCGGGAGCTGCTGCAGGTTCTCCGCCAGGGCCAATGGCTGTCCCCTTTACAAAAGACGACCATGAGCTGAAGACTTTTTCTCAAGGAACAAACTGAAAAGGGAAACTGAACAGGCAAGGCAGAAAGTTATGGCAATGAAGCGAATCGAAGTTTTTGTGCCCACTGTGCGCGTCAGAAGAGCGGTGCTGGGCTTCACGGGCTGGCCCGATGCGGGCCGTGTGGTTCAGCATACTTTTGAAGAAATCAACGAGGCCCTCCCCACGGAAAGGGTTGCCGCCTGGAACCTGGATGGCTTCTGGCAAACGGATTCACTGAGGCCCCTCGTGTCCCTGGACCATGGTCAGATCCAGGAGATGGAATGGCCCGAATACGATTTTTTCCTGGCCCGGCTCCCCTCCTCGGAAAACGTTTTGCTGGGCCTGGGCCCTGAACCGACGGCAAACTGGAGCGTTTTCTCTCAGGAGCTTCTGAATCTTCTGAAGATCTGGAACTGCAGGGAGTTGTGCCTTTTGGGGAGCCTTTATGACCAGGTGTTCCATGACGAGGTTCTCCTGTCAGGACTGGCCCAGGACAGCATGGGCATCAACCAGATGAAAGATCTCGGTCTCGAGCAGATCAAATACAGCGGACCGGCGGCCGTGCATTCCGCCATCATGGAAGAGGCCCGAAAGTCACCCCTGCGCTGCCTGGGAATCTGGGCACACTACCCCTCCTATCTCAATGGGCCCCATGAACTTCTCGTCGCCGGTCTTTTTCAGAAAGTGGGGAGCCTGCTGGGATACGAGGCGGACACCCGGACCCTTCTGAAAAACTGGAAACAGCGTGAGAGGCAGATCGAAAACCAGATCGAACACAATCCCCAGTTGCGCGAAAACCTTCAATCCGTGGCCCGGTCAAAAGCTGCTGTGAGCGTTTCTTCCGGGAACAGGGGGAAACTTCTGCGCATGGACGAATTTTTGAGCAGAAGCACCGGCGGTCAGGAGGAGAACCCCCGGGCATTTGAGAGAGGCATGAGCATGACCGGTCAGCACAAGCAGATGGAAGATTACACGGTGGCTCACTTTCAGGAAATCGCCAGGCAAAACCGCTTTCCGGAAAATGCCCACATTCCTCATGACAAGGATATGTGCGGCATTTGCCACCCGGACAAAACGAACATGGACCCTTTCCACTTTTATTTGAAAGTGGTGACCCAATCCATAAAGGTTCGCCGGCCCCGACTGGACAAACACCTTTTGGCCCAGATGAATGAGGATCTCGCCATGATGGGCATTTCCAGGGAATTGTCCATGGATCAGCTGCTCCATGGCCAGGAGGAAGCCCTTGAGATCTGGAAGGACTGGATTCGGGATGCCCTCGCCACGGGGCTTTCATTGCTCGCCGTGCACAGCGGCACGAGCCTGGAGTTCGACCTGGAGGAGGCAAAAGAACGGGGCATGGGGGATGTGATCGAATCGAGCGTTTTGGAAATCATGGAGCACCAGAAAAGGAATCACGTCCCCGAGTGAAGGTTCAGGCCCCTTTCTTGGCGGGGTGACGGGACAGGACGGCACCACTCCTTTTGAAAGGGACCTCAAAAATCCCCGAATCGGCAGCCCCGTCTCTCCTGTGGACCTGCGTTCATTTCAACAGGTCGGCCAGCGCCTCTTCCGCATGGGGAAACTGAAACACGAAACCTTCTTCCAGCAGACGCCGAGGCAACGCTCTCTGGCCCTTGAGAATCACTTCACCAAAATCCCCCAGGGCCATGCGAATCATGACAGCGGGAACGCCGGGCATGAGCACGGAAGTCCCCAGGGCCCGGGCCAGGACTCCGGCAAAGTCCCTGTTGGTGAGGGGGTTGGGCGCGGTGCAGTTGAAGGGGCCTTTGAGGTGCGGATTTTCAAGGAGAAAAAGGAAGATGCGAAAGAGGTCTTCCATGTGAATCCAGGGAAACCATTGCTTTCCGCTTCCCAGGTGGCTTCCCATATACTTCCTGAAAGCGGGAAGCATTTTGCTGAGGGCTCCCCCGTCCCGTCCCAAAACAATTCCCAACCGGCAGATGGCCACTCTCACACCCCAATCTTCGGCCCTGAGAGCTTCCTTTTCCCACTTCACACCCAGTTGGGCAAGAAAGTCATCGCCGGGGGGAGTGTCCTCCGTGAGGACCGTATCGTCCAGGCGGCCCCCATAGTATCCCACCGCTGAACCGCTCAGCAAAGTGGCAGGGCTGGAATCCCCCCTGAGAGCCTCCACCAGGTGGCGCGTGGTCAAAATGCGGCTGTCTTCGATGACCTTGCGCGCTTTGGAGGTCCAGGGAGTGAATATGGTGGATCCGGCCAGGTTGATGGCGGCATCGTGTCCCGAAAGGGATTCCTGCCAGTGGCCCGGCTTCGTTGGATCCCCCTCCACCCAGGAAACTTTTGTTTCCCCCTTCTCCCCCCCTTTGCGCGCTGATCGCGTGAGGACGGTCACTTCATGCCCCTCCTCCAGGAATCTTCTGGTGAAGTAGCTTCCCACAAACCCCGTTCCACCCGTCAGGAATAGTTTCATGAACCTTTTCTCCTCACTCTCCGGCAAAGTTTTCAGTTGAGGGCCATTCGGGCCAAATCACCAATTTTGTGATGTTCCACCTTTCCCTCATGAAAAACAGGAATGATTTCCTCATCCTTCAAGAGTTCTTTCAGGGCGGGGACCGCGGAAGGGGATTGAAGATGACTCAGCACCCGGCAGGCCAGGCCCCGATGGTGAGGGTCTTGTGATTTGAGATAGAGCACAAGATCCTCCACACTTCTCTGCACCAGTTCAGGCCTCTTCTGGGCCAGCCTTCCCAAACCCCAGAGCACCCCGCGCTCCAGCAGGTCATTGCCCAGATGATTTCCTTCATGGCTGATGTATGAAGCCAATATTCTGTGATATTCCCCCGCAAGACCCCCGTGGCGGGCCATGATCTCGCCCATGGCTTCCCCTGATCCCCATCCGGAACAACCCGATTCATCGTTCAGGTTCCACATGAGGCGCCGCATGATGTCCCGGGCCTGCTCCATGTTTTCGTCGGCCATTTTATTCATGACCACGCCAATGGCCGTGACCGCACGCCCCTGGAGGACAGGGTCGAGGCTGTACATAAAAGAGAGAAGAGGGTTGATGACCTTTTTGGGCGGCCACCGGGTCCAAAGGTCCAGCCGCTCCTGGAAGTCCGGGGCCTCGAGCAGTTCGCCCACCTGGAACCTCAGGCCTCTTTTTCCGACCGTTTTCCCTTCCAAAACATGCTCCTGATAACAACGAAAGGAGGACTCAGTCCTTTTCCCACTGGATACAGTCCGTGGGGCAACAATTGATGGCCTCATCCACACAGTCTTCGGGATAACTGTCCATGGGGGCCACCTCAATGTAACCGGCATCATTGACCAAAAACACATGGGGGCAGAGCACCAGGCAGGCTTCGCATCCCACGCACCGGCTCAGGTCGATCACGGGAGTCTTGGGCGTCATTGGATTCACTTTTCAGTTTCTGGTCAGAAGATAATTGTACGCGGAAAGAGCGGCTTTGGCACCTTCTCCCACAGCCACCACCACCTGCTTGAAGGGCACGCTGGTCACATCGCCGCAGGCGAAAACCCCGGCCATTCCCGTGCGGCATTCCATATCCACGAAGATCTCACCTTTTGGATTGGTGGCGAGGGTCTCGATGAAAAGCCGGGAGTTGGGCATGGTTCCGATCTCCACAAAAACCCCTTCCACGGGCAGGAGCCGAACCTCACCGGTCCTGAGGTCCTGCACTTCCAATCCTTCCACCATTTTGTCCCCCACAACGCGTATGGCCTCCCAGAGAGTGAAAAGGGTCACATTGGGGGAACGAGTGACCTTGTCCACATAGATGGGATCGGCAGTGAGGCGTGTGAGGGAAACCAGGTGCACATGGCTGGCAATGGGAACAAGGTCCAGGGCGGCCTCCAGCCCTGAATTTCCTCCGCCCACAACGGCCACCTCGGCCCCTTCATAGAGAGGAGCGTCACAGGTGGAGCAATAGGCCACCCCCTTGCCCGCCAGCTCCTTCTCGCCGGGTATGCGGAGAAGCTGATGGCCGCCACCCGTGGCAATGATCACCGTCTTCCCGTAATAAGTCTTTCCATCTTCAAGGGTCACACTTTTCACGGCGCCGGCCAGCTGCACGGAAGCGATGCTGTTCCCGAGCACCGTCTCCACATTGAAAGACTGCACATGGTGTTCAAATTTCTTCACCAACTCGGCAGCGTTCACCTGGCTGAATCCCAGGTAATTGTCCACATCGCTGGTCCAGGCGAGCTGGCCTCCCACATCCTGGCTGATGATGAGGGTTTTCATCATTTTCCTGATGGTGTAGATGGCCGCGCTCAGCCCGGCCGGCCCGGCTCCAAGGATGATGACGTCAAAAATGACCGCCTCCGCTCTGGGAGCGGAAACTCCCAGCTTCCGGTAAAGCTCCCCCGAGGCCTCCAGTTCCACCAGGTGAGCATACCCTCCCACGGGTTCTCCGTGGATGACGATTTGAGGAAGCACTCCCGTGCCAAGCGCCTCCTTCATTTCCTGCCATTGACTTGAACCGGGCGGAGCGTGCACTTCCTCGTAATCCAGGCTCTTGTCGCGAAGAAAGCTCCTGGCACTCTCACAAAAGGGGCAACCCTCCATGCTGTAAATCAAAACCCTGGCAGATTTCACGAAAACTCCCCTTCCCACCGGCAATTATCCAAGAGCCTTGAGTGCCCTGTCCACATGCCCCTTTTCAAAACCCACAATGACTTCGTCCCCGATGCAGATCACGGGAACGCTGCGGGCTCCTGACACTTTCTTCATTTCAGCGAGAGCCTCCTTGTCCGCTGTCACGTCAAAGGCGTCATAATCGATTCCCTTTTCATCCAGGTAATCTTTCGCCTGCTTGCAGTAATGGCAGGTGGGTGTTGAATAGATCTTCACTTTGGCGCTCATTTGCTTGCCCTTTCTTTTTTTTTTGCAGGAGTTGTCCGGATCGGGACCATGCCGTATTCCCTGGAAGAGACGATGCTCATTCCACGCTTTGTGGACGCGCGAAGAAGATCCCCTGGCAAAGGATAGCAGCCGGGTGAATGCTCCTCTGAGGATTCAGCAGGATGCCGTGCGGGCAAGGCCTTGAGCACGGCATCCCTCTTGTGAGCGACATCAGGACCGATATCCATTCAGGCACCAGTGCCCTGAAGAAACGACGCGATAGGCTTCACCCCTTCAGGGCATGGACGTCAGCGCTGGCGCTTGTATTGAAGTGAGAGTCTTCGAAGGTGTTCCTGTTCTTCCTTGACCAGTTCACCAATGAACTGCTTTCCCTTTTGCCCGTCGGTGGCGTCCTGAATGGTCAGAAAGAAAATGACGGAATCCTTTTCAAATTCCATGGCCATTCTCAGGGCCGACCTGGCGTCCTTCACTTCCGCCAGCTTGGCTTCGAAGTCCCCCTTGATGAAAACATGGTTGTCCGCCGTGACCTGAACATAGGCACTCATTTCATTGTTGGGATCAAAAACAGTGGACTGGGAAGCCTGCGGGGGAAGTTCCTTTTTGATGGAAAGAAACTTTTGACGGTGTTCCACCTCCTGCTGGGCCAGGTCTTTAAAGAGGTCCCTGATCTCCGGATCGTCGATCACCTTCACGGCCTCCTCATAGAACCTCTTGCCATTCTCTTCCACCTTCACAGCAATGTCGAAAACTTCTGCCGCATTGAAATTGAAAATCATCGCTACAGCTCCTCGTTGTTGTTTGGCTTCGCGGGGAAGACTTGACTCAGGAATCGCGTTCATCCAAACTCTCCGTTGGCCTTCCGCATTTCAGGAGTCGCTCGAAAGGCCAACGGAAAGTGAAAACCCTTCAAAATATGTGCGAATCTTCTCGTGCCTTGCCTGGTCTATTCCTTTTCGAAGTCACTCTTGGATGCTCCGCAGATGGGGCAGGTCCAATCCTCGGGCACTGCATCAAAAGAGGTTCCGGGGGCAACGCCGTTGTCGGGGTCGCCTTTGGCAGGGTCATACACATAGCCACAAACTTGACAAACATAACGGTCCATTTTTGCTCCTTCCACTTGGTTTCATGTTCAGACTGATTTTCTTGCTGTTTTTTTCGACGCTCAAATCACCTGTATATCATCAAAACACCCTGAACTTAAGATGTTTGGTCCCCGCCCTGTTTTTCCCGCCTTTTATGGCGCCTCCACACGTGCTCCAAACGAAGAGCGTTGCTCACGACGCAAACAGAACTCAGGGCCATGGCCGCAGCGGCGAGCATGGGGTTCACAAATACACCCCAGAAGGGATACAGAGCCCCCGCAGCCACACCTATTCCCAGCAGGTTGTAAAAAAAGGCCCAAGCCAAATTCTGTTTCATGACGCCCATGGTCCTGGAAGAGAGTTGTATGGCGTCTGAAAGCAGCCTCAAATCATCCCTCAAGAGGACCACGTCACCCCATTTCAGATCCCCATGGGTTCCTGCACCCACCGCAATGCCCACATGCGCGGCGGCCATGGCCGGAGCATCCCTGCTGCCGTCTCCCACCATGGCCACCAGCCGCCCTTCTCTTTCAAGACGTTGAATCTCCCTGGCCTTGTCCCGGGGAAGAACCTCGGCCATGATGGCGTGAATTCCCGCCTTTTCAGCTATGCACTGAGCCGTTTCTTCCCCGTCTCCCGTCATCATGACCACCTCGAGATTCATGTTTCCAAGGAGATTCACTCCCTCACGCGCCCTGTCCTTCAGATCGTCCGCCAAGGCGATGAAGCCGAGAGGACGATTGTTGAATGCAACATAAACACCCGTTTTACCTGCTGCAATACTTTCCTGGACTTTTGGTTCCAGGGAACTCCAGTGGTCCTTCTCCTGCCTGAAAAATTTTCTGGTTCCCAGAACAACCTCACCGCCTTGAATGCGAACCCGGACCCCAAGCCCCCACACGGGCTCGAAAGCCTCCACCGCTTGCAGTTCAATCCCTTCCCTTCTGCCCTCTTCCACAATGGCCCGGGCAACAGGGTGCCCGGAGAGCGCCTCCACGGAGGCGGCGACTCCCAACAGCTCCCGCCTGGAAACACCTTCCGCTGGCACCACATCCGTGACCCGGGGAAATCCGCGTGTGAGCGTTCCCGTCTTGTCAAAGACCACCGTGTCCAGCTTGTGGACTTTTTCGAGACTTGCGCCCCCCTTCATGAGAATCCCCTCACGGGCACCCAGTCCGGCCCCCGCCATGAGGGCAGCGGGAGCGGCCAGCATGATGGCGGAGGGAGAGGATATGATGAGAACAGACACAGAATTGAGCAGCGCCTGGCTGAAGGGAACACCGGGCACCAGAAAATACCACAAAAGGAACACGGCCGCAGCGATGACGATCACCAGGGGCACAAACAGGGAAGCCACACGGTCTGCAGATTTTTGAAGGGAGCCCCTGGACTCCTGGACCTTTTCCAGATGCATGATGATCTGAGCCAGCAGCGTTTCCGCGCCCACGCGGTCCCCTCTGAAGGTGAAAGTTTCCCCTCCATTGACGGTTCCCGCAAAGACGCGGCTTCCCTCCTTTTTGACCACGGGAAGGCTTTCACCCGTGAGCAGGGATTCGTCCACGGAAGAACTGCCCCCCACGAGCAAACCATCCGCCGCGATTTTCTCCCCGGGACGGACCACCAGGATGTCCCCTGCCTCCACCTCCTTCACGGGCACTTCCAACTCCCGCCCCCCACGCAGAATGCGGGCGGCGGAAGGCATGAGAGCCATGAGCTTCCCGACGGCCCCGGAAGCTCTGAACCGTGCCCTGAGTTCCAGGTAGCGCCCCAGGAGTGCGAGGGCGACCACCATGGCCGCCGCATCGTAATGGACCGGAAGTTCTTTCACGCCTTCACTGGAAAACAGAGGATGCAGGGTGGCCGAAAGGGAATAGAGGTAGGGGGAAAGGCTCCCCATGGCCACCAGGGTGTTCATGTCCGCAGTCTTTCGGCGGGCAGCCCTCACCGCCCCCCTGAAAAAAAGCTGCCCCGCCCAGAAAAGGGCGGGGGTGGCGAGCGCCAGGAGAATGAACATCATGGTCTGGCGGGGGATGCCCCCGGGAAAGGGGAACCAGTGGGGCATGGACCCCATCAGCACCATTGAACCCAGTCCCAGGCTTACAAGGACCCGAACTTTCAGCTGTTGAAGCTCTTCACGCCGAGCCGCTTCCAGCGGGTCTTCCCCCGCATCACCACGGGCGGTCACCGGAAAGCGGCAGCCCATTTCCCCGACTCTTTTCCGCAGGGCTTTCCAGGGAAGAATGAGGGGATCGTAGAAAACGGTGACGCTTCCCGTGACAGGATTGACCGCCGCATCGCCCACGCCCTCCGTATTCCGGAGGCCCTGTTCCACCCTTCCGGCACAGGCGTCACAGGTCATCCCCTCCACGGGCATGAGGGCCCTAGCCCATTTCATACCCGGCCTTTGAGATTTTTTCCTTCACAGCCTGGTCATCGACGGGTTTGTTCTCTTCATAGGAAACCTGGCCCGTGTTCAAATCCACCTTCACGTCCCCGACACCCTCCAGTTCCTGAAGGGCCTTGGTGACCGCTTTCACGCAATGCTCACAAGACATTCCCTTGACCTTGATCGTTTTCATGGTGCTTCTCCTTTCATAAAGTTGATTCCTGAGTTACTCCGTGGGAAAAGTGAGGTGAGCCCCGTGCCATCCGATGAGGGAAACCAGCGGGGCCATGGAAAAGATTAAAAGGACATAAATGACACTGGAGAAGGAAAGCGAATCCAGAATTTCGGGATTGCTCACACGCCAGACGAATGCCACCAGGGCAAAGAGGAAGAGTGGCAAAGAAGCCAGCAGCTTCACATGGACGGCTTTGCTGGGTCTGGCCATGTAGTTGACCCACCAGGTGAAAAGCCCGGTCAAAATGACCACGGGCATGAAAAGCACTCCCCCTGCAAGGCAATGCAGCGCCGTGGTTTCCAGGGATTTCACGCCCGTGATGAGATAGAGCAGCGTGAAAGCCGCCGCGGACAGGGAAAAAACGATGGGAAAGTGAACGGTCATGGGGTGAGGGTGCCTTTGCAGAAAAGGGTACCGATCCAGGTAGCGAGCCACGGCTTCGGGCAGCTTTTGAAAAGGCTCTCGGGACTCCTCCATGAGAACGCCCACCTGGGGATACCTTTCCAGAACCTCCGTTCCATGCGGGGCCGCCTGAAGATCCACGCTCAGATCGGTTCCCGCATGGTGACGCCGCATGTGAAGCCCATCCTTCCACAGCTTGCTCTCCGTGACATCGTAGACCTTTCCCCCGTGAGCGATGTAAACGGGCTTTCCATCTTTTCCATTGAAATCCGCCAAATCCTCCGACCGGAACTCGCGCATGACTGACTGCCCCCCCTGGCATGATTCGCCGATGATTGTGTTTTCTGCCTGGCCTCAACCGCCGTGGTTCGGTGACGAAAGGGATTT
>Ga0207421_10001004_pt1 | contig 36737 bp, 32 predicted proteins | sample SodLakKL_010_SED_4_FD_187542 | JGI IMG/M metagenome (GOLD analysis project Ga0207421, IMG submission 187542) | Alkaline sediment microbial communities from Lake Tanatar, Kulunda Steppe, Russia - 8KL_010_SED (SPAdes) (version 2) | ecosystem: Environmental > Aquatic > Non-marine Saline and...
GGCAACTTCGGTTTCCCGGTGGCAGTGAGCCTGTACCTGCTCGTGCGCCTGGAGGGTAAACTGGAGACTTTGACCGAAAGCATCCATTCACTTTCTGCGGCACTCTTAAGGCGTTAACCGGGAAGATTAAAAATTAAAATCAGGAGGTTTTGTTGATGAGTAAAGCGGTGGTTGTGCTTGACCCCGGGCATGGCGGTTATGACCCCGGGGCGGTGGCGCACGGTCTGAAAGAAAAAGATTTAAACCTGGCCCTCGGCCTGGCGGTGGCCGAACGGCTGGAAGAGTTCAAGGTGCTTTTAACCCGCGACCGGGATGTTTTTGTCTCCCTGGCCGACCGGGTCGCTTTGAGCAGGCGGGCGGAAGCAGACCTGTTTTTATCTCTGCATGCCAATGCCGGGGGCGGCCGGGGTTTTGAATCGTTTGCCTACAGCGGCCTTAAACCCGGGCACCGCGCCTTTGTTGCGCAAAAAAGCCTGCACGCCGAGGTGATCGGCGTGCTTAAAAGCTGGGATATCATCGACCGCGGTTTAAAGCAGGCCGCCTTTTACGTGCTGAAGCATAACCCGGCCCCGGCGGTGCTGATCGAATCGCTTTTTATCGACAACGAGCGGGAAGCGGGTATCTGGCAAGAAAAGCATTTTGTCCAGACCCTGGCCACGGGGGTAATCCGCGGTGTGCGCTCTGCCCTGGGCCTTTCGCCCGAAAACGGCGCTGACGCGGCGCCGAAACCCAGGCCGGATAAGCCAGAACACAAGTCGCTTTATACGGTGCAGGTGGGCGCTTTTGCCTACATTGACAATGCGCGGCAGAGGCTGGCTGAGGCCCGTGAAGCCGGGTTTGATGACGCATATATCTACCACAAGCATTTTTAATACTACCTGCCCGCATTTTTATGCCCGGGAGCCGGCTTTTTAAACAAGCCGGCCCCGGGCGTTAAAAGCTTCCTGGGCAAGAGCGCTTTGCTGTTACTGCTGATGCAGGATCATCAGGCAGCAGGTAGCTTTATTTGTACTTAATCGTAAATTCCTCGCCTTTGACCATCGGGCCCACGGCGTTATAGGGGGTTAAATCCAGGGTTTGCTCATAGAGGTTGCGCCTGGGCAGCATTTTCTGTTTTCTTTTCCTGCGTTCACGCTTCGGCTTGCGATCGGGATGACCCACAGATAACACCACCTGCATTAAATGTAGAGCGCATAAAACAAAAACATCGTCCGGCCTGGCAAATTGCAGCCTGGATTAAGAAAAAGGCCAGAGCTGTGCCGGTGTAGATTTGACGCTTTTTTGTTGCGCTTACTCTTATTTATTATTGTACACTTCCTGGTCCAAAGGTCAATAGATAATTCAGGCCTTAAAAAGGCGGGAGAGGAAAAAAGCTTTTTTCCGGGGGTGGGCGGCAGGGGTCAGCGGGAGGGGCAGATCGAGGGTCCGGTCATCGAGCAGGTGACCGGGCCTGGTGGTAAGCATCAGTGCAGCAAAACGATCTCCTTTTTCCTGTTCGAGGTACGCAGCAGCTTTATCTACAGCCAACAAAGGGGTGGACGGACCATGGACATCGGTGGCCAGCAGGTGGACCAGGTTGGCATCGAGCATAAAACGGGCTGTTTTTTGGGCGGCCGGACCGATCCGGCCGATAAAGGCAGCCCAGGTAACCTGGAAGATTGCCCCGGCCTGGTGCAGGCGGTAGAGTAAGCGGTGATTTCTCTGCAGGGCAATAACCCTTTCCGGGTGGGGAATAACCGGCCGGTAACCTTCGGTGCGCAGGCTAAAGAGCAACTGCTCGGTATACACCGGCAGGGGCTGGAGCATCGGCAGTTCAAGCAGAAGGTATTTTGTTTGGTTCAGAGTCAATGTTTCACCGGCCTGCAGGCGCGCAGTGAGGTGCGGTTCAATCAGCTGTTCGGCGCCGGGCAGAAGTTTTAAAGGGACGTTTTGCCGCTTTAATTCATCCTGCAGCTGACCGAGCCGTTTTAAAATAAGGTCCGGGGCCGGTTTGCCTTCAAATGTATGCGGGGTGGCCACCACTGTGTCATAACCGGCGGCGACCAGGTCGCGGGCGAGCATTACCGCTTCTGCCATGTTGCGCGGGCCGTCATCTATCGCCGGTAAAATGTGGTTGTGCATATCGATATAATGCGCCATCAGTCAACTCCTTGCTATGATTATAGCGCTAGAACAGCGACGGTGAATAAAACCCTGCTTTCCCGGCCGCCTGGGGTGCAGGGCAGATTTATTCAAGCCCGGTTTGCTTTTTCCTGCAGGCGCTTGACGATGCCGGGGGCGACCTTGGTGACGTCTCCCGCACCCATAGTGATGATCAGATCGCCGGGGCGGGCAACGGCCAGGGCCTGTTCTTCAAGCATATCAAGATTATCGCATTGAAATACCGGAATATTGCTATAATAGCGGATTTGATCGGCAAGTATTTCCGAAGTAGCCCCGGGGATCGGCACTTCACCGGCTGAATAAACGCTGTGCAAAAGGAGCAGGTCCGCATCGTTAAAGGCCCTGGAAAATTCATCAAAAAAATAGGCTGTGCGGGTATAGCGGTGCGGCTGAAAGACGCAGATCAAACGGCGGCAGTCGGGACGGGCCGCCTGCAGGGTAGCCTTGATTTCGGTGGGATGGTGGGCATAATCGTCGACCACGGTTATATCGTTGACGGTGCCGAGCACTTCAAAGCGGCGGCCGACCCCTTTAAATTCAGTGAGACCGGAAGTGCATGCAGCCAAATCCAGGCCGATATGGTCAGCCAGGGCCAGGGCGCCGGCAGCATTATAGACGTTATGCAGGCCGGGCACGTTCAGGGTTACCGCCGGCGCGCGCAAAACTCCGCGGTAATAAAAATCGAAGGTGGAACCCCTGGCCTTTAAATTGATGTTCGCCGCATAATAGTCGGGCTGGATAGTTTTTGCATCCTGTCCGCTTAGGCCGCCGATTACAGGCGACTGCGGATCAAGCCCGTAATAGAACACCCGGCGCTCGAGGCGGGAACCGAGGGCACAGAGGGCGGGATCGGCGGCGCAGAGTATGGCGGTTCCGTCAGCGGCGAGATGCGAAAGAAAGGTGCTGTAAGCTTCAAGCAGGCGGGAATACTCGTTGTTATAATGTTCGAGGTGATCTGCTTCCATCCCGGTTATCAGGGCCATCCTGGGATAGTAGCGGGTAAAAGAGCTGTCGCTTTCGTCGGCTTCGGCGACCAGGTAGCGGCTTTTACCCAGGCGGGCATTGCTGCCGTAGGCGGGAAGAACCCCGCCGATAATGGCGGTGGGATCGAGACCGCCCGCCTCTAAAAGCAGGGCGACCATGGCCGTAGTGGTCGTTTTGCCATGGGCCCCGGCCACAGCAATTCCGTAAGCGTCGTTCAACAAGGCGGCAAGCAGTTCGGAGCGGTGCCAGAGCATTACACTGCGGCAGACCGCTTCAAGCAGTTCCGGGTTGCCGGAAGGAACGGCGGTGGAATAGACAACCAGCTCAGCGGAGCCAAGATTGCCCGGGTGGTGGCCGATGATCACCGTCGCCCCGCGCTCGGCCAGATATTCGGTCAGGGGCGATGCCTTAAGATCCGATCCGCTGACCCGGAAGCCCTGCTGCAGAAGAATCAGGGCCAGGGCGCTCATACCGTAACCGCCGATACCGATAAAATGGACCTGCTTGATACCTGGTGGGAAAGACAATAGCTAACCTCCTGTAGAGTTCTGGCGACACCTAAGTTAGCAAATCCATTATAGCATAACAGCTAAAAATTTTGTCCCCCGAAAGCGGGAATAATCGCCGGAAATATTAAGCAAAAATTCCGCTTGAGCTTTAATTCGCGCGGGTTCAAGGCTGATATTTAAGGCTGGAGCCGAAAGTTTTTTTAGAACCATTTCTGAATTCGCTGCAGCCGGGTTTTTATAATATTATGGGCGCTGCTAGTAAAAAGGGTAACTTGCACCGGCTCCTCAATTCTTTACGGCAACTGATTATGTTACCAGCACAAAGGTTCGGGGGTCTAAAAGCACTGATTTAGCAAGGCTGAATTTAGTTCCATTTAAAGTAATCCACATTATACACAAAGTTATCCACAGAAAAAAGCCTGAAACACGTTCATTTTACCCGGTTATGAACAGCAGAAACAAGATGTTGACATAAAAATCACGGAAAGCAGTCAAATGTCAACCTGCGCCTTTTAACCGCAAAGGTTTCCGGCGCCCGCCAGCTGCCAGCTTCTAAACTTTAAACTCCAGGGTCAGGCCGGGATGAGCGTTAAGATCGAGGCAAGCATATTCGCCGTTTAAGTAGCGCGGGTAAGCGGCGGCGGCGATCATGGCCGCGTTATCGGTGCAGAGTTCGGGGGGCGGGCAGCGCAGGGGCACTGCCGGCAGGGCTGTGGCCATGCGCTGCTGCATGCGCCGCCGCAGGTGGCTGTTGGCGGCCACTCCGCCGGACATGAGCACTGTTTCGGCCTTGAAAGCACCGGCGGCGGCCACCGTTTTTTCGACCAGCACCTCGACCAGGGCTTCCTGGAAGGAGGCGACCACATCGGGTAACTTGATATTTTCACCGCGCCTGCGGGCATGGTGCAGGTGGTTGATCACCGCGGTCTTTAAGCCGCTGAAGCTGAAATCGTAGCCGCCCTGATCCTTTAACCAGGCCCGGGGGAAGTTGATTGCCGCCGGGTTTCCCCGGCGGGCCAGTTTATCGATCAGCGGTCCGCCGGGATAGCCCAGATCTAAAACCCGGGCTACTTTATCGAAGGCTTCGCCGGCGGCATCATCGCGGGTGCGCCCGAGGGAGGTAATCGAACCCGGTTTTTCCACCAGAAGCAGTTCGCTGTGCCCACCGGAAACAATCAGGTTAACCGCCGGGTAGGCGATCGCCTCGCCGCCCAGGTGGTTGGCATAGAGGTGGGCTTCGAGATGGTTGACGGCGACCAGGGGCAGGCGGCAGGCATAAGCCAGGGCCTTGGCGCCGGCCACCCCGACCAACAGGGCTCCGACCAGGCCGGGACCGTGTGAAACAGCGATCGCCTGCAGGTCTTTCAGCTTCTTGCCTGCTTCTTGCAGGGCCTCGTCGATCAAAGGGTTAAGCAGACTCAGATGCTGGCGGGAAGCGATTTCGGGCACCACTCCCCCATAGCGGGCATGCAGCTCGACCTGGGAAGAAACCAGGTTGCTCAGGATCCGGTTACCGCCGGCGACCACGGCGGCGGCGGTTTCATCACAGGAGGTCTCGATGCCGAGGATTAAAACCGGAGCTTTTTTCATCGCTTTTTCCTCTCTTCCAGATCTTCGGGCAGCCGGAGGCCATTTTTGGTCATGATCAGGGCATCTTCGTCGGCATAGTAGAACTTGCGCCGGCCGAGGACCACAAAGCCCAATTTTTCATAAAACCGGCGGGCGGCAGTATTGCTCGGGCGCACTTCCAGGGTCAGGCAGCAGGCCCCGGAGGAAGCGACCCTGGAGATCAGCTCCTTGACTAAGCCCAGGGCCACACCGCGGCGGCGGTACTGCACATCGACCGCCAGGGTGGTGATATGCACTTCGTCCTGGACAATCCAGGCCCCGATGTAAGCGATGACCTTTTCTTCCCGGCGGGCGACCAGGTAAAAAGCCAGGGGGTTGGTTTCAATTTCGGTTTGAAAAGATTGTAAAGACCAGGGATCCCGGAAAGAAGCCTGTTCGATGGCGCTCACTGCCCGTAAATCTTCACCGGTCATCCGTTCGGCAGTCCAATGCAGGTCCATGGCTAGCGATCAGAGCCTCCCTTTTTTTCGGCGGCGAGCCTCTCTGCTTCCGGGCGGCGCAGGTAGCGGGGCAAAAGCTCCAGGTAGGAGGACCGGGGACTGGCCTCTAAGAGGCGCCGGCCGCGGAGGGCAACCAGGGCGGCGCGGCAGAGCCGGAACGGGGCCGGGGCGAGCAGGGCCATGTGGGGCAAAGCCCGCTCTAACTGTGCAGCGTAACTATGCAGGCCTTCGCCGAGAAAAACTACCGGTTGTTCACAGCTTTGCAGCGCTTTGATCAGCTCCTGCAGGGAAATGGCCGCCGGCTCAAGAATGGTTTCCAGGGCGTGGGGACTGCTGTCTGCCCGGCGGTAAATGGCGCTGTAGACCTGGCTGCGGCGGGCATCAAGCAGCGGACAGATCAGGGTCCCGGGCGCGGGCACCGCCTCAGCCAGGGCGGCAAGGGTGCAGACAGGCACAGCGGGGACGTTCAGCCCCTGGGCCAGGCCGCGGGCGGTAGAAACGCCGATGCGCAGGCCGGTAAAAGAACCGGGCCCGGCGGCGGCGGCCACTGCTCCAAGCTCTTCGCGTTCGATACCGCTTTCGGTGAGCATCCGGTCGAGCAAAGGCATCAGCCGCTCGGAATGGGTCTTTTTAATATTGAGTGTCATTTCAGCCAACAAGGTCTCTTCTTCCAGCAGCGCTACACTGCAGGAAAGAGTGGTGGTATCGATGCCAAGAATAAGCAGGTTTTTTCCGACCTCCTGTTTTTTGCCATTTTCTTGTAAACACAGCTGACAATTAATCGATAAACTCGTGCTCTTCCCAGGTTCCTTCCAGTGTGCTTCCGTCGGGAAAAGTCATTACTCCTTCCCCGTGGAAAAGCCCGTCTTTAAATTCTCCTTCGTACTTTTCGCCGTCAGCCGAAATAAAGGTCCCTTCGCCGTGGAAGCGGTCGTCTTTCCACTGCCCTTCATAGCTTGCCCCGGAAGGGTAGGTGATCTTGCCCTGCCCGTGGAACAGGCCTGAGTCAAATTCGCCTTCGTAGTGGGCGCCCTCGGGGGAGGTATAGGCTCCCTGACCGTGGAACAGGTCAGCTTCAAATTCGCCTTCATACTCGCCTCCGCCGGGCTCAATCAGGTGGCCTTCGCCGTGAAACAGGTCATCTTTAAACTCTCCTTCATATTTGCCCCCGCCGGGAAAAGTATAGGTTCCCTCTCCGTGCATGCGCCCCTCTTTATATTCACCTTCATGAACAGCTCCAAACTGGTCGATCGTTTTCCCGTAGCCGTGCGCGCGGCCTGCTTTAAATTCCCCTTCATATTCCATGCCTCCCGCCCGGGTCACTTTCCCCCGGCCGTGCATCAGGTTATGCTTAAATTCACCCTGATAATGGGTGCCGTCCGCAGAACGGTAGGTGCCCTGGCCGTGGCGCTCTCCCTCTTTCCACTGCCCTTCATATTTGTCGCCTTCGGGGTGGAGCCAGGTCCCCTCTCCATGCCACCGGCCCTCTTTCCACTGTCCTTCATATTTAAATCCCTGCGGGTGGATCCAGATCCCCTCCCCGTGCGGCTCAAACCATTTTATCTCGCCCCGGTAAGTGCCGCCTTCGAAAGAAAGGCGTCCATCCCGGTGGTGAGCGGCAGCCGCCAGGGCCCAAACAACCAGCAGGACCGATAAAACTATTACTAACAGATGGTTCTTTTGCATTTGCTAAAACTGCTCCTTTTCAATTCTACATGTTCCTGAAACAAACTTTGCCTACAACAAGCTTTAAAATTAGCTTTATAAGCGTAATTGCGCCGGTTTGGCTAGGGTAAAATATTGCGGGGTTTTTGTTTGCAGAGGTTTCCGTCGATATGCCACGTTACCGCCCCGAGCAAAGATTCCACTGTCCGGGAAGCGACGGGGCCAAAGGGAATAAACCAGATCCGCCGGCCTTCTCCTGTGTAATCGTCAAAGCGTTCGATATTTACCTGCAGGTAAGCGGGAGGCAGCAGCCGGGGCAGGCGGCCGGCCCACTCGATAAAAGCGGCTCCGCCGCCGGGCAGGTATTCTTCAAAGCCGAGTTCAAGGGGATCTTCTTCCGCAGACAGGCGGTAGAAATCGAAATGATAAACGGGCAGGCGGCCGTGGTAGATCTTGAGCAGAACAAAGCTCGGGCTGGAGACCTGCTGATCTTCGACCCCGAGACCGGCAGCAGCGCCGCGCACAAAAACGGTTTTGCCCGTGCCCAGCTCGCCGTCGAGGGCGATTACGAGGGGCTGGTTCAGGATATAGCCGAGCAGTTCACCGACGTGGGCGGTTTCTTCTTCTTTGCGTGTAGTCAGAAATGCTTTTGCCTGCTGCATAGTAACCCCCGCTTTTTATACCTTTTCTGGTTCAATTATAGCTTTGCGCCGGGGGTTTTGCAAACCTGCCGGGAGAGCAAAAAAAATGCCGCACCGCAAAGCAGGCAGCACTTAAGTTAAACAGCTCCGGGCCTGATGCTTTGCGCTGACCAGCGCCGTTAATCGCTGCCCGCAGGTAATCATTCCAGCCGGCCGGCTATTTCTTCCCAGTAATGCAAAAGCTCAGAAAGGCTTGATTTTGCCTCATCCAGCCGCGAACCGAGTTCGGCCAGTTCGCTGTGATCACCGTAGTGGGCGGGATTGGCCAGGGTTTCTTCCAGACGCGAGATCTCTGCTTCGGTTTTACTGATCTCTTCTTCGAGGCGGACCTGTTCATCTTTCAGGCGGCGGCGGTTTTTTTGTTCGGCGTGGCGGCGGCTGTGTTCTTGCTGTTTCCTTCGCTTTTCTTCCTGTTTTTCATCGCCGCTTTTTCCGGGCTGGCTGCGGAGGCTTTCTTTTTGCGCCAGGTATTGATCAAAACTGTAATTATAAATACGCATGGTTTCGCTGTCGAGTTCAAAAACCCGGTTGGCCAGCCCTTTTAAAAAGTAGCGGTCGTGCGAAACGATGATCAGGGTCCCGGGGTAAAAGGCGAGGACATTTTCGATCTCCTCCAGGGCCGGGAGATCCAGGTGGCTGGTCGGTTCGTCCATCAGCAAACAGTTGCCGCTTCCCAGGGCCAGTCGGGCCAGGGCCAGGCGGTTTTTCTCGCCGCCGCTTAAGTCGCCTACCCGCTTGAAGACATCGTCTCCTTTAAACAGGTAGCGGCCCAGGTGGTTGCGGGCCTCTTTTAAATCGAGATCCGAGGCGGCGGTGATTGTTTCCAGCAGGGTCCGGTTGCTTTCGAGCTGCTCCTGTTCCTGGGCAAAGTAAGTTACCCGCACCGAGGGCCCGAGGCGGACGGCGCCGGCAGTCGGTTCAAGGGCGCCGGAAATCAGTTTGAGCAAAGTCGATTTTCCGGCGCCGTTGGGCCCGACCAGGGCAATGCGGTCACCCCAGCTGATTTCAAAGGACAGATCGGCAAGAATGGTATTGCCGTCAAATTTTTTGCTGACCCGGTCGAAAATGACTACCTGGCGGCCGCTGCGGCCGCTGTAACCGAGCCTGAGTTTAAAGCTTTGGTCCGCCTGCGGGCGCTCGACAGCTTCGAACTTGTCGAGGCGTTTTTGACGGCTGCGGGCCTGCCGTTTGGAGCGTTCGTCGGCCCTGGCCTCGCGGACCAGGCGTTCCTCGCGGTCCTTGATTCTCTGCACGCGCCGGTATTCGCGTTCACTGCTCAGGCGCTCAAGGGCAAGCTGTTCCTGGTAGGCGCTGTAGTTGCCGCTGTATGCTTTGATCCTGTGTTCCCGCAGGGCAAAAATGCGGCCGGCGACGCGGTCGAGGAAAAAGCGGTCGTGGGTGACCATCAGCAGGGCGCAGTTTAGGTCGCGCAGGTATTTTTCAAGCCACTCCAGGGCGGAAAGGTCGAGAAAGTTGGTCGGCTCATCGAGCAGCAGCAGGTCGAGATCCTGCAGAAGCAGTCCGGCCAGGCGGGCGCGGGTCTTTTCGCCACCGCTGAAAGAAGAAAGGTCGCGGTCAAGATCGCTGTCTTTGAAACCAAGGCCCCGGGCCACCCCGAGCAGCCTGCTTTCAACCTGGTAGCCCCCTGCTTCTTCAAAGCGGTTGATCAGGGCGGCGTAGCGCTCCAGGTGCTGATCGAGCGGCCTGCCTTCTAATTCGGCCCGGTCGGCAATTTCTTTTTCCAGGGCGGCCATCTCCTTTTTCATATCGAAGATATGGCTCAACGGGTGTTCGAGATGAACACGCAGGGTGCCGGCGCTGATCGGACGCGGTTCCTGGGGCAGGTAGCCAATCCGGGTCCCACGGGCAAGATGGATCTCCCCCCGATCTGCTTCCAGTTCACCGGCGATGATTTTGAGCAGGGTGGTTTTGCCCGACCCGTTGGGTCCGATCAGGCCCGCTTTTTCTACGGGCTGCAGCTGCAAGCTGACATCAGCGAGGATTTGATCCGATCCATATGCTTTTGTGACCCGGTCCAGAGTTAGTAAGGGCATTTTCGCTCCCGCTGTATGATTTGCCGTCGTGATCTTTTACCGGTTCCATTATAGCGGCTCAACCCCGGCCGGTCAAAACTTTATTTAATTAGCGGGCCGGAACATAGCTGCGGACAAAAATCAGCGAATGAGCATCCGGCAGCTAGCATATAAGCCGGGCGACCAAGCGGGCGATGCTCAAAGAGGCGGTCAGGCCGGGTGATTCAATGCCGATCAGGTTGACCAGGCCGGGAAGTTTGCGCCCGGATTCTTCCTGAATAACAAAATCGCGGAAAGATTCGCCGGGCCCGGACAGTTTGGGCCGGATGCCGGCCATTTCCGGCTCGAGATCCCTTTGATCGATAAAGGGTAAAAACCGCCTGGCAGCGCGGTAGAAGTCACCGGCGCAGGTAGGGTCGACAGTGTAGTCTTCTTCGGTGACATATTTGGCGTTCGGGCCGAGCCTGAGGCGGCCGTCGAGAGTTTTGGTGGCATGGATACCCAGGCCGGTCAGCTCATGCAGCGGGGGCGGATAGATCAGGTGGTTGATCAACGAGGCCCGGGCCCGGGGCAGACTGAAATATTCACCCTTGCACAGGTGCAGGCGGTATAAAGCCCGGTCCGGATCGATGCCGGCCAGGGCGGCTAAACGGCCGGCCTGCAAACCGGCGCAGTTAACCAGGCAGCGGCAGTCGAGGGTATCGCTGCTGCCGTCTGGGTTTTTAAAATGAACCCGGTACCCTTCACTTAAAATTTCTATCAGATCAACCAGGTGGCAGTAGGCAGGCAGAACTCCGTTTTGCAGGCAGATCTGCTCCAGCCGGGCCATCAGGGCGTGCGAGTCGACAATGCCGGTCGAAGGGGAAAGAAGGGCCCGGGCGGCCCTGATATTCGGTTCGAGGGCATTTAGCTGCGAAAACCCGAGTTCAACAAGGTCTATAACCCCGTTGGCCAAAGCCTGGTCGAGCAAATTATCCAGGGAGGCTGATTCTTCCGCAGAGTTGGCGACAATTATTTTGCCGCAGCGGCGGTGGGGAATGGCCCACTTTTGACAGAACTGATAAAGCAGGGGGTTGCCTTCGACGCAGAGTTTGGCTTTCAGGGTGCCGGCGGGATAGTAGATGCCGGCGTGGATCACTTCGCTGTTGCGGCTGGAAGTTTCACGGCCAAAGCTTTCATGCCGCTCCATCAGGACCACTGACAAATCCGGCTGCCGGGCGGAAAGCTCCGCGGCGACGGCCAGGCCGATTACCCCTGCCCCCACAACCAGGATATCTGTTTTATCAGCAGGACTCATCGGTTTTCCGAGATATCAAGCACTGCCTGGCGCAGGCGCGCCAGTTTCTGTTCGGCTTCAGCGGCGGTCGGGGCGGTTATCGACAAGTAAAGCTTGACTTTCGGTTCGGTGCCGGACGGGCGCACGGCAAACCACGAACCGTCAGACAAGGTGTAGTGGAGCACCGGGGATCGGGGCAGAGTCAGTTCGTATTCCCGATCGGTCTTTAAATTCCAGCCTTTTTGCCGACCGTAGTCCCTCTTTTCGACCACTTTCAGGCCGGCCATCTGCGCGGGAAGGTGGTGGTAGGCGGCGACATGGCGGTCGGCCTCGGAGATATCTTTTAGCTCGACGGTAAGCAGATTTTCGTAGTGGTAGCCGTAGCGCTGTTGAACGTCATCGAGCACCTGGAGCAAATTTTTGCCCTGTTCCTTGTAGTAGGCGGTCATTTCGGCGATCAGGTATGAAGCGATAATCGCATCTTTGTCGCGGACAAAGGTGCCGGACAGGTAGCCGCAGCTTTCTTCATAGCCGAAGATAAATTTTGGTCCGCCCCGGCCTTCATATTCGGTGATTTTAGCGCCGATAAACTTAAAGCCGGTCAGGGTTTCAGTAACCCCGAGGCCGTATGATTCGGCTATGCGCCGGCCCAGGTCCCCGGTAACGATGGTTTTGATCATCACCGCATCAGCGGGCATCCTCCCGTTTTCCGTCAAGCGGCTGCAGATGTACTCGATCAGCAGAGCTCCGACCTGGTTACCGCTTAAAATCACGTAATCGCCCGAAAGATCGCGCACGGCGGTGCCGACCCGGTCACCGTCCGGGTCGGTGGCCAGGACCAGGTCCGCCTCGACACCGCGGGCCCGTTCCAGGGCCATATCCAGGGCAGCCGGATCTTCGGGATTGGGCACCTGCACAGTGCTAAACTGCGGATCGGCTGCAACCTGTTCTTCGACCGGGAAAAGATCAATACAGGCTGATTGGGCCAACAGGCCGGGAATATATACCTGGCCGGTACCGTGCAGGGGAGTGAAGACCACTTTTAACTGTACCTGCGGACTGCTTAAGGAAAGCGCTTTTACTTTTTCCAGGTAGTTTTGATCCCAGGCCGGATCAATCATTTCCAGCAGACCCCGGTTAACGGCTTCTTCCCGGGTGATCATCTGCACGTCATGGAAGATATCGACCCTGCCGATGGCCCGGACGAGATCATCGACCAGGGGGCTGACTGCCTGTCCGCCATCGGGCCCGTAGACTTTATAGCCATTATACTGCGGCGGGTTGTGGCTGGCGGTGATCACAATGCCGGCGTCACAGCCGAGCTCACGGGTGATGAAAGAAAGCATGGGGGTAGGCCGGACGCTGTCAAAGAGCAGGGCTTTAATCCCGTTGGCGGCAAGGACCAGGGCGGTGGTTTCGGCGAATTGCTCTGAATAAAGGCGGGTATCAAAGGCGACGGCCACTTTCCCGGTCTCGCTGTCTTCCGGGTTTTCCGGGGGCCGGTTGTTAAGACAATCGGCCAGGCCCTGGGTGGCGCGGCGGATGGTGTAAGAGTTGATCCGGTTCAGGCCGGGGCCAATCACCCCGCGCATACCGCCGGTGCCGAAAGCCAGCTCACTGCCGAAATGGCTGTTTATCCGGTCCGGATCGTTTTTCATGGCCTGCAGTTCATTTTTCAGTTCAGGGTCGAGATCGGGGTGAGCCAACCACTGTTCAAATTTTTTTTGCGCCTCAGGATTCGCCTTATCCGCGGTGAAATCTTTTCGGGGATCTGCTGCCGGTGGAGGGGCGGTGCGGCCGTAGTCGTCTTCAAAACGTTCGATGTCATCTTCACCAAGGTAATCGCCGCTTTGGACTTCGATCAGGACCAGCGGTTCCTCCGTCTTGTTTTCCAGGCGATGGCGGGCACCGGTGGGGATATGAGCTCTTTGCCCTTTCCTGACCGTAAACTGCTGATCGTCGACGGTGACATAAGCTTCACCGCTGACCACGATCCAGTTTTCCGAACGCCGGCGGTGGCTCTGCAGGCTCAGGCGGGCTCCAGGATTAACGTTGATCCTTTTTACCTGGTAGTTTTGGGCAAGTTCCAGGGAGCTGTAACTGCCCCAGGGGCGATAGATGGTGCGGTGCTCCCTGGCTTCGGCAGCCCCTTCAGCCGCTAACTGATCGACTATTTTTTTTACATCCTGGGTTTGCTTTCGATCACAGACTAACAGGGCGTCATCGGTGTCGACCACTACCAGGTCTTTAAGGCCGACTGTACCGATCAGGCGGGAGGTGGATATAACCAGGCTGTTTTCAGTATCAACGGGAAACACCCGGCCCTGCAGGTGATTGCCCTGCTCATTTTTGGCGCTGACCTGGTAGTAGGCTTCCCAGCTGCCGAGATCGCTCCAGTTTATCGCGGTCGGGATAACACTTACCCCTTCGGAACGCTCGAGGATACCGTAGTCGATGGATATTTTTTCTACATTTTTGTAGATTTCTTCAAGATTAGCGAAACGCTTATAATCGACCTGTTCGAGAGCGGCATAGATCTGCGGTAAAAGCCGGCGGTACTGCTTGAGCAACGCCCCGACCCGGAAAACAAACATGCCGCTGTTCCAGAGGTAGCGGGTATCTTCCAGGTAGTTTTTTGCGGTTTGCAGATCGGGTTTTTCGACAAATTTTTCCACCCGGCAGGCGCCGTGGTTGAGTTCATCGCCACAGCAGATGTAGCCATAGCCGGTTTCGGGGTAAGTGGGCCGGATACCGAAAGTAACCAGTCCGTGTGCTTTAGCGGCTGTTTCGCCGTTTTGCAGCAGGGCGGCAAATTCCGCGCGGTCGGTGATCAGGTGATCTGAGGGCAAAACGGCCATCACGGCCTGATCGCCTTCCTCGCGCTGCAGGTAGCAGGCGGCCAGACCGATAGCCGGCGCGGTGTTGCGGGCCTGCGGTTCCTCCAGCAAGCGCACCGCAGAGAGGCCGGAAAGGCTCAGCTGGCGCCTGACTTCGCCGGCCTGGTCGCGGTGAGTTACCACCAGGATTTTTTCGGGCGGAACAGCAGCGGTAAGCCGTTCAAAAGTGTCCTGGAAAAGCGAACGCTGCTGCTCGTTTCCCCCGGAACCCGGCAGAGGCAGGTATTGCTTGGGAAATAACTCCCGGCTGAGCGGCCAGAGCCTGGTCCCGCTCCCGCCGGCCAAAATAACAGCATACATAGAATCACCCCGGTAGTATCGAAATTTTTAAGTTCGGAACGGTTTCTGCTTGTTCCCCGCCCACAAATATTCCCCGTGCTCAGTTTTATTTCAGCGCACTGCAAAACCCGGATGGCTAAAACTTAATCTTCTCAGGTTATGCAGGTTACAATTCGCTTTATACTGCGGTTATTCTTTCCTGATCATGTTCAGCTGCTCCGGAAAAAGATTCTGGTGGGTTACCAGGTGGACTCTTTGCAGGGCCAATAGAAATGAAACCACCGATTCTCCGCCCTGGTTTTGGTTGATCCCTCCGGGTTGGAGGCCGTCGTAGCACCCTCCGCCGGAAAACTCATAGAGCGGCTGGTGGACGTCGTTGCTGCCGAAAAACCAGTTGAAGGCCCATTCCATGGTTCTAAACCAGTAATCACTGCCGGTGATTGCAAAAGCCTGGTAACAGGCATCGATCAGGGCGGTGGCATCGACGGATTGCTGGTCGAAACGGGCTTTTTGCCCACCGCGTCTGTACCAGCCGTCGTTTCCGACCAGCGAGAGGTGGCCGCTTTCGGGATTGGTCTGGATATCAACCAGCCACTTCAGGCTTTTTGAGCCGGTATCGAACATTTCAGGATAATCCAGGTAATTGCCGGCAACAATCAGGGCCTGGGTCAGGCGGGCGTTTTCGTAAGCGACCACATCTTCAGCCCAGTACCAGTCTTCGGCGCAGTTCTGCCGGAAAAGCCCGAGCAGCTTTTCGCCCAGTTCGGCCATGATCCGGCGGACCAAAGCATCGCCGCCGAAACGGCGCAGGTAGTAATTGGCCCCGATAATGGCAAAAGCCCAGGCCCGTGGAGAAGTAAAGGAAAGCGCAATTTCGATCGCCTCCTTAAACAGCCGGTTGGCCAGGCCGAGGTAAGCGTTATTGGGCGGGTGGGCAATTATATAACCGAGCGCCCAGAGGGCGCGGCCGTGGCTGTCTTCTGAACCGGCTTCTTCCAGCCAGCTGCGGTCATAACCCATAAAATTGCGCATCCGGCTATTTTTTTCATTGAAAGCATGGTAGAGAAAGCTTAAGTACGTTTTTAAAAGCGGGTTAATCGCTTCATCTTCAAACAGACGCCAGTGCATCACAGCAACAATCAGGCCGCGGGCGTTGTCGTCAGTGCAGTAACCGTGATTGCGATCGGGAACGGAGAAAACGCAGTGCTGCAAGAGCCCGGTGTCGTCGGTGATAGCGCGCAGGTGTTTTAACTTGACTTCGGGTATAATAGCCCGCTCGGTAACATCTGTTTCCGGCGCCGGACGGGTAATCATTGCACTGTAGTTCAACCGGGCCTGTTCGATGGCGGTGGCATAATTGCGGGCCACTTCTTTCCAGATCATCTGCCGGCCATGCTGGTACGAATTCTTGCGCATCCGGTTGCGCAGAGCCTCGTCGTCCAGAAGTTTTATTACAGCTTCGGCCATCTTGTTGCTGTCGCGGAAAGGAACCAGGCAGCCCCGATCATCAGCCAGCAGCTCTTCGGCGTAGATATAGGGGGTGGAGACTATGGCCTTTCCACAGGCAAGAGCGTAGGCGAGCGTGCCGGAGGTGATCTGCTCCCGGCTCAGGTAGGGAGTAATATAGACATCGGTGGCCACCAGAAACTGGACCAGCCGTTCGAGAGAAACATACTGGTTGTAAAAGGTTATGTTTTTCTCCAGGCCCCGGTCGAAGACCATTTTTTCAAGCTTGTGGCGGTATGCTTCTCCATAGCGGCGCTTTACTTCGGGGTGGGTCGCTCCGAGAATGATGTAGAGGGCGTCGGGATGGGATTTTACCACATCTTCCATCGCCTCGATAGCATATTCCAGCCCCTTGCTCGGGCCGAGCAGGCCGAAAGTTAAAAGCAACTTGCGCCCCTCGGCCTGGAACTGATCCTTGTAATAGGAGGAATCGAGAAAAGGCACGTCCGGCGAGCCGTGGGGAATCAAGAGTATTTTATTTTCGGGCACATTATAGACCCGTTTAAGGATATCAACTGCAGCCTGGGCCATAACCACCACCGAAAACGAATGCTCACAGATGCGGATCATGGTCTGCTTTTGCCCCGGTGTGGGGTCTTCAAGCACGGTATGCAGGATGGTTATAGCCGGTTTTTTCAGATTGCCGAGCAGGTAATTGATGTAGTTGCCGTCTTCACCGCCGAAAATTCCAAATTCATGCTGGATCAATACGGCATCGACCGGCGAAAGGTTGATAAAATCGGCAGCCCGCTGGTAATCATTATGGTGTTGATCGCGGATGTGAAAGGAAACCTCGCGCCCGTAGTTATCGGTTTCGTTGGCTTTTTTGAGCGCAATTACTTCAAAACTGTTATGTTCTCCTTCGTTGTTTTCCCCGATGCCGAAAAGTTGTTTCATGCTGTGGAGCAGATCGGAGCAAAAGGTGGCAATCCCACACTGGCGGGGGGGATAGGTAGAGACAAATGAAACCTTGACCGGACGCAGGATCTTGCCGGGATACATATTAGTCACCTCATTATTTAAAGTCAGAAATCAAATCGCCGCTAAACCCGAACATGTGTTCTAAAAAGGCTGCTACTACCGTCAGCCCGGATTTTAATGCTGAATTGAAAAGTCGCACCGGGCGGCATTTCAGTTGATTATGTCCTGATAAACTTTTATATAGCGATCGACCATCAGTTCGACAGTGAAGCTTTCTTCGACGTGGCGGCGGCAGGCTTTTCGCTGCAGCTTATCTATCCGCGAGAGAGCTTCCCGGGCCTGGTCCAGATCGTCAACCAGGTAGCCGGTTATCCCGTCGATGACCAATTCGGGCATCGATCCGCGCCTGAAAGCTATAACCGGAGTACCGCAGGCCATCGATTCAGCCACGCTCAAACCGAAAGGTTCATCGAAATTGATCAGGTGCAAAAGGGCCCGTGCTCCGCCGAGAACCGCCCCTTTTTCCCCGGAGCCGACCGGCCCGATGTAGCGAACCTGTTCTTCATCCAGGTAGGGAGCGACGTAGCGATCGAAATAGGTCTGGTCCTGAATAATCCCGGCGATAACCAGGGGCATGCCGGCCTGCTTGGCCAGGCGAATCGATTCATAAACTCCCTTGTCGTGGTGGATACGGCCGAAAAATAGCAGGTAATTGTCGGCGTTTTCCCGGTAAGCATAGTTATCGATCGGAATTCCGTGGTGGATGGTCGCCCGGTAATCGAGCTCGGGGCTGCGGTCCGCATCGCTGATAGCCACATAATTTACCCGCTGGTTATATTTACGATATACCGGCAAAATGCGCGGTGAAGAAAAGCCGTGGATGGTGGTCAAAACCGGGGTGTTAACCAGGCCGCTGTAGGTTAGGGGCAAAAAATCGAAATGGTTGTGAATAAGGTCAAAAGATGCCGCCTCTTCAAAAACGGCGGCGATATGGAGGCATTCCCAGACTTTCGGTTCGAGGTCGCTGTCTTCGGACCAGGGGCGGGGGGCTACCGAGCGCAACACGGCCCTGGTCTGCGAATCACCGGTGGCGTACAGGGTAACATCGATACCGCGCCGGATTAATCCTTCGGTCAGCATGCTGACTACCCACTCCCACGGACCGTAATGACGGGGTGGTGTACGCCAGGATATGGGGGCGAGCATGGCAATTTTCATTTTAGATACAGAAACCTTCCTCCATAGAATCACTGCAGTTCAAAAGATGATCGACCAGATCTTGCAGCTTGGCGGTGGCCAGGCAGACACTTGTATCGGCGGCGCCGTAATACATGATCAGTTCATCTGTAACTGGATCGTGAACGATCCCGGTGGGAAAGGTTACCCCGGGCACGTCGCCGACCCGTTCATATGACTCATGGGGGCCAAAGACCCACTGGTCGCTGCGCTTCCTGATTTTCCGCGGGTTTTCGAGATCGAGCAGGGCCAGGCCGACCCGGTAGAGGCTGCCGGATACAGTATTGCGCACACCGTGATAGATAATTAACCAGCCCTCGTCGGTTTCAATCGGCGGGGGCCCGAGACCGACCCGGGTGCTGTCCCACCAGCCGGGGCGAACTGGAAGCAATATCTGGTGATCACCCCAGTGGACAAGGTCCGGCGAGCAGGCGACCCAGATATGGGCTTCGCCGCGAATAATCGGCCGGTGGATCATAGTATATTTGCCATTAATCTTGCGCGGGAACAACGAGGCGTCTTTGTCCTCGGGAGGCAGCATCGCTCCCCGGCGCTCAAATTTATGCAAATCTTCAGACAGGGCCAGGGAAACGACCGGGCCGTCCTTGGAAAAGGAGACATACGTAACCGCGTATTTCTGCAGGTCTTCGAGCCAGACTATGCGCGGGTCTTCAATGCCCCACCTTTCCTCGTTGAAATCGGTATCAGGCAGAAGAGTCGGTTTTTCGTCAATCTGCCAGTTGGTCTTGCCGTCATTACTGCGGGCGAAGGTCAGATGGGAAAACCCGCGCATATCTTCGACACGGACCAAAAGCATAATGTCACCGTTATGCCGGACCGCTCCCGGGTTAAAGGTGGAATTGGACGGGTACGGCCAGCGATCGGGAATTAAGATTGGATTGCCCTGATAGCGATCGAAGAGGAAATTCGGGCGGTGATGGTTATAATAAATCATTCACTGGTTCTCCTTTATTAGTTAGTGATAAACAGCTCAGGCGATTACAAATCGGCCGTTTTGCTTAAACGGTTCCCGCAGTAACCGAACCTGATCATTTAACTTGTTTTTTAATTCGCTACCATTGAAGCGATTCCTTCCTACCGGTTGCAGCTGTTTAGCCGAAAAAGAAACGCTTGATCTGGTCAAAATTACTTTTGATTGCTGCAGATCCGGAAATATGGCCCATGTGCCCCGGTAAAAGCAGTTCCACTTCTTCAAGGCGGGAAAGTTTATCGATCCCTTGGGCCAGGGTTTCCATCTTTCCCCCGGGAAGATCAGTTCGGCCGATACTGCCATCAAAAACAGTGTCCCCGGTGATCAGCGCCTTTTCTGCCGGCAGGTAAAAACAAGTCCCTCCCGGAGAATGGCCGGGGGTATGCACTGCCTTGATCAAATCATTTTTGCCTTTTTCAGATCCCAAATCGAGATCCCCTTCTTCTAAGTAAAAATCGGGTTTCAGAGAAGGCAGTTCCTGACCGGTCTGGCTGGCATAATGCCCGGTAAGCGCTTCGATGATGAACTCGTCGTCCTGGTGAATACCGAAACGGGCGCCGCTCTTTTCACGGATCAGGCCGACCGATTCCACATGGTCGGGGTGGCCGTGGGTACATAAGATCAGATCGACAGAAGTAAAATCAAAGCCGTCGGCGGCCATCTGGCGGGCAAGCATCTCCAGGCAGTTTTCATTAAACTCGTTTCGAATGTGGCCGGGATCGAACAATATGGTCTGTTCGCCCTTGAACAGGCAGGTGTTACAGTTGTTGGCCATGCCCTGCCATGGATACCAGTATAGTTTTTCGGTTAATTGCATTATATACCTCCTTAGCGCTGCTATAAGTTTTTTACATACTGTTAAAAACGTCTTGTAACATGATATCATAAATTATTAGCGGTTTGGCAAGTAAGATCACTGAATTTCCTGAGCCTGTTTTAATGCTGCTTGTAAATTTATGTTTACCGGAACAAAGCATTGGATATTTAAGATAGCGGCTTTCCGGCGTTCTGTTGAAAAGCAAAAATAAGGGGTGTTTTCGGCCTCCTGAATCTAGCGCAGGGACAGGGCCAGGGTAACCATCACCTGCATGCCGGCCACCACTTCACGGAAATCCGGATGACTGAACCGCACCGTGCTGGCAGAAACCAGCTCCGCACCGGGCATAGAGGCCGCCTCTTCTGCCATCCCCCGGTTCTGGAAAACTATTTCCAAATCTACCGGTGTTTTTAGAGCAACGGCTTGGGTCTGCTTTTTTTCCCGGATTGCCAGGCCGGCCTGTTCCTGGATCAGCCGGCAGGCTTTTTTAGGGGTTAAAGATTCAACAGCCCGGTGGGCCAGGTTTTTTTTCACTACAGCTGTTTTAAGTGCGTTTCCCAGCAAGTTTTTGCCTTCACTGCAGGCTTGATCATCGCCGGTAACAAGGCCTACCGGCACTCCGAAATAGCCGGCGATATAAGCGCTCAGGCCCAGTTCTCCGACAACCTCATTGTTTAACTTCATTTGACCCAGGGCAGAACTGCTGTAGGTATGGGACAAAGTCCCCTGCTCTGCCTGCCGGGCGTGGTATCCAAGCAGGAATACCAGGTCGAATTGATCTGAAATGCCGGCCATCATGGCCCATTCTTTTGGTGTTCCTGATATTAACTTAACTTCTTCTTGCAGATCTTCGATCAGAATATTCGTCATTAAACCGTGGCTGTCGTTTACCACTACCTCTTTTGCTCCCGCCTCCATTGCGCCCCGGGCAGCGGCATTTACTTCTTCGGTCATCAACAGCCTGGCCCGCCGGTAGCTATCTGATTCTCCACCCAGCTGATCCCGGGAAACCACTCCGGCCACACCTTCCAAGTCTGCGGAAATATATATTTTCAAATAAATCCCTCCCTATTTACCCATCACTGGTGCTATTTTAACTGACCAGTTAAAAAGTATGGACTGGAACTCGCCTCGGGTTGTGACTCTGTTTTTTTTTCGCCAAAACTAACTGCTTGAACCAGTTAATCTTAAACTTTACCGCTGCTAAAATATCAACCGGCGGAAGTTCTTTGAAATTGCCGCTATTGAAATAAGGGAAAGTAATAATCTTTTCCTTCATCCCATTTTGGGATTACTGTAGATTTTCTATTTTCTTCTTTTGAAAAACCGGTATGCTTCATGATTTTTTTCTCTCGGTTCACCATCTATTATAAGCATTTGCTTGGCAACTATTACAGCGCCTTTATCCATAACCTTTTTCTCGGCATCCTTCCATGCTTTTTGCAAGTTTTTCTCGATGTTAGTAATAATTTCTGTCACCTCCGCTGGGCGGGTTTTTTCTAATGTCTATTACTTCAATTCCTTCCTTTCCAGCTTGCAAAATTATTTCAGGATCGCCGGTTACAACCGGGCCTTTACTCTCATCAGCCAGGGCTAAAACAAAACAATCCGCATAAGAAAGCCCGCCTTCCGCCTTAAAGAAAGCCGCTGCTTTAATCCTTGGCCAGGTAGTTTCAATCAATGCTATTGATTCTTCCAATAAAATATTCTCGATAACTTCTTCTGCAGATCTTTTTCCACGTCTGCGCAGCGTAATATAGTATATTTCTCCCAGGTTAATCATGCTCAAAAAAACCTGAGTGTCGGGATCGCTCAGGCAATCTGCAACCACCTGTGCTCCATCGCCATCTTCAAGCAAATCCAATAATGCGTAAGAGTCAAATATAATATTCGCACTCATTTATCATTGACCCGTTCTTTTTTCCTGTCTTCTAACAACTGCTCTACCAGCGACTTGCTCTCATCATCCTTTAATTTACCTCTTAACTGTAAAATAGGATGATCTCCTACCGGGCACAAAGTTATGTTATTCTCTGTTTCCTTGATAATCAGCTTGTCACCCTTTTTCAAATCGTAACGTTTTCTCAGTTCTGCCGGCAAAGATATTTGCCCTTTCCCAGACACTGTTACTTTATACATTTGCCTTACCTCCCAGACTTATGCCTTACTTAACCTTAGTATACATGGCAATACTGGTAATGTAAAGCAAGACAGGGGACGGATGAAGCAGAGAACCGTCCCCTAAATTACTTCTTCGTAAGGGACATAGGGGCGAAGGGGTATGTTTTGGTTTTTAAGTTCGCGGGAAACCATGGCAAAGGTAATGATAAAAGCCAGCATGTCGCTTACCGGGCGGGCTACCCATACCCCAAGCAGGCCGGAATAACTGGACAGGATCAGCAGCAGGGGTATAAAGAGCATGACCTCCCGCAGCAGGGACAAGAACAAAGAAGGCGCCGCCTTGCCGATAGCCTGGAAAAATACGGTGGAGACGACCTGGATCCCGATTAAAGGCAGCATAACCATCATAATACGCATGGAGTAAGTGCCCATGGCCAGAAGTTCCGGTTCCGAAGTAAAAAAGCCCAGGAAAGTGGACGGACTAATGTAAACTGCGAGGGTCAAAAGGGTAATGAAAACCGTGCTGATGGTAAAGCCCTTTATTACAGTTTCCCGGATGCGGCTGCCTTTTTCGGCCCCGTAATTATAGCCGATAACCGGGAGCAAGCCCTGGGAAAAACCGACCACCGGCATAATAATGAGCATTTGCAGACGAAAGAACAAACCCATGGCAGCGATGGGAATGTGGCCAAAACCAGCCAGGATGATGTTGGTAACGGTCAGGGACATATTCTTGCTAAAAAGGCGGAGCATACTGGGAAATCCGATCTTAAAGATGTTTTTAATTATATACCAGTCCGGGATCATGTTTACCGGTAACAGGGCCAGGTTGCTTTTACCGCTTAAAAAATGCAATAAAAGGATAAATGCCCCCGCGCTCTTAGCCAGCACCGTGGCCACGGCGGCACCCTGAATTTCCATGCCGAGGGTAAAAATGAAGATCGGATCGAGGGCAATGTTTAAAAGCGAAGAACCGATCATGATTTTCATCGAGAACAAGGGACTGCCCTCGGCCCGAACAACATTGTTCAAGCTCATGATCAGGAAAAAAACCACCGACCAGGTAGTAATAACCGAGGTGTATTCTTCGGTGTAGCCGAGGATCTCCGGCGAGGCCCCGACCATGATTAGCAGCGGACGGAGGTAATAATAACTGGCCAGGGCGATAATCGACCCAAAGGCCAGGGCCAGGCTGACTACCTGCCCGACCGCTTTTTCCGCGTCGCGGTTGTTGCCGGCGCCCAAAGAGCGGGAGATCAGTGAAGCAGACCCCACCCCCACTCCCACTCCGATCGCTCCGAGGATCATTTGGATCGGAAATGCTACGGACAGGGCAGCAATCGCTTCGCTGCCCAGGCGGCCGATAAAGATGGTATCGACCACGTTATAAGTAGCCGCTACCACCATCCCCACCGTGGCTGGTAAAGAATAGCGAAAAAGAAGCCTGGTTATGCTCTCTTTGCCCATTGCTTCGTAATCGTTTTGCACCTGTTTATTCCCCCGTGAACCGCTTTGACCGGCAAACACTTTTAAACCAAAAGTATACCGCAGAGAATGCCTGCAGTTTTAGAAGTTAACATATTTATCTTTTACTGTCCACTGCGTCCCTGATGAAATCAGGCACTCCGCAAATGCTTCCTTAATATAGCCCTAAATATTGCCAGAGGGCAGTTTTAGGGCAAAAAATGGGTAAAGGCTAAAAGGATATTTTTCAGGGTAAAAAAAACCGGAAAAGAGCGATCATGAACATGCCGAACAATACTGTGGCAAAAAGGTTGCGGGTAAGTATGGCGATGACAAACACCGGTATGGAAACCCAAAAGGCCGGGTTTGTAATAACAGCAAAATCAAGTGTGCCTTCCGGGGCAAAGAGGGTTGGAGCAAGCAGCGCGGCCAAAACAGACACCGGCACGTATGATAGCCACCGCTCAACCGTTTCAGGCAGCCTGCGCCGGGAAAGGAGCAAGACCGGAAGAACACGGGGAAGGTAAGTCACCGCCGACATCAGGAAGATCAGTAAAATCATTGCAGAGGCGCCCGGATCAGGCATGATTGTTTTGTCCTCCTTCCGGTCCGGCTGCGCTGCCCGTCTTTTCCGGATGCGGCCGATCAGGCAAGTTGTTCGAAACCCGGTCGCCGGGTCCTGGATTTTGTTTCCAGAAAGCGCCGAGCGTGGCGGTGATTACCGTGGCCAAAATAATATAAAGCTGGTTCATCCCGGCCAGGTAGAATGAAAGACCGAGTACCGCAGCGATAATCGCGATGGCTACATGGCGATAGTTTTCAATCTGCATGACCAAAAGGGCAATGAACATGGCCGGCAGGGCGTAGTCAATACCCAGCACAGCAGTATCAAATGTCAAACGGACACCGATCCAGGCGCCAAAAAGCGTCCCGGCCACCCAGGCCAGGTGGGCCGAGTGATTCAGGGCAAAAAGTTCTGCTATCGGCGGAGTACCTTTTGTGCGGAAGTGGGTCGAATGCAGGGCAAAAGATTCATCGGTTATTTCGTAGCTGAACAGGGCCTGCTGCCAGGGCTTTAAATTACGCAGGTGCGGAGCCAGATAAGCGCTCATCAGCATATGGCGCAGGTTGACCAAAAAAACGGTGATTGTTATGGCCGCTATTTCCGTGCCGGTATCGATCAGGCCGACGGCAATCAACTGCGCGGATCCGGCAAAAACAAATACGGACATAGCCACAGCGCTGTAAATGCTTAATCCGGCGGTGGAGGCAAGAACACCAAAGGCAATTCCGATCGGCAGATAGCCGAGGATGATCGGAACAGCCCTGACCATACCGGTCAGGGCCAGGTTAAAGTTATTTTTTTCAGCGGCGGCATGTTCTTTTTCAACACCTTCAGGAGACCGCTTTTCCCAGTCTTCGCTTACTGCCAACTAATCACCTGTTATATCTCAGTAATCTTTCCTCAGTAATAGTTCCCCAGTAGTCTTTACTCCGGCCGCCTGTTGTTTTTCTGCAGCCGGAAATATATATGCTTCCCTGCGTCATAACCAGGAATTATATAGGCCACGCATGGATCAGGTTAATTTATAAACTGCGTCCCCTTCTCTGACCTTGTCCTTAACCTTCAGGCCGACCAAGTCACCCGCTTTGGCTTGATCAATGCTTTGGTGTTCGACCTGCATTGACTTAACCTCCTGCTCCAGGTCGGTTGTGGAACCGACTATGGCGAGCACATCTCCCACTGCCAGCGGGTTGTCAAGCTGCAGAATTGCCACCCCGATTTTGCTGTAATAATGGGTTACCTGGCCGATTGCCTGTCGTTCCATGGCTAACAACACATCCCTTCGGAATATTTGTTATGTTATTCGCCACCGGGAAGCCTTCCTCCTGCCCATTTGCAGCAAATAAGCTAGATATGCTGTTCGACTTTTTCAGTAAGAGCTTGTTTGTTCATCGCGCCCATAAAGCTGTCCACAACCTGGCCGTTTTTAAACAGAAACATGGTCGGAATACTCATAACATCATATTTCTGGGCCAGGTCCTGATTCTCATCGACATTGACCTTGACCACTTTCAAACGGTCCTGATTGGCTTCGGCCAGTTCTTCCAGGACCGGTCCCAGCATTTTACAGGGACCGCACCAGGGGGCCCAAAAATCGACCAGCACCGGCAACGATTCCTGCATTACCTCTCCTTCAAATTGCGTCCCATTAATTTCTTTTACAGCTCCTGCCATAATATTATCCTCCCGATCTCATTATAGTTTAGATTAGAAACAACGCACTGTCTGCGTCTATTAACATTTTACACCAGCATGGGAAAAAGGGTCAACCAAGTCGGCTTAACTTCCTGATAACCTGGATGCATCCCGGTAAAACATTAAAGGAAATAGCCGTAAAAGACGGTTTTATCGATGGTTTTAAGGGTTAATTTTATCATCGCCCAAAAAAAGAATAACTAGCTGTATTCAAAGCAGAAAGGCTCTTAACCTGGTTTATTTACAGCAGGCGCAGGCCGGCTTTTATAAAAGCGTCGCGGGCGGAACTAAACTCTGCAGCGGTAATGCGGCGTCTTAACGGCGGATAATCGTTTGCCTGGTGGGCCGGGTAATACTGGGCCATAACGTTGACAGCGCAGCCGGGCGAGATTTCTTCGCTGAGCATGCGGGCCACAGTTTCACTGCCGGCCAGGTCCTCCGGCAAAACCAGGTGGCGGACTAAAAGCCCCCGGTAGGCGATATTTCCCGGGCCGACCTGCAGATCGCCGACCTGGCGCTGCATTTCTTTTAATCCTTCCCGGAGATTGGTGAAATAGTCTTTGACCCCGGAATAAATTTCACCCGTGCGGTCGGAACCGTACTTGGCATCGGGCATGTAGATATCGATAAAACCTTCCAGCAGGCGCAATGATCGGACCGATTCATACCCCCCGCAGTTATAGACAACCGGCAGGCGCAAGCCGGCCCGGGCGGCTATATCGATAGCGGCTGCAATCTGGTAGAGATAAGGAGTCGGACTGACCAGGTTGATGTTGCTGCAACCCTGTTCCTGGAGGCGGATCATCGTATGAAACAGCTCTTCAATACTGCTTGGGCGTTCAGTATCAAGGCCCCTGCTGATAGTCCAATTCTGGCAGTAGACACAGCCGAGGTTACAGTTTGTGAAAAAGATGGTCCCCGATCCGGTGCGCCCGACCAGTTCCCTTTCCTCGCCGAAGTGCGGTCCGGCGCTGCTGATATAGATGTCGGCAGCAACCCCGCATTCACCGGTTTCTCCCTGCAGGCGGTTAACCCGGCATTGACGGGGGCAAATCGTGCAGCTGTTCAATACCTGGTAGAGCTTGCCAATTCGTTCCGACCGTTCTTCGGCCGTCATTTTCAGGTAGGCGGGGCCGCGATTGTTATCCCGATCGGACATTACCAAATGCCTCCCTGTGCAGGTCCAGGTTTAAATGGCAGCTTTAGCGGCAGTAAATCCAGTTTGCCGGCTTGTTGCTATTTTTCTGCAAAACCGGTCGAATTCCTGCCGGTAAAACCATCTGTAAATAGCTTTTTCTGCATCGTTTGCTTTATGACATACAGGCGCCGGTCTTCTTGTTTTAGCTGCCGGCATTTCAGCGCCGTGATTAGTTTTTCTCTTTTTTCACCGACGGTTCCATGGCTACAGCCTGTCCGTTCAACAGGGAGGCGACGCCTATATCGTATTCGTTGTGTGTGCCGCCGCAGATCGGGCAGGTTTTATCCGGATCGATCTGTCTTTGCGGTTCTGAATAGGTATAAATGCCGCCTTCAAAATTACGCAAAACCACCTTTGCCGGCGACTGGCTGATCATGTACTGGGGCATAACCGGTATTTTCCCGCCGCCGCCGGGGGCGTCGACAACGAATGTGGGCACACCGAGACCGCTGGTATGTCCGCGCAGGTTTTCGATCGCCTCGATACCGGCCCCGACAGAGGTCCGGAAGTGTTCGATCCCCCGGGAGAGATCGCACTGGTAAATATAGTAGGGACGAACTCTTAGTTTCAGCAGCCTGTGGCTCAGTTCTTTTAAAAGCTGCGGGCAATCATTAACATCGGCTAAAAGCACGGACTGGTTGCCCAGCACTATGCCGGCATCGGCAAGGCGGGCGCAGGCGGCAGCCGAGACTGCGTTGATTTCCCCGGGGTGGTTAAAGTGTGTATTTAGATAAATCGGGTGGTATTTAGCCAGCATGCGGCAAAGGTCGGCAGTGATGCGCTGGGGCATTACCACCGGGGTTCTTGTGCCGAAGCGGATTATTTCCACGTGGGCAATATCTTTTAGCTGTTTTAAGATATATTCGATTAAATCATCGGCGATCAGGAGGCCGTCGCCGCCGGAAATCAAAACATCGCGCACTTTCGGGGTCCGGCGCACGTAATCGATGGCTGCTTCAATCTGTTCGTTCGTCCGCACTTTGTCAGTCCCCCCGGCCATGCGGCGCCGGGTGCAGTGACGGCAGTACATGGAGCACTGGTCGGTTACCAGTAAAAGAACCCGGTCCGGGTAGCGGTGAGTCAGGCCCGGCACCGGGGAATCGACATCTTCGTGCAGGGGATCGGTCATATCCGAAACAGAGTAACGGACTTCCAGGCCGGTAGGCACCGCCTGTTTACGAATAGGACAGCTGCGATCCTGCGCATCCATCAAAGAAGCATAGTACGGGGTGATCGCCATGCGGAATGTCTGCAGGCATTGCGCAACCCCCTTTTCTTCCTCTTCGTTCAGATCGACAACCTGCTTTAACTGCTCCAGCGTGCTGATCCGGTTGCGCACCTGCCAGCGCCAGTCGTTCCATTCTTCCACGGTTACATCTTTCCATAAAGGTATTTCCCGGTAATTGCGCATTTCTTGTGCTCCTTTCCACATATCCAGCCCTTAGATTGTATCGTTAACGTTTTTATGCTTAATTACCCGGTCGATATCCGGGCAGTACTATTCACTGTTCAGGTCAGATGCAGCTCATAAACTACTGAACTGCTGGTAAATCCAAGCTTCTGATAGAGCCTGTGCGCTGCCTGGTTCTGGTTAAGAACATTTAACTCTACGCGGGCGAGGTTTTCTTCCCCGGCCACTTCGATAATATGGGCCAAGAGGCGATAAGCAAAGCCCCGGCGCCGGTATGAGGGATCAATGATCAAATCTTCAATGTGACCGTACCAGTTATCATACCAGGTAGAATAATGCCCCAGGTGCAGGCTGGCCGTGCCGCCTACCACCTTTTCTTCCAGGATGACAAACACCTGCAGTTGCCGGGGGTGGCCGGCTGCAAAACGGAAAGCGCGCTGCAGCACCTCCGGCCGGGCTTCCAGGTTATAAAAGTTAAGCAGCATAGTCCAAAGCCGGCATACTGCATCTTCGTCGGCAAAGGTGGCCCGCCTTATTTCCATCGAATCCTCCTTTACAGCACCGGCAATAATCCCTCCGGAGAAAGTTTTTTTCCTGCGCAGTTAAATTTTTACCTGTTATATTTATATCAAACCTCATCCACTTAAACCATATGTGAATTATATAAAAATTAAGCCATGCACTTATACACAACGTATAATGAAAATAGCAAACATCGACCATGGTTACCCGGCTTTCCATTGAAAAAAGCCGGCCCGCAGGCCGGCTTAATACCTGGCAACAAAACCAGATTTGTTTTTTTAATTACTGTAAGCGCTCTTATAACAAGCACTTTTGTTAAGTTTAACTATCCGTTTCGACTTTCTCGCCCCGGGCATGCAGCACGTAGAATACCACAAATACCAGGACCAGGACAACAATCAACGGCAAAATAGCCATATCCAGCAGTGCGGCCAGTATGTAACCGAACGCAGCCACAACGGCGGCAGTAATGGCGTAAGGCAGCTGTGTATTGACGTGGTCCATGTGGTTACAGCCCGCACCGGTGGAAGAAAGCACCGTGGTGTCTGAAATCGGCGAGGAATGGTCCCCGAAGATCGCTCCGCCGAGAACGGCGGCGATACACATAGCCGGATCGATTCCAACCGCCACGGCTACCGGGACACCAATGGGCATCATGATCGCAAAAGTGCCCCAGGATGTGCCGGTGGAGAAAGCCATAAAGGCCGAGGCGACAAAAATGGCAAAGGGGATGATCCAGTAGGGAAGGGCCGCGCTGACTATTTCAGCCACGTAAGCACCGGTTCCGACCATGCCGGCGACATCCCCGATGGACCAGGCCAGGACCAGTATGGCCAGGGCCGGAACCATGGCTTTGATCCCGGTAATGAAGTTCTCCATGCAGTCTTTCAGGGGGAGCACTTTCCGGGAAGTATACATGATGATGCCGATGATATTGGCCACCAGGGTCCCGTAAACAAGAGCGGTGGCGGCATCGGCATCGCCTACTGCATCAACAAAGCCAATACCGGGTTCAAAGTAGCCCCCGGTGTAGACAATCCCGATAATGGTTCCTGCGATGAGGATTACAATCGGCACAAGCAAATCCCAGAGGGTGCCTTTTTCCGAGATCTCCAGGTTGGTGATATCCTGGCCCGGTATTTCGTCCTTGGTGGCTTCATCATACAGTTCACCTTTTTCGATGGCCCGCTTTTCAGCCCTGGCCATCGGACCAAATTCGAGGTTGCTCACGGACAGGTACAAGACCATGATGATAGCCGCCAGGGCATAGAAGTTAAAAGGTATTGTCTGCAGGAATAAACCGAAAGGTTCTATCTCTATTTCCAGGCGCTCAAATTCGGCGATATAAAGAGACATGACATAAGCAATCCAGGTGGAAATCGGGATGACGATACAGATCGGAGCCGCCGTGGAGTCGATGATGTAAGCCAGTTTTTCACGTGATACCTGGAACCGATCGGTGATGTTGCGCATTACCGAACCGACGGTAAGGGTGTTGAAATAATCATCAAAGAAAATTAGAAGACCAAGAATCCAGGTTCCAACCAGGCTGGACTTGCGGGTGGTTAAAGCTTTTGAAGCCCATACCCCGAAAGCCTGGGAACCGCCAGAGCTGTACATGATTCCAAGCAGACCGCCCAGGAGGACGGTAAAAAGCATCACCCGGGCATTCCAATCATCGGCAATGTTGCCTACCATCGTTTCGGTGACCTCGACAAGGGTTCCGCCTACACTGGCGGTATAGATCAGTATTCCGACAACAATACCGACAAACAAAGAAAAATAGACCCTTTTTGTCCAGATGGCCAGAACGATAGCCAACACCGGGGGAACAATGGAAACTATTCCCATGTGTTCCATCAATCATACCTCCTTAAGAAAATTTTTTTTGTTGCTGGTTTCTATTACTGCTGAACCGCCTGCACACCCCCTTTCCCGTAGTTTAACTATTCTTAATTATATCTCTGTTATAAAGATCCTGTCAACACGCACGCGCATCACTCACCAGAAATTCTTTTTTCTACCAAGTTAGCCCATAAAGCGATATAATAGGGCTATGAATTCATTAATTGCCGGGGTCACAGAAATAGCCGGTGAGTTCAATTGGATCGATGCCGCCATCGCCGTCTTTCTAATTGTGTCCCTGATCCAGGGGATCAGGACCGGATTAATCAGAAGCATCTTTACTGTCGTCGGTATCGCCGCCGGGCTTACTGCAGCCATACTCTGCTACGCCCGGATCAGCAGCCTGCTTCTTAACTATTTAAGCCTGCCCGGGTTTATTGCTGATACAGTGAGTTTTATTTTTCTTTTTTCGGTAACCGCCGTGCTTATTCATTGTGTCGGCTCACTTTTTGCCCTGATAACCCGGTTCAGCTTGATCAGGGCGGTCGATAGAATCGGCGGGGGCGGAACAGGCCTGGTTATCGGCCTGTTCATAACCGGCGTGCTGCTGATCCTGCTCACCGCATTTCCTGTTTTCTCCGGCTTCCAACACCACGTTGATCAATCAACCCTTGCTCCGCCGATTATCGAAAACACCGCTAATTTTTACGAGGAGCTGACCGAACTTCTTCCGGTGGATATACCCCGCCTGACGGCTTATCCTGAGGATCTGGTCAATTATTTCCACAACATGGAAAGCGCCGAAATCGATCCGAGCCACCCGGAAATAGATTTCGCCAAACTTGACGGGACAGCCTGTTTCGTCTGCGACGGACCGGTGGAATTTCTCGGTTTCCCGGATAACAAGCTGGACTCTTTCTCCCCTAAATTCATCTGCAGCGATTGCGGCCGGACCAGTGACGGCTGCCAGACTTACGAAGGTTATCATCAGATGTATGGCAACTGCCCGGTCGAGATGGGCAACCGGGGCTACCGTTTTGACTGCGGTATCTGGACTAACCACAGCTACCACCGCCCCTCCGGCCCCTGCCCGGTATGCGGAAAAGAGTAACCGGCAGTGCACCGGGCAGGCGGTTTTACATGCTGCTGTACCTGTCACAGGGTAAAAGCAGATCTTGTCCGCGGTTGGCCGGAAGATGACTATGAAAGCAGAAAACATTCTTGAAAACAAGGCGAAAATCAGGCCGCACAATTTCATCCTTCTGCTTATTAACTGCAGGTTGCAGCGATGGCTGCTTTGTTTAAACCCAAACTGCGTGAGTCCAAATTACCGGGCACGGGTTATCTTTCGGGTTCTACCGGGGTGATCATTTCCGGGGTGTCATAAGCCGGGTTGTTGACCAGGCTCGATACCGGGTAAGCGGTAAATCCTCCGGACGGGTACGGCTGGAGCAGTCCGGTGAGGGCGTTTTTTTCTGTGGCCGGTTCGAGCCACTTTTCATAGGCCTGGCGGGGGATGATTACCGGCATACGGTGATGGAGCGGGGCTGCCAGCTGATTGGCTGCGGTGGTCAGGATGGTGCAGGTTTCAAGGGGCATGTCCGCTTTTTCCCAGCGCTCCCATAAACCGGCCAGGGAAAAAGGCCGGCCGTCTTCACGGCAGATATAGTAAGGCTGTTTTGCCCCTGCTTCTTTCTTCCATTCGAAGAATCCGGAGGCCGGGATAAGCAGTCTTCTTTTTTTAAAGGCCTCGCGGAAAGAAGGTTTTTGGGACGCAGTTTCGGCCCGGGCATTGATCATCCGGCTGCCGATGGCCGGGTCATCAGACCAGAAGGGGACCAGGCCCCATTTGAGGGTAATCGCTTCCTTGCTGCCGCCGGCAGGTGAAAGGCGAACGGCGAGGATTTCCTGTGAGGGGGCTATGTTATAGCGGGGCAGGAGATCACATCTTATTTCAAGGTCATAGAGCATCTCCAACACTTTTTTATCGGTAGCCAGGGCAAACCTTCCACACATATTAATCTCCCGTTCCGCTCAAGTAGTTTGCGCCGCGATCCACTATCTCCGGAAAATAATTCAACAGGCGCGACAAGAAATTCTTAACATGAGCAAAGCTTAAGATTAACGGCCATGTTCAGCCGGACAGGCTCGAGGGTTATTCATAACAGCAAGATTAAAGCCGGAAACCTTTTTTTTAAGAAATTTTTTTCGTTATATTCCCGATTATTATGTTGAAACTTTCGACAATTAAGCTTGATCTCCTCCCCTGCCGCTGTTTTAATTTATGTTCGGATCAAAATTAATAAGTTCGACCCCGGGGCCGGATCGCAGCAATTGTTTTCAATCTGTGTTAGCGTTTCCGGATATTTAAAGCACCTGACTGTTTTTTAGCATCACTTTTTGACTGAAGAAGGCAACGGCCGGTTTAATGTAGAATAAAAATAAGTGGCAACATAAAGTTTGCGACCAGTAAAGGAGTTATATGATTATGAAACTATTTGAACCGATCCAGGTCGGGCAGGTGGAGTTAAAAAACCGCATTGCCATGCCGGCAATCCATCACGCTTACACACCGGAAGGTTATGTCAACGAAAGGCTGATCAAATATTACGAAACCAGGGCCCGCGGCGGGGCAGGCCTGATCACTGCCGGCGGGTGCACCATAGATAACCTCGGACAGGGGCCGATGATGATCGGCCTGCATGACGATAAATATGTTGACGGCCTGAAAAAACTGGCCCGGGCCATCCGTGATAACGGGGCGAAAGCGGCGGCTCAGCTTTATCATGCCGGGCGCTATACCCACAGCATGATGATCGGTCAGCAGCCGATTGCCCCTTCTGCAGTCGCTTCGCGGTTTACCCGTGAAACACCGCGGGAAATGACCCTGGAAGACATTGAAACTGTAATAGAAAATTACGGCCTGGCGGCCCGAAGAACCCGGGAAGCAGGCTTCGATGCCGTGGAGGTTCTGGCCAGCGCCGGATACCTGATCTGCCAGTTCCTTTCACCGCTGACAAACCAGCGCACAGACCAGTACGGCGGTTCCTGGGACAACCGCAAACGCTTCGGCCTGGAAGTTGTCAGGCGGGTCAGGGAAGCAGTCGGCAGTGATTTTACCTTGCTGGTAAGGATCTCCGGCCACGATTTCATGCCGGGAAGCAACACCAGCCGGGAAGCGCGCCTTTTTGCCGCAGATCTGGAATCCGCCGGCGTGGACTGCCTGAACGTGACCGGCGGATGGCACGAATCGCGGGTGCCCCAGGTTACCGGAGAACTGCCTCGCGGCGGCTTTGCCTACCTGGCCAGGGAGATCAAAGCAGCAGTCGCTGTACCGGTGATAGCCAGCAACCGGATCAATGATCCCCTGGTCGCCGAAAAAGTTTTGGAGCACGGCATGGCCGACCTGGTCAACATGGGCCGGCCGCTGATCGCCGATCCGGACCTGCCCAACAAAGCAAAAAACAACAACCCGGCCGCGATCAGGCGCTGTATTGCCTGCAACCAGGGCTGTTTTGACATGGTATTTACCCTGCAGGACGTGCACTGCACGGTCAATCCGCTGGCCGGAAGGGAATATGACGTAGAAATCAAACCGGCTGAAAAGCCGCGGAAGGTGCTGGTGATCGGCGGGGGCCCGGCGGGAATGGAAACCGCCCGCCTGGCTGCGACCCGGGGCCATAAGGTTAACTTGTGGGAAAAAGATCAGCGCCTCGGCGGCCATTTGCGTTACGCAGCGATCCCCCCGGGAAAGCAGGAGTTTATCACCCTGCTTGATTATTATGAACATGAACTGGCCCGAAACGGGGTAACGGTAGTCTTGAACCGCGAGGCTTCAGCAAAAGAAGTTGTTTCTGAAAATGCCGACGTGGTCATTGTGGCCACCGGGGCCCGCGGTGCAAAAGCGCCTTTTACGGTAAAAAATTCAGCGCAGCCGGTATCGGCCCTGGCAATCCTGGACGGCTCGGTTGTCCCCGGCGAGCGGGTGGTGGTAATCGGGGGCGGTTCAGTCGGCTGTGAAACAGCGGTCAGTATCGCTGAAATGGGAGCCATATCGGCTGAAAACCTTAAATTTTTGATCGAAAACGAGGCTGAAACTGCGGAAAATCTGAAAGAACTGCTTAACCGCGGCAGCAGGGAAGTGACCCTGGTCGAGCTGGAAAAAGGAATCGGCCGGGATATCGGCATAAGCACCCGTTGGGTTACCATAAAATGCATCCGCCGCCTGGGTATCAGGGCCATGGACCAGTGCACGGTAAAAGAGGTAAACGAAACCGGGGTGGTGCTTGAAAAAGAGGGCAAAGAAACCCTGCTGCCGGCGGACACGGTAGTTCTGGCCATCGGGGCAGCAGCTGAAAATGCCCTGTATGAAGAGCTGAAGGGAAAACTCGAAGAGATACATCTGATCGGAGATGCCCGCAAGCCGCGCAAGATCACCGAGGCGCTGCGCGAAGGTTTCGACCTGGGCCGCAAGCTTTAATCAGGCGGCGGCACTAAGAGATCTTAAAGCAAAAATTCCGGCTGCTGTGTATCAGCGCTTCAACTGTTAATCGCCGCGGATAAACTCTTCGGTAAGCTGGTAAGCCTGGTAGTCGGGATACTGACGGGGCGGATGTTTGGAAAAATAGGCCGAGGGGCCCGCCAACACGCCTCCTTCTTTCCGGTCCAGGGCCAGTTTACAGCAGCGGACGGCATCGATGGCAATGCCCGCCGAATTGGGTGAATCCTCAACGCTCAAGCGCATCTCGAGGTTGACCGGCACGTTGCCGAAGATTTGGCCTTCCATGCGCAGGAAGCAGACCTTGTTGTCTTTCTGCCAGGAGACGTAATCGCTGGGGCCAATATGGATATCGCGGTCGGGCAGTCTTTTGGCGGCCGCCGACTGCACTGCTTCGGTTTTAGAGATACGCTTGGTGGCCAGCCGCTTCTGGTTGGTCATGTTCAAAAAATCGGTATTGCCCCCGGTGTTTAGCTGGTATGAGCGCTCCATCCTGACCCCGCGGTTCTTGAACAGATCGGCCAGGGCGCGGTGCAGGATAGTCGCTCCCATCTGCGACTTGATGTCATCGCCGATGACAGGCAGATTTTTTTCAGCAAACCGCCCGGCCCACCGCGGGTCGCTGGCAATAAAAACAGGGATGTTGTTGATAAAAGCAACGCCCGCTTCAAGAGCGCATTCGGCATAGAAAAGGGAAGCTTCTTCGGAACCGGCCGGCAGGTAATTAAGCATAACCTCTGTACCCGAGCTGCGAAGCGTCTGCACGATCTCTTCTTTTCCCGGTTCGGGGGCTTTACTGGGCACAAAGGTATAATCATCTTCATAGGTCTGCATGTGGTCGGAAAAACCGTCTAAAACCCTGCCCATCCGGACAGTTACTCCGCCCGGGGGCAGGTCGGGATAAAAACGCAGGGCACAGTTAGGCGGGGCAAAGACGGCCCGGTTAATATCAAGGCCCACTTTTCGTTCATCTATGTCAAAGGCTGCGCTGACTTCGATGTCAAAAGGGCGGTAGCCGCCGATATTCCAGTGCAGCAGCCCGATAGCATCATTTTCGTTTGAGTCACGGTAATAATGGATTCCCTGGATTAATGCGCTGGCACAATTACCAACGCCGACAACGGCAATTTTAATCTTGGACATTTGCTGTATCCCTCTTCCTGTTATAGTTGTCTCGGAGATGAGTCTTTCCCAAAAATCATTATAACCGATTATTCAAGAATAGGGAAATTCCCGCTTTGCCGCTACACTTAGCTTTCAATTACAGGCGGTTAAACATAAAGGACCGGGAGAGGATCTTGGCTGTGACAATGCTGTTATAATATAAATATAGCGGTTGAGCGATGCAGGGCAGGTTAAAGTGCTGAAAAG
>Ga0207421_10001005_pt1 | contig 36720 bp, 37 predicted proteins | sample SodLakKL_010_SED_4_FD_187542 | JGI IMG/M metagenome (GOLD analysis project Ga0207421, IMG submission 187542) | Alkaline sediment microbial communities from Lake Tanatar, Kulunda Steppe, Russia - 8KL_010_SED (SPAdes) (version 2) | ecosystem: Environmental > Aquatic > Non-marine Saline and...
GTGGGTTCAAATCCCCTCGGGGACACTTTTTTATGTACAATCTGCTTCTCTTGCCTGTTGTATGTTTCCTTATCGTAAGCCCCTGTCTTCAGAGGGAGTATTCACTCAATGTTTCAGGCCCAGGAAGTGCTCCGGGGGCGAGCTGGCGGGAATTTTTTGAAAAGCCAAAAATAATCTAAATATTAAATTGCTTTCCGGTTTGTTTTGGAGTATATTATAGCTGTCCTGCAGATTAATATTTTCTTTAAGGAGGTGAATTAGGTCAGATGAGTTATTAAAATGTTTAGGAGGAAAAGCCATGAAAAATTAAATTTACTCATAATTCTTGTAGTGCCTATCTTTTTGCTTGTTTCAACACCTAACTATGGTCATGCTCGCTTTCAAACGGGAGATTTCTTGCTTGACGCCAGTACTTCGGCGGGAGTTGTTTCAACCGAGATTATTATTGAAGACGCTGATAACCCGCGACACAGTATAATTGGATTAAACTTCCGGGGGCGTTCATTAGTTACTTCCAGATTTTTCTGGGGAGCCAATCTTTCATTGCATGCAGACATATATGAAGACCATGATGACATGACGAATGTGCGTATGGCCGGCTGTCTCGGTTTTTTATTAACTCCCAACTCGCCGACAAGTCTCTACGCCTCACTTGACGCAGGAATGTGGGTTTGGAATTTTGATTATGCGGACGACGTTGGTCCCACGGTTGGGGCAGAGATTGGACTGATAACGCACCTGACTGAGAGATTCTATCTTGACACGCACTTTTGGTCAGAAAGACAGATCTCAGTATTGATGATGAAGACTTTGAAATAGTGCAGAACGGTTTATAGATCGGTTTTGGCTACAGATTTTAGAGGCGGCCGTCCTTTGCTACTCAAACAGAGCTTCCGGTGGTCCGCCGGGCAGATCATCACGGTTATGTTTGGCCTCGAAATCAAGTTCGGGTCCAGCCGGAACGATCTGTTTTGGATTTAAGAAGGGATGGGAGCGATAATAATGCTGTTTCACGTGGTCCATATTGCAGACGGAGCTAATTCCAGGAAGCTGGTAAAGTTCGAGCAGATAGTTGTGTAAGTTTGGGTAATCGGAAAGGTGGCGGAGATTACATTTAAAATGAAGGTAGTAAACAGCGTCAAAACGGTAGAGAGTTGTGAACATGCACCAATCAGCTTCCGTTAAGACCGGTCCGCAGAGGTAGCGCTGGTCGGCAAGAATACTCTCCCAGTAATCAAGTTCCTCAAAAAGCTCTGCAACCGCCTCGTCGTAGGCTTGTTGAGTTTCTGCAAAACCGGCCCTGTAAACTCCGTTATTTATTGGTTGATAAATCTTCTCAATGGTTTCATCAATTTGCTGGCGATATCCGTCGGGATAAAAGGTAATATTGCGTTCAGCCAGGTGATTGAATTCGGTGTCGAAAAAGCGCATGATCTCTTTTGATTCGTTGTTGACGATGGTCTCCTCTTTTTTATCCCAGAAAACCGGCACCGTCACGCGGCCGGTAAACTCCGGGTCGGCGAGCAGATAAATTTCACGAAGTAGCTGGGCTCCGTTGACCTTATCGGGGATACAGCCCGGGTTTTCGCTGAACCACCAGCCGTCTTTGCCCATGTAGGGGTCAACGACCGAGAGTCCGATTACCTCCTGAAGACCCTTCAGTTCACGCATTATTACGGCGCGACTCGCCCAGGGGCAGGCCCAGCTTATGTAAAGATGATAGCGATCGGACTCTGGCTCAAACTGTCCGCCGTTTTGCACGCGGTTACGGAAAGTTGTAGCATCACGCTTAAACTCACCTTTTTCGCTGTGCGTATAATCTTTACTTTTCCACTCGCCGTTCAGCATAAATCCCATCTTTATATCTCCTCTGGATAAAACTGACCTGAACTATCCACGACAGCATGACTGTCGTGAATAGTCAGGTGCAAAAGCAAGTTAAAAAACAGTGTTACTCTGGCTTTGATTTCCAGGCACTGGTATTCTCGGCAATTTTGAAGAGCGCGATTATAACCTCACAATAAACCCGAGCAAAAATTAACCACAGCAGGAAAATGATCGGGGAAATAACAAGCGCCCCAATTCCAGCCAGAAAGTTTTCGCTAAAAACACCAAGGACCATGGCTAAGGTCCCGAGAGCAATAAAAAACATGGCGATGCCGTAAATTATCGAAATAATTTTCGGCGTGATTAAGCTGTCGAACCCAAAATCAAATAGTGAACCTAAGAACGATTTACCCATCGTTAACTACCTCCTTAAAAAATTTTAAAATCTCTAAGCTTATTTTGCTAACTTCTCTACACAACACAGTATAAATTAAATTATCGTCGATACAATTATTTTTGTAGTGAGACAGTGTTTCTTGACGTTACCAGCCGTTTTAACTAAGATAGCTTCTGAAAATAATAAGCTAATTCCACAAATTTATAATTCTTAGGAGGGGATACGATGGATCTATTCGTGATATTATTTTTTCTCTTCCTGGCGTGGACAATTAGCTTAATAGTCATCGTTTTATCTGGGTTACTACTCATAGCAGCAGTCCCTGTTAAAAATAAAATCAGTGCTAAAATCCGTTCAACTATTCTTTCGTGTGACAAATACAAAAAATGGTGGACCGCTATCATTGTTATTTCAGCTTTGCTTTCAATTTTTCCAGCAATTGAGAGATATCATGAAGCTTCCACACTGTTCGATGCTGCAACCGGTTTCATGAGCTATTTCGTATTGATGATATATTTTTCTTGGCTTGGTGCCTCAATTTCTAAATTGGTAGTTAAATTGTTTTTGGATCAGCTCACTTCTTTTCAATACATGACCATTATAACCTTCTGGTGGCTGTTCCTGGGTCTTATGACTATAAATGTTAGAGTATTGCCTCTACTTTACTAGCAACCAGATATATAGTCGCTTTTCATGCTGCAGGGTCAAGCCGGCAAAATTAAGTGTAACGTGTCGAATTATATTCGGTTAAACTATTGAATTAAGCCCGGGAATTACCTACGGTAAAGTGACAATTCACATCTGAGGGGGTTAACCAAGCGATATCTCCCCCAAAATTAGCCTCATTTTCGGTAGGGGGGTCCCCAGAGACAATTTATCCAAATTCAGTCATACGCTTCCAAGACCAATCTGAAGGTAAAAAATAGGGTTTATCTATTTCTTCACTATTTTTACTTTGGCTTTGACGATGCCTCCGCGGTCGTGGAACGGCGTTATCTGGAGATTAACCCGTAAAACCTGTTGATCCTGTCCTTTTTCTTCAGTCCTGGGATTGTCACTTCCGGCTTTTCGCGGTACTGGGCGCATAGTGTGAAAATCTAAAAAACAGCCTGTTTTCTGTCATACTGCATACTCCCGGGCGAGCCAGAGTTTAAAGAACCGATCAAGGATAATGTAACCATCCTGATCTTTATCGACGAGATCTTTTTTTTGTAGTGAGTTGATAGCCTTTTGTACGGAGGATTGACCGCTGAGACGGTATTTGTTCATGAACTCCTTGGACCATATACTCACATTTTTCCCTTCAACTGCCAGGCCAACCAGCAGACGTCTCTGATTATTGGTAAGATTTTCAACGATAACGGTGTAGGCATAGCTGTCTTCCATTAAAACTTTGTCCCGGGCTATATTGATATCATTTTCTGAAATCTGGGTATCCTGTTCTGTCTGACCCCACAGTGCCTCGCAAAAATGCTGGGTATATTTTGGATGCCCATCGGTCATTTCACATATTGTTTCAATCATTTCCTCTGAAATTTCTCTACCTCCCGATGAGAATCGTTGGCGAATGAACGGTATCCAGGCTTTGGTTTCAATTGTGGACAACGGAAGTTTTTGGGAGGAATGATAAAATGGACTGCTGCGGTCCATAAACATCTCATGAATAATATGTCGTCTGCTGCCCAGAAAAATGTAGGTCACTTCATTATGATGCTGAATAACACTTCTTAATTTTTTCTCGACGTAATCTGTGTCATACCCGGATATTTCCTGAATTTCATCAAAAATCACAACCACCGGCTGTCCCGTTTTATCTGCTAATTTTTGAGGGATTTCAAGAATCTCGGCCAGTTTTAATTGTTCAGGATTTCCCTGGAAATCAAATGAAAATGATACCTCACCCTCCTGCGTAACCGACGAAACAACCCGAAACGACTGAAACCATGCCTTAAGAGTTCTTAGTGTCTTTTCCAGAGGCGCCGTCAAATGGTTGGCTACACCCTGTCCAAGTGCTCTTGCAAAAGTAACGCGGTCATCTGTGGGCCAAAGATCGATATAGACGCTACTCACGCTCCCGCTGCTTATTTCCTCCATAACTTGTTTAATCAGGGATGTTTTCCCCATTCTTCTTTCAGAAAATAGTAGCGTATTCTGCCCGGATTTTATCGCCTGTTTTAAGTTTTTCTTTTCTTGCTCACGATTACAAAAATTCTCTCCGGTCACCACATCACCGTATTTAAATGGGTTGGTCATCAAGTTTCACCTTTTTTCTTAATTTAGCATTAACTATACACAATGTGTACTCACTTTATGTATGGTATTTTACCGCCCGCTAAGTGTTGTAACAAGGTTATTGGCAACCCGTTACTTATGTTTATGCCCAAACGAAAATAAGAACCCTTCCATTTCGTTTCACTGTCCCAATTTTTCCAAAGTAGTCCATTTATGCAGTGTTAAGTAGTCCGTTTGTAAACAACCAGCAATGAACTACGCCGCGAAGCTCCGGTTGAGTTCTTCAGGTAGATCTTTCAGTTTATCTCCAAATAACTGTTTTGCTTCGACTACACCGATGGCTTTCTTATCAACGAATAAAAAATAATCCGCTGGTCCGGAAACAGTCGGATATTCTCGGACTGCAATGCCCGGAGCCGCCCCCAGGTTAATATCATCAATGTCCTGGATAACCCAGCTGGCCTGGCGGAGTTGTTTGTCAATATTACGTCGTGCGCGTTCTTCAGGAGAAGGCATTTTCAAAATCTCCATTAAATATTTTATAGAGCAAGAGTCGAGATAATCTTAACTGATATTCTCCGAAATTAAAAAGGATATCAAGTGATAGATGATTTGGCCCTGATAATTCTTGACAGCACAACTGTCGTGAATTATCCGTCCGCAGGACACCCAGCTCTTTCCCAGTAAAGGGCTGGGTGGGTTAACCCCGCCCATTTGACGAATGGGCGGCCCTTTGGGCGGCCTATGCATAGGGTTCATGCATAGACCGGGTTAGACTTAAAGGGTAAGAGGGTATATGAATCGTGTAGGGGAGGGAAAAAAATGGAAACACTTGGTTATAGAGAGGACAAAAAATCAAAGATAAGAAGAAAAATTAGTGGCAATTTTTAGCTCATGCCACGAGATTGGTTGAAAGTATGAAAGTGGGAAAGTATGAAAGTGGAAAAGTGGGAGAGTGGAAGAGTGAGAACGTGAGAAGGTGGATAGATTTAACGAATTTTAACTTTTTAACTTTTTAACTTTCTAACTTTTTAACTTTTTAACTTTCTAACTTTTTAACTTTTTAACTTTCTAACTTTTTAACTTTTTAACTTTCTAACTAACAATACGCCCGGGAGGATTTGAACCCCCGGCCTCCGCCTCCGCAGGGCGGCGCTCTATCCAGTCTGAGCTACGGGCGCTTAATGAAGTGTTTCTTTTCGACTCCATTAATAATATAATAACAACGTCGTTTTGCCAATGATTCAGTGTTAAATTTGGGTAAGACAAATAATATGACGAGTTGGACAGAAAATTTTATCTATTTGAGGTGGATTAAGTGAATAGAATTGGAATTGTGACAAGCGGTGGCGATGCGCCCGGTATGAACCCGGCAATCAGAAGCGTAGTTCGCACGGCCCGGGCAGAAAACATAGAAGTTATTGGATTCAACCGTGGATATTATGGCCTGATTAATGAAATATATCAGCAGCTTGACGTTCGTATGGTAGGGGGGATTCTTGAAAAGGGGGGAACGATTCTCCGCACGCTCCGCTGCCGTGAATTCGAGACGGCGGAAGGGCTTAAAAAAGCAGCTCAGAATTTGGACCATCTTGGTATTGAAGGGCTGATTGTAATTGGCGGAGACGGCTCACTGCGAGGAGCTGCTGAGCTGCTTGACTTCTGGAACGGTCAGGTGGTTGGTATTCCCGGGAGTATAGATAACGATATTGGCGGCACGGATCTCTGTCTTGGTTTTGACACGGCAGTTAACACGGCCCTTGAGTCGGTTGACCGGATTCGCGACACTGCCACCTCACATGAACGGCTCTTCATTATTGAAGTTATGGGTCGTGCTTCCGGCCACATTGCTCTTTCGGTCGGCCTGGCCGGTGGGGCAGAAGAAATTTTAATTCCCGAAGAAGAATACGAAGTTGACAGCATAGTTACTCGTGTGCGAGCAGCGCGTAAAAGAGGAAAACTGCACTATATAATTGTTCTGGCCGAAGGTGCCGGAAAAGGTTTCTGGCTTGCCGACGAGCTGGAGGAAAAAAGTGGGATGGAGACCCGCGTGGCTGTTCTTGGTCATATTCAGCGGGGCGGTAAACCGCTTGCTTTTGATAGGATTATTGGTGCAAAGATGGGTAGTTATGCCGTGCAGACACTGCTTGAGGGTGAAAGTGGCGTCTGTATCGGCGTTCGCTCGGGCAGGAGGAACTTAACCGATCTGCTGGAGGCGGTTGAAGGGAAAAGTTTAAGCTGGGAGAATCGCGGAATTTCGCAGACGTTGTCTATTTGAGTGGGAAAGTGTGAAAGTATGAAAGTGGGAAAGTGTGAAAGTATGAAAGTGGGAAAGTGTGAAAGTGGGAAAGTGTGAAAGTGTGAAAGTGTGAAAGTGTGAAAGTAAGAACCTGTTGGGACCGTAAAATCTTGAAGTTCGTTATAGTTTATAGTTTCCAGTTTAAAGTTGAAATCTAACTGCAAAACCAAGACCTGCGTCAGAAAAAGGCCAACGACATCGTTCAGAATTTCTATGTTTGGAGAAGGAAATAAAGAATAAAAAAATTGTGAGGACAAATTTGTTTTTAAAGGAGAGGATTTTAGATGAGTGCACCAGTTGCTTTTATTGCGCCTACCTTCTGGGGGCCGCCGAAAGAACATTTTTTTGAAGATACTGATCAGATTTATGATCATCCGATTCCAATAGATGAAGAGGGATGTCTGGGTCGTTTCCTGCGTTCGCTGGACTGCCTTGAGGACGAAGCTGACGTGGTTCTCTCCAGTGTTTCATCGAGTCGAAAGTGGGAAGACGAAGTTGACCGGAGGATTCGTGAGGAGATCGAGGAAAACTCCGGCGCTATAAATTGTCATCTCTTTGGTTTTGAAGAGTTTCGCCGCCTGAAGGACCACCTGGAGGGCACGGTTGAAGATGAGCTTCTGGAGCCGCTGTCGATGTACGGTTACTCGGACGTGCGCAACATGTCGATACTGGCCGCACATATCCTGGGATACAGGACAATTATTTCGACCGACGACGATGTTGTTGTCGATGATCCCCACTACATTGAAAAAGCGGGCGAACACATAAACCAGAAGGTGCCCGAGACTGGCGAGGAGGCCAAGGTTGTCTGTGGCCCCTATTATACGGAAGAAGGAACGATAAATTACGCTTCCCGCCCTCCCTCCTGGATGGCTTACTGGAACAACTCTGAGGCGATGAACGAGGCGTTTGATCGCTATATCTTTGGTGAACCACGCTTGAAAGAGACCTCTTATGTGGTCATGGGGAACATAGTTTTAGATCGCGACTTTTTCAGCCGTGTTCCTCTTGATCCGGGCTGTCACCGGGGAGAGGACATGGACTGGTTGATTAACTCGCGGGTTTTCGGTTATCGTTTTTACATGGATCGGGATCTGCGCGTTCAGCATCAGCCGCCACCGCGGGGGTATCCGCTCTGGAAACTGGTTCGGCTGGACATTGAACGTTTTCTATACGATAGGAAGAAAGTCCGTCAGATGGAGGAAAAACTGAATATACCTGCCTCTTATTTTGATCCCTGGCCCGGAAAGTTTTTGAAAGACGACCTGGAGGAACGTATCTACCGGACAAACATGATGCTGGCCCAGCATTTTATGGTGGAGGGCGATAAGGCTTCGGTAGAAGGCTGCATGGACAACATTTTCTACGGGCGCCACGAGTATGACCCGGGCAACCCGTTGAAACAGTTACAGACGTTTCAGAACCGCTGGGAGCGTCTGATGAATTATATTGATGAAAACCGTCAGGAGCTGCAGCAGGTGGTCTGGCCTTAACCGTGCGCCGACGAACGCGGATGCGGCTTGGGCCGGGTAAGACAACCCCAATGGTCCGGAATCTGCTGGTGATCAACGGGATAATATTTTTGCTGCAGATGACCCTGCCTCGCTTTGGATTGACTATTGGCGGGACGCTGGCGGAGCCGGTGCTCCATCCATTTGGAGAATACCTGGCCCTGGTTCCTGAAAATCTGGTGACCCGGGGATTTCTATGGCAGCTTGTTACCTACCAATTTTTACACGGTGGTTTATTCCACATTTTAATTAATATGCTGGTGCTCTGGATGTTTGGAGTGGAACTGGAGCGGGTCTGGGGAGCCGCCGGGTTTCTTCGGTTTTATCTGATCTGTGGAATTGTTGCCGGCCTGGGAATGGTAATTTTTAGCTACGGTCGAATTCCGGTGGTTGGGGCATCCGGGGCAATCTTTGGTTTGCTGGGAGCTTTTGCCCTATACTGGCCCGAACGCATGGTTTTTATCTGGGGGATATTTCCAATCAAAATGAAGCATTTTGTTCTGATTATCGGCATATTTACGCTGATTGCCGGCTTTTCCGAAGCACAGACCGGTGTCGCTCACCTGGCCCACCTGTTTGGGCTCTTAATGGGACTTTTTTACTGCTGGAAACTGGACCCGCGTCAGCCTTTGCTGGCTCCCTTATCTGACTATTTAAAGTCCCGCAAGCACAAAAAGAAACAGGACCAGTGGCGTCAGCACGAGATAGAAAAGCAGAAGTTGCTCCGCCAGGCGGACGAACTTCTGGATAAAATGGACCGGGTGGGGTGGGAAAATCTCTCGGCCGAGGAACAGCGTAGGATTCGCGAAATAAGCGAAAAATTATCCGGCAGCGATATGTTTAACTAAAAAAGGTAAAAATTAAGAGTCAGGCCGGTTAAATTTTCGAATGATTTCGGGAGTTGAAGGGGATCTCGCGGGTGGGATACCACCAGTCGCCGGGTTTGAAGTTTTCTTCGAGTGTGCCGTGAAAATCGGAGCCACCGGTGACGATGAGGTTATACTGTTCGGCTAATTTTAAGTAATGGCGGGTAGTTTCAGCGTCGAACTCGTGGTGATAACATTCCAGCCCCACCAGGCCTTTTTCCACAAGAACAGGCAATACGTCATCATTTTGAGTGTAGTAGGGGTGGGCCCAGACTGTTTGGCCTCCGGCCTGTTTTATCAGATTGATGACCTTTTCAGGCGAGTGGCGAGGTTTGGCGGCGTATGCGGCCCGTTCTTCGCCGATGTATTTGTCGAAGGCTTCATCAATTGTTGCAACGTGGTTATATTTTTTTAAGGCACTGGCGATGTGAACCCGGCCCACCGACTCACCGCTAGCTTCGCCACTTACAGCACTGTAAGGCAGGTCAATGCTAAAGTTGGCTCGAAGCCTGTGAATAATTTTTTCTGCCCGAGCGATGCGCGCCTGTCGTATGTTGGCCAGGTAATCACGCAGTGTTTTGTTTTGCCAGTCAATTCCGTAGCCCAGCAGGTGAACGGAATAGTATTTGCCATCCGAAAGATTAACAAAGGCTTCCAGTTCGACGCCGGGTAAAAAATGGCAGGCATAGTCCTCCGCCGCCTCAGCAGCCTCCGCTAACCCTTGCACTGTGTCGTGGTCAGTTATCGATACAACTTCCAGCTCGTTCTCGACTGACATCTCAAGCAGCTTGGTGGGTGAAAAACACCCGTCGCTGTGATAGGTGTGCAGGTGCAAATCAGCTTTTAAGAAATGGTCGTGTTTGTAGCCGGTTAGAAAATTTTTCATAGCCCAAAAGTTTAATTTGCCTGCGGCCGAAAAGCAAGGATGTTGTCTGGGGAAAGAATTGTTATAATATAGAAATCAAAGGAGGCAATCAATGTTAGACTATCTGGCACAAATTGGAGCTAATCTTCGCTATTCTGTCGAACGGCTGGGACGTTTCGGTCGTTTCGCCGGCAAGATGGCAGTTTATCTGTTTGTTCCGCCGGTGAAAATTGGTCGGATTGTGCAGCGAATTTATTTTATCGGTGCACGCTCCCTCTGGTTGATTGTTTTAATTTCTGCTTTTACCGGCGCAGTGATGGGTCTTCACGGTCAACAGACGCTGGCCCAGTTTGGTGCCGCCGCCCAGGTGGGGACGCTGGTGGCCGCGGCCCTGTTGAGGGAGCTAGGGCCCGTGGTCTGTGCTCTCATGGTGGCCGGACGCGCCGGCTCATCGATTACCTCTGAACTGGGCGTAATGCGTATAACCGAACAATTTGATGCCCTGAAAATAATGAATTTAAATCCTTTCCGCTATTTTATGGCACCAATCTTACTGGCTTTTGTTATTTCCGTATTTCTGCTAACTGCAATTTTTAACCTTGTTGGGATTTTTGCAGGTTTTGTTGTTAGCGGTGGTCTGCTTGGCGTCAGTTACGGGAGTTATTTTGGTGGTATTATTGATTTTGTTGTCTTTTCAGACATTTATTTTGGTTCAATAAAAGCGCTTGTCTTTGGCGCTCTTATTGCCTGGGTAAGCTGCTACAAGGGTTATTACACAGGCAAGGGAGCCGAGGGAGTGGGAGCGGCATCAACTGAGGCGGTCGTCCTGGCCAGCGTTTTAATCCTTGCTTCTAACTACGTTATGACCTCTTTGATGTGGTGATATAAAATGATTGAAGTGCGGGCTCTGGAGAAGTCCATGGCAGAAGAACCGGTATTAAAGGGGGTTGATCTTTCCGTTGAAGAGGGGGAGATGATTGCTTTGCTGGGAGCCAGCGGAGCCGGCAAATCAGTATTGTTAAGAACGATAACCGGTCTCATATATCCAGACGCCGGTGAGGTGCTAATAAACGGGAAAAACGTTCATAATTTGCGTGGCAAGGAGCTGGCCGAGGTAAGGAATTCTATCGGCATGCTGTTTCAGAACGGAGCGCTTTTCGATTCAATGAGCGTCTATGAAAACCTTGCTTTTCCACTGCGCGAAAAGACTTCGTTAAGTCGCGGTGAAATTGAGGACCGGGTATTTGAGCATCTGGCCCGGGTGGAGATGCAGGATGCGGCGGAAAAATACCCCTCTGAACTTAGCGGTGGCATGCAGAAAAGAGCGGCGCTTGCGCGCACTCTGGTTAGCAGTCCCGAAGTCATATTTTTTGATGAGCCGACAACCGGGCTGGATCCCTTGATCGGCAATTCGATTTTGCGTTTGATCTTTAATTTACACCGGGAGTATGGTTTTACCGCTGTTATTGTTACCCACAGTTTTCAAAAAGTATTTCAAATTGTGCATAAAGTCGCTATGGTACATAATGGAGAATTAGTTGCCTATACCACGCCGGAGGAGTTTATGGATTCCGAGATTCCGGTTGTGGAAACATTTGTAAAAGAGGCCCTTGAAGGGCCGCTGGAGGCGATAAGTGATGGATCGTAAGGTTGATATCGTGGTCGGGATTTTTTTAATTGTCGGGCTGGCCAGCCTGGCCTACCTTTCTATAACCTTTGGTGAGGTTGATTTTTTAGGTCGTAACCAGTATGAAGTGACGGCTGTGTTTTCTGATGTCAGCGGGCTGCAGGTAAACACTGGTGTTGAGATGTCTGGCGTAAAGATTGGTCGGGTTGTAGATATAGAATTAAAGGATTTTCGAGCACACGTGCGTATGCGAATCAATGACAAAATTGATCTGCCAGATCCCGGAACAGAAGCTCGAATAGTTACCGAGGGTCTATTGGGCGAACGTTATATTGCAATTACTCCCGGGCACGGGCGGGATAATATTCCCAAGGACGGCAGCGGGGAAATAGTTGAAACCCAACCGCCGTTATTAATAGAGGATTTACTTTCGCGCTTCCTGTTCGGGGAGGATGATTTTGAGCTATGAAAAAAGTTTTCCTGATATCTCTAATCGCTCTGTTTGTCTTTACCGGTGTAGAAGAGGTGCAGGCTATGTCACCGGATGAATTTATTGAGGAAAAAATTGCCGAGGTCCTGGCTATTCTTGGTGACACCGACCCGGTTGATGCTATACAGGCGGATACTGTCCAGCAGCGATTGATTGAGACTTTGGAAGCTGATTTTGATTTTGAAGAAATGACTCTTCGAACCCTGGGCCCCTACGCCCGCCAGATAACAGACGAGCAGCTTGATGAAATGATCGATCTCTTCAGCGAATTGCTCAAGGAAGTCTATGTCAACAGGATAACCGGTGACCTCGCTGATGTTGACGGTGTCTATGAAATTCGTGCTATTGACGTTGACGGGTTTGAAGAGCGACGTGATGGTACTTATGCTCGTGTCTTTACAACAGCCAGGCTCTACTGGGATGACGATGACTACAATGCCAAAATCACCTATTATTTGATCAAACACGACGACTGGAAGATATATGATTTTGAAGTGGAGGGGATCAGTCTTATCCGCAACTATCGCCGTCAGTTTGATAATATACTGGCCCGCCAGTCAATAGCTGACCTGTTAAAATTATTGAGAGAGCATATTCAAAAAGAAGAGTTGCCAGACGAGATTGTACCTGAATTTGAGTAACATCAACTTCGAGGTGTCAGTCAATCAAGACTAAATTTATTGTAGTCAATCTATTAATTTTACTATTAATTGTAGCTGGATTGTCTTCGGCTGCTGCCCGGACCCGTCAGGAAAGGGGTTTTAGTGATCCGTTTGCGGAAGATCCGGAGGCTGAAGACCGAGAGATAATTGCCGACCCGCTGGAGCCTGTAAACCGCCGTATTTTTGCTTTCAACGACCGTTTTTATACCTATGTGGCCGACCCGGTGACCAGGGGTTATGAGACTGTGACACCCCGACCGGTGCGCCGCTCCATAGGAAATTTCTTTAACAACCTGCGCGAACCTTTTCATTTTGTAAACTCAATATTACAGGGACGAGGCGAGGATGCCCACCATGCTTTTGGCCGGTTTGTGGTTAATTCTACTTTTGGCGTTGGCGGCTTAATTGACGTTGCCGGCGAGCATCTGGACCAGCGTCCCAGAAATTTTAACCAGACCCTGGCCACCTGGGGAGTGGGGGACGGATTTTACATAGTGCTTCCCGTCGCCGGTCCCTCGTCGTTGCGCGCCAGCAGTGGCAGCCTGGTTGATTCCTTTATGCATCCCTTTTACTACCAGGAAGCTGAAGTTGCGGTTGCCGGGCGGACCCTGGAGGGTGTGAATACAGCCCGCCCCTACCTGCGTGAATATGACAATCTGAAGCGTTTTGCTCTTGATCCCTATATAGCGGTGAAGGACGTTTATGAGCGAACAGGGGGTGTGATTGAATAAATTTTAATGTGAAAAAATTCACCTTGCTTTTGTAGTTGTTTTAGTTTACTCTGTAATTAAAGTAAAAAATCTTAATTAGGGAGACAGGATAATGTTCAAGCCCGGGCACAGGAAACCAACTTTTTTTATGTTGAGCGTATTTCTACTGGCAACTGCAGTTCCTTCTTTTGTCTGGGCTGAAATGCACCTGTCATATCTCAGGGGGGAGGCAGAAACGCGTCCGGCCGATGAAACCGAGTGGAGAACCCTGGGAGAAGGCGAGTCTATCCCCCGCGACTCGCAGGTGAAAACTGAAATTGATTCCTACCTTGAATTAGAACTTGAAGAGGATAAATCCACCCTGCAGTTAAATGAAACTTCCGGCGTTAACCTGCCCAAACCTGGAGAACCTATAAAACTTAACTATGGCTCGGTCTCGGCCCGAATTGATACGGAAGCTCTGGGAAGAGAGTTTGAACTGCGGACTCCGAACGCCGTCATTGGTGTGCGGGGGACGGAATTCCAGGTTGCTTATGAGCTGGAACAGGAGAGCTGGACGGCAGTCGAGAGTGGAGCGGTGGAAGTTTCCGCCTCCCCCGGAGAACGCCTGGTAGCCGGCGAGGGGGGCGAGGTTAGATTTGACCCGGAGACTGACGAGACAGTTGTTTCCCGTTTGGACGAGCCGCGGCAGGAGCTTGAGCTTACATGGCAGCACTGGAGGGAGAATCGTGGGGTTGAACAGTTGCAGGCGGAGCTGGTGGAATTAAAGACTGAAATTGATAGGCTGGAAAAATCAGTTGAGGAACCGTTGCCGCCCGAGTTTGATCCGGCCCCGCTTGAGCGTGAGCTGCAGCAACTACGGCAGCAGAAAGAGCGGCTGCAGAGTCAGCTTGCCGATCGTGAAGAAAGATACGAGCAGTTCCGGGAACAATACATAGACTACCGTTATGAACTGGAAGAAAAACGGGAAGATTTCATCCAGCAGCGTAAACAGGCGCTGGATGATTTTATCGCGGAACGTGAAGAAAGATTTGAGGAGTTCCGCCGTGATCGTGAGGAGAGGATGAGAAGATAAATTTTGAGAAGAACAATTCAATTATTTTTTAGGAGGTTGAGTAGTTATGAAGAAGAGTTTGATTGTTGTCATGACTGTTTTGTTTGCATTTAGTTTGGCCGGCTGTTTTGGTGCCCAGGAGCCTGAAGTAGAAGAAGATGATGGCGAGTGGGGTATGGATTTTGGTCCCAGTTGGGCCCAGAGTCCCCCGACCGAGGAAGGCAAATTATACGGAATTGCCAACGCTCAGTCCCGAAATCTACAGACCGCTATCCAGCGAGCAGAACTTCGAGCCACTAACCAGATTGCGCAGCAGTTGGGGCAGTCCATTCAGAGCTGGCAGGAGGATTATGTCCAGGAAATGGGCGAAGCAGCCGATGCTGAAATTTTATCTTCTTTTGAACAGTTGACCGAGCGTGTGATAGACGAGGAACTGCATGGCGTTCGTGAGGAAGAACGGGCTGTTGACCAGGTTGATGGTGTTTTTGATGCCTGGGTAATGGTCAGCGTTGATCTTGATCAGGTAAGTCAGCAGTTTGATGAGATGGAACGCCTTGAAACTGAATTTTCCCGTGAACAGGCGCGCCAGCGAATGGATGAGTCCATAGATGGACGGGATTCCGTGGCTGAACCCGAGGGGCAGTAAAACTTAACATTCAAAGCAATCGTGATTGACCCGGTTTGCCAGCTGTGAGCGGGCAAACCGGGACTATTTTTTTCAAAAATTCAGCCCATAATTATTGATCCGGGGTGTAATTTTTTATGAGAGTTATAAAATCAGAAGATGCTGCTTCTCAGGCAGGATCTGTTTTTTTCTTGACGACGGTATTTTTTCTTGCCGCCTGTACGGTATTATACGCCTCTATACCGCAGTGGGTGCAGAACCCCCGTTCGGATTCCGAACGCCACATGTATGTGATTGGCAGCGGTCAAAACCGGGAGCAGGCCCGCTCAAACGCTCTAAGCAATCTTGCCGGCCGGTTTTCAACTGAAGTTGGTTCCCAGGAGGAGCTTGTCTTCTCTGAAGTAGGAGACCAGGTAGGAACTGAATACCGGCAGCAAATTGAAGCACGAGTTCGTGATCTTGAGTTGGATAATTACGAGATAAATCGCTCCGAATCTATGGATGAAGATAACTATTACGTTGAAGTCCGGCTGGACAAGCCGGCATATTCTGAGAGCGTGATCGACCGTCTGGACCGGCTCGAAAAGGAAATAGAAGACGATTTTAAAATCACACCCAGTCCGCTGGTTGATTTTTATCGGATGAACGCCTCGCTCTCAAAAATAGAGCAGGCGGAGGTTTATTTACAGGTGCTGCGTATACTTGGCGCTGACATTAACTACGACGAACGCCGGGATAAATATCGGGACTTAAAAGCCAACTACGACAAGGTTCGTGGAAAGGTTCAAGTGGTGATTATTCGTGACGATGAAACGGCGCCGGTGGCCAATCATATTGAGGAGGAGCTTGCTTCAGAAGCGGTTGACTCCGTTCAGTTTGATGGTGAACCAGAACCAGCAGAGCAATATGAAGACTGGGCCCGGATAATTATTACGGCAACCACTGATGAAGACGAATTTTTCGGCAGTAAAGAAGTTACAGTTAACGTGCGACTGGAAGTGCGCAGTCGCCACGGTAGGCTGCTCTCCTCGCAGACATACGAAAAACGGGGCAGTTCAATGACCGACTTTGATGATGCGCGGGGGATTGCCTTTAACGACGTAATTGCCGAGATAGAACAGCAGGGTTTTGAAAAGCTGCTCGGAATTGATTAATAAATTTAACCACATTAAGGAGGGACAGTTATGCGACGATCTTTGTTAATTTTTTATCTTGTTCTGGGTCTGGTTCTGGCCGGTTGTTTTGGAGCGGTTTCCACACGGCTGGAGGATCCCAATCAGTACCAGGAGATGAACCTGTCGGAGGCTGAGATGGCACCGGCACCTGAAGAAATTGAATATGGTGCAACGCGTGTTCTAATTCAGGAGATTGACCTGGGGGGGGACGATCTGGCGGCGGAACAGAACCTCGATCGTATAGTTGAGAGTTCGATTGCCGACTGGTTTGAAACTGTCGGGGTTGAACGCATAGATAGAGAGGCTGCCCAGGAACTGGCCGAGGAGATACGTCTGGCGCAGGACCGTGATGCCGGCCGCTACGCAGGGCCGGACGTTGCAGATTATGCTGTTCGGGGAAGGATAATCCGGGCCGATGCCTCGACCGAAATTGTTCGCGAAGGTTTCGCCCAGGCTCACTGTAAATACGACGCTACGGTGGAGTTCGAGCTTGACATCTACTCCCTGCCGGAGATGGAACGGGTGACCACTGTCAACCTCAGTGCTTCCGGTGATGAAGCACTGTCCAGTGACTACTGGTCCCGTTGTGACGTTACTGCCCGTGGTGGCAGCCGGGTTTTTGGTGATATTACCGACATAGCTGTTGACCTGGGACGGGTTGACCTGCAGAACGCTTTTGCTCCCCGCGGTTACGTTGTTGAGGGGCGCCAGATGGACGACGATTACATTTTTATGGTGAACATCGGTGATCGACAAAACATCCAGGAAGGCTGGAAAGTAGAGTTTATGCGGACTAGCGAGTATGAGGACCGCCTGTCCGGTCAGACATTTCTGGAGACCAATACAATTGGTGAGGGTTTCATCACCAACCAGTTTGGTCCCACCTATAGCTGGGTTCGCGTTCCTGACGCTGATGTTGCCAACCAGCTTAAGTTTGGCGATGAAGTCCGCGTTAAGTTCGAACGCCGCTTCGACGAGGATTTGTTAGATTTTCTTCATTGATTTAACGATTTTTTCACGGACAACTTGAAATAAAGTTGTTCTGTTTAAACAGAGATAATTTTGCGGTTGATATGCTTTACTCTATTCTTTTAGGAGGAAATGAGATGAAATATCGATTTTATGTAACTGCAGTTTTAAGTTTGCTGCTGGTAGTAGGTTTCTTTTTGCCGGCCGAGGCGCAGATGATTCGTAGCGGTGTGATCGCTGAGAGTCCTCTCTATTTTGACGTCGGGGTTGGGAACATGGACCTCCGTTTCGACGACGCAGATGAAGATGCGACTGGTTTTCGTGCATTTGGAACCCGCCTGAAAGCCGGTTATAACCTTTCCAATGATATTGCCATCGAGGGGCATCTTGGTCTTTTTGGTGACGATGATCAGAGGGCTATTGAAGCTGATATTGGTCCTATGGTGGCAGTTTACGGCCGCTATAACTTCGGTCGCGTCTGGGACCGCGAATTGCCCGAGAATTTCTCCACCTACGCGCTGCTCGGGTTGGTTCATTACACGGTTGATTGGGATTTTGAAGGCCACCATGGGGTAGATTCTGAAGACAGTGAGGAAGTAAGCACAACAGCGCTCGGGTTTGGTCTCGGTTTGAACTATGCATTTGCCGAGCGTTTAAACGGTAATTTTGAGGTCCAGGGCACCATCCCCCGTGAGGATTTTAATTATGGTAACTATAACGACGATTACTACACAATCTTGTATACTTTCGGCTTAAGCTGGCGGCTCTAAAACAAGTAGTAAAAGCAGGAGGCTCCGGGTGCGGGCCTCCTGCTTTTTTTGTAGTTCATCTGTTTAACAGGCGAGTAATTTAATGGTGACGTCTGTGCTGTTCACGGGCGTCCTCGCGTGATCTCTCCGTTTCCTCCCGGTCAATCCCCTCTTCTTCTGGATATTCACGGGCTGCACAGCCCACGAGTCCGAATGTGATTATCACTGCGAAAAGTAAAACTACTGCTTTCTTCATGATTTTCCTCCCTTTGTAAAATTTTAAGGCAAAAGTATCTCTGGCGTCTGACCCTGGAATTGTTTCATTACCCGGCCCGGACCGGCACCGATGTAAGTGGGGTCGTTGAGCACATAAGGCGTATCATCAATCATAACATAAGTTCCGTCAATAATATTTCTGTCCGGGAATTCGACTGCTGTCGACAGGTGACCGGGCCAGAGGGCCCCGGCCACCTCAAGTCCCAGCAGTTCCCTTACCAGCCAGGCGTAGAAAATTGCCCGGTCGTCACAGTCGGAATAAGGATGATTGATTGTATCGGCAGGGATCATAAACCACTGGTGGCCGAACTGTTCTACGTCGGTTTTGTATACAAAACCTCTCTGGGTCAGCCGCAAGAGAAAATCGAGGGCCGTCCAGGTGGACATCTCTTCAATTATCGGCTCAATTTCTGCTAATAAGTTCTCGTCAATGCCCACCGGTGTTAGCGATTTGAAATAATACTGGGGTTCAACCTGGGGAACCGATTGAAAGTATTGGGCCAGGTTGTCGTTGTAGTTGAGAATGAAATTGTAGTTTTCTCCTTCAAACTCAAATTCAATTGCCCGTTTTTCCTCCTGCCAGGGCAAATTAGGCAGGCGGTCAACATAGGGGGTTGTAGCCTGTTCGACGTCCGGGTTGTCAGTTGCGTAAGTTCTTACGCCTCCCTCCGGCTCCCCCTGTTCATCGGGTAAAAACAGGTAATACTCTCGGCCGTTGAGACTGTAGTAACTGGTCCCCGGTAAGCTGCGGGGCGAGTGGTAAATTAAATAAAAGTCATTATCATCCATTGCCAGTCTAACGTCAAGACCGCGCTGTTGTGCTACTGCCCAGGTCAAAAGTCGTTTTTCACGGGTCGTGTCGACTAGCCTGTCGGCGAGTGAATAGGTAAAGTAAAGTTCGTGCCAGCCGCGCAGGTCAAGCTCTGAACTATTGTTCTCGACTGCATCGATCAGAGAGTCAGGTGATTCAGCCTCAAAATCCTGCAGGTATTCGGCCGCGATCGACTCGTCGGGCTCGGTTGGCGCGACTTCAGGCAGTGGGCTGGTTAAAGTCGGAATTTCTACCTGAACACCATACCATTCCAAAACTTTTCTCGGGTCTACCTCTGCTTCTGGAGGCGAGGGGTCAGGGGGGGCTTCTGGGGTTGGCTTATCCGGTGGCGGAGCGTCGACTTGCGGTTCGGTCTCTTCTCTTGTTGGCCTACTTACTTCGCGACGTTCAATTCTTTCCAGTTCAAGAGGCTCTTCTTCGACCGGTTCATATTCTGGGGGCTCTTTCAGCTTATCTTCTTCAAAGGTGCGCGCCTGTCTGAACTCTTCCAGCGCCTGCCAGCGTTCCTCTACAAATTGCGCGAACTCTTCTTCACGTCGCTGCCTGAAATCTCTTCGCTCCTGCAGCCGCCCATCAATAGCTCTCTCCCGGGCGTTAAGATAAGGTGACAAAACAAGAGTTAGGCCCGCCAGCAATGTCAGGCTAACAGCGAAAAAACAGCGGCTGATTTTCACTTGTAATCGCCCCCAAAATTTATATTAAAAATATTTTACCCGGTTTAAATCAGAGCCACAAGAACTATTTGTCATTGCTCAGAGCCTTCCGACGTCATTCCGGACAACCGAGCACTCAAAGCGTTGAGTGCTCCGGGCAGATCTGGAATCTATGGTCTCATGAAAATGGATTGCCGGGTCAAGCCCGGCAATGACGGGGGTCGGTATGTTCTGGTCATTGCTTTTTCTTTGGCTCCAGGTGGATGTAGACCCGCTCTATCAGATCGAGATTTAATAACTTATCGCGAATTTTTTCCTCTTCAGCGTGTAGCTTGCTCAACGTGCGGTTGCCGTCGGCTCGGAGCACAAAGGAGAGAAAAACTTTTGGTCCGACGTGGTGGGCACGCAGGTGGTAAGGACCGTCAAATTCAGTCTCGCGCGCGACAATTTCACGCGCTTTTTGCTGCAGTCGATATGAGGCTGATTCGCCAGTCAGGTGCCCGATATTCTCGCGCAGGGCGTCGTAGCCAATTTTCAGGATAAATATTCCGATCAGTGAGGCGATTATCGGGTCGAGGACCGGCCAGAGGTAGCGGGCGCTGATCAGCGCAAAGATAACCGAGCCGTCGGCCAGTATATCACCAAGCTGGTCACGACTGATTGCGACCAGGGCCGGCGAGTTGGCCGTTTCTCCTAATTGCTTCAGATACCATGAAAAGGCAATTTTAATAGCAATAGAACCTCCGAGAATTACCAGTGGAAGTGCTGTCAATCGGATAAGGCGCTCCCCAATGATCGCAAGATAAGCGTCGTAAAGGGCAAGCATGCCGCTGAGCAGGATAAGAAGACCGACGCCAACGCCGACCAGTGACTCGTAGCGGTAATGGCCCTCGGGGTGGTTTTCATCGGCCGGCTGCAGGCTGACCCACATCCCCAGCACAAGAATTATGCTGTAGAAGAAGTCAGCCGTGTTGTTTAAACCCATCGAGCGCAGCGAAGATGAGCCCGAAACATAACCGGCCCAGAGTTTCAACAGGGCCAGGGTCAGGCTCATTGCGGTTAAAAAATATAACGGCCACATGATCTTTTTCTGTTTGTCCATAACTAATCCAACTTTTCTCCAGAATTATTTTATGTAAAGAGTAGTTTACGTCCGTATGGAAAAAGAGTCAAGCAAACAAAAAAATGACCAGCTCACTCCAGCAATAACGTTCCAGAAAAATCTAATATAGTTAAGTTTTAACTTAACTATATTTATCATTATAAAATGTTTGCCTGCAATCAAAAAATCCTTTGTTTATGATGTTTTTTAAAATAAAGTTATATATTATGAGACAAAAAAGCCCTTCAGTGAGTGATATAGTTAAGCTATAGCTTAACTATATCACACGTCCGGGGACTTATCTTTTTTCTGTTTAACATTCAATACACGAAACCGTTTTTTAGGGGAGGAGATTGTGGGCGGTAAAGTCATCCTCAGGTTCTAAAATCAAAACCAAGTTTCCCCCTCACCTGTATCCTCTCCTTGGGAGTGATAAAGTGTGAAAGTTGGAAAGTGAGAAAGTATGAAAGTGGGAAAGTTGGAAAGTTGAAAATCGTAGACCGTAAAGATGGATTCCAGTTCGGGGCGGGGGCAGCGTAAACATCGAGTCGGCGAACAGACGAGCATGCGAACAGGCGAAAGTTCGGGGAAATCAAGAGCTAGAGCGAAGATCAAGAACAAAAACCATGAAAGACCAATCAAGATAGATTAGGGTCGGGGCCGTAATGACAAACACACAAGGTCGTAATTCCGGACGAAGTGAAACGGAGCCCCGGAATCCATGTTGAAGTTTAAAGATTTTCGGGCGAGGATGTTAAAATGGACTGCGAATCAAGGCCCGCAAAGCCAAAATTGTTAGAAGGTTCAATTTTTTGTAAATTAGGGCTTGTAAATTTTTTTGGGTAATGTAAAATGAACGTAGAATCAATCAAACTTTTACGCAACTAATTTTTAGAAAGGATGATTTACTATGGCGAAACGCTCTGAAGTTTACGCCTGTGAGCTCTGCGACAATATTGTCGAAGTGCTGCGAGGTGGCAAAGGACAGCTTGTCTGCTGCGGCCAGCCGATGGAGCTGCTGGAAGAACAGACGGCCGATTATACGACGGAGAAACACGTGCCCGTAATAGAAGAGATTGAAGGTGGTTACAAAGTTACAGTAGGCAGCACGATTCACCCGATGGAAGAAGCTCACTACATCGAGTGGATAGAGTTAACCGCTGACGGCAAGAGCTGTAAGCAGTATCTGGAACCGGGAGATGAGCCGGTGGCTAAGTTCGAAGTAGACGCTGAAGAAGTAAGCGCCCGTGAACATTGTAACGTCCACGGTCTCTGGAGGTCGTAAGGAATGCTTAAAACTGAAGTCGAAGAGGCGTTGAACGAACAGATTAATGCCGAACTTTACTCTTCTTACCTTTACCTGTCGATGTCCGCTTATCTGGAAGAGGAAAATTTAAGCGGCTTTGCACACTGGATGCAGATCCAGGCCCAGGAAGAAGCGGTTCATGCGATGAAAATCCAAAATTATGTCCAGGAGCGGGGCGGGCGAGTAATTCTTGATGAGATAGAAAAGCCGCCGGTTGAGTGGGATTCTGCCCTGGACGTAGCTGAAACCACGTTTGAACACGAACAGAAAGTAACCAGTCTTATCAACGAGCTGGTTGATCTGGCGGAGGAGGTAGGCGATCATGCCACCCGGCAGTTCCTTCAGTGGTTTGTTGAAGAACAGGTAGAAGAGGAAGATTCAGCCGACGAGCTTGTGCAGCAGTTAAAGATGGCAGGCGACGATCCGCGCGGGTTAATGATGTTGGATCGTGAGTTTGCCGCGCGACCGCCAATGTTTCAAATTCCCGGTGAGGAGGACTGATAGCATGGGTATCAGTTTTAAAGCAGATGAGATTTTTGAGTTTGCCGTAGAAATTGAGAAGAACGCCGCCCAGTTTTACCGTCGCGCCGCCGAACTTAACGAGGCGGCGGGTGAGTATGATTTTCTTGTCAAACTGGCCGAAATGGAGGACGACCACGTCAAGACTTTTTCCGCTATGCGTGAATCTCTTGGCGGTAGTGCAGTCGGCGCAACCGGTTTTGATCCCGACGGCGAGGTTGACCTTTTTCTGCAGGCAATGGCCGATTCACACGGCGGTGAGGGTGATCCTGCTGCGACCAAACAGTTGACCGGTGAAGAGTCTCTCGCTGACATACTCAAGACCGGTGTGCGGATGGAGAAGGATACTATTCTTTTTTACCGGGAGATTGTTGACAATGTGCCGGCGGAATACGGGCGAGAAAAAGTTGAGAAAATTATTGAAGAGGAGAAAGACCACCTGGTTACTTTGACTAAAAAGCTAAAGCAGGTTAAGTAAGTCTTGTAAACAGGCAGCGCTATCGAACGGGTTAACCGTCTGATAGCGCTGCCCTCTAATTAATCCGATTATTCCTCTGCGATAGCGTCGACAGGACATACGTCAATACAGACCTGGTGGTTCTCGCAGATGTCCTGGTCGATTTCAGCCAGGTCGTCGCCGTCCATCTCTATCGCTTGCACCGGACAGCTGTCCACGCAGATACCACAGCTCGTACAGAGCTCTTTGTCTACTTTGACCATAATTTACACCTCACCTTATAAAGATTCAATTTATTACTTGAAATAAAATTATACCACTTGTTGCTAAAATTTTCATCCCGGTCGTCTACGAGCCTCGGACAGAACCGGCCGGAGCCTTCCCCATCTACTGGAGGTGGAGAAGGAAAAATCAAGAAACTCTTCTGTAAGGTTTTGACCTCTGTAAAAATTAGCTTGGAAAATTCTTCTAAAAAGATAAAATTATCAGCCAAAAGCATTAAAATAAGTAACTACTCACCTTATTTCCCCCCCTTGAAGGGGGGAAAGGCAAATGGGGGAGAGGAGAGGGGATAGATGAGTAGTTACAAAAAAAGGAGGTGTTTGTGATGGAAGTGAAAGTTGAAAAACAAATTGATGAGGCTCGAAAAGAGGAGCTGGGAATAGATTCCTGGTCGCCCTGGTCGAAGGAAGCCAGCAAGTTCGACTGGTCGTATGCTTCGACTGAAACGGGGTATATTATCGAAGGCGAGGTTATAATTCACCTGCCGAACGACGAGAGTATTGAGGCCGAAGCCGGCGACGTCGTGCAGTTCCCCGAAGGGCTTAGCTGTGTCTGGGAAATTACGAAAGACCTGCGCAAAGTCTATACTTTTGACACGGTTGAACTTAACGCTGACGAAGCAGTTAGTGTTTAGTTGTAAGGCAATTGCTTAGCGCATACTTCCAAATGAGCTGCCAATCGTCATCCCGGGGAAGCGACCGAAGGGAGCGTGATCCGGAATCCATCTTGAATTTTAAACGGTTATCGTTCAAGACCATCCCCACTTTCCTTTTCCCCCCTTGAGGGGGGGAAGACAAAGGGGGGGATGTGAGCGCGGATTAGTTTCAATACGATTGTTTGAGCAGGTTTGCCAGCTTATCTGCGGCGTTTTTCCAGGTGAAGTCCCGGACGCTTTTTCGTGCCTGCAGGCCCAGCTCTTTTAGCTCATCGGGTCTGTCGAGAAGCTGAATAAGCTGATGCCGGAAATCATCTTTGTCCGGTTCAAAAACCTTGGCGGCGGGATGCTTTTCATCATACTGGCAGTCACGCGCCGGACGCAGTTGGCCCTCGATGCGAATCATTCCCGGGCCGGCGAAGTCGAGCTGTCCGCCCCAGTTGCTTGTCACTACCGGTCGCCCGGCCGCCATCCCTTCGAGTATTGCCAGGCCGAAGCCTTCCGAGCGACTCGGTTGAACCAGCAGGTTAGTCCTCCTGTATAACTCTGTTATTTCGGCATCCGACAGTCTACCCACCCGGACGTCAAAACCGGCCGTCTCCAGTTTTTTTCTGATCTCCCCGTCTTCCCAGAATTCAGTCTTTTTCTCTGCGGGTACGTAAGGCAACTGTACCTGCCAGTGAAGCTGTTTTTCTGTCAATAGATCAGAGGAGGCCAACAAAACGTCCAGGCCCTTGCGGTAGTGTGGAGTGGCCACGGTCAAAATATTTAACTGTTCATCTTCCGGCCAGGGAAGTGATTCCGGAAAATGCCGGGTGGAGTAGCCGTAAGGAATTAATTCCAGTTGTTCTTCCCGGACGCCACTTTTTTGATAGAGGTTGTAGTTGTGGCGAGAAGGAACCAACACACGCTCGCAGTCTCTGTTGAGCGGATCTACCCAGGAAACGGGAAGTCGGCTGGGTTCATAAACAGAAAAATTCCAGAGCCGAGTCTTCTTGCCGTGATATTTCTTCAGCAGCGGTGGGTAGGCAAACATCAGCTCGAAATCGGGTGTTCGCCACTCACCAATCGCTGTCTTAATTTCAGCCGGCAGGGGAAAGTCTTTTGTCCACAGCTTTCCCCGGGTCGGTTTAATCTTCAGATCAATTCCGTCGACCGCCGTCAGTCGGGATAACATACCCCGGCCCACCCGTGCCCAGCTCGTCGGGCTGGCAAGCAAACCGGTGAACTGTATTTTTAAACCCATAATTTATGTTTCCTCCGCCAACCTTTTCGCAGAAGTTCTTACTCCCTCTATCTGTCAAAAAAATTAATATTGGTCTCGAGCAAAAAAAATTGAAAACAAGACTCTATTTCTTTTCGTCAATTTTTGGTATTTTATAAATGCAGAAAAAGGGAGAAAATAACTTTCCATAGGAGGATAACATGCGCAAGAAGATTTTTGTGATTCACGGAGCGGGCGAAAAAGAAGGACTGGGTAAAGAATCGGGTGGTGACCTGGACACGGTCGGTTCCAATGCTTTCTACGGTGCCTGGTTTAAGAACCACTTTCAGGAAGAAGAGGGACGAGAACCGGTATATGGTGAGGATTTTGAGTTTGATTTTGTCAATTATTCAGAGGGAATCCGACACCTCGACATCCACGAAGGCTGCGACGTTTATCTGCCTGACTTTCCGATTGATGCTCTGCCTCCCCGGCTGGAATTAAGACGTATGAAACGTGAGGACGAAGCTGAGGTCCGCCGCCGGCTATATGAAGAAAAAGAAAATTTACGGAAATTATTTTATCAAAATTCTGAGGTGTTTCCCGATCACTGGAAAGCGGCTTTTAACGACCTGAACAAACAGATGGACAAAATTAATAGTGATCGCCAGTTTTTTGAAATTTGGTCAACGGTTCATTATGCGGGTATCCTGGCCGGAGCCGCCGAGCAGATTGTAGGTGACGGCGGCGAGGAAGAGGTAATGGAGCTTCTCGGTCAAAAAATGTTTGGCGAAGATTTTGAGGCGGCGGCTCGAGAACTGGAAGAGGTTCTGGATTCTACCATGAAACGTGACCTGCTCGATGAGCTACCCCAGGATAAAGTTCATGAACGTCTTCTATTAAACGACGCTGCCGGGTATGACTTTGCCTGCAAAGGACGTTTAGGTTGGCACGAGCAATTTCTGGGAGTGCTGGTTGAAGGGATTTCCGTCTATGTATCAACAGCGCTCTTGACTCGTAACATTAACGACGAACTTGACGAGGCGGGGCTGCAGGACCTGCTGGACTGGTTGAAGGTTCTGCGCTCTACTATGCTTGGTCCAGTATCTGAATTTTACGAGCTGGTTGATAAAATCCAGCAGGCCAATCCTGAAAATCCTAACGTCAAGAAAATACACTCCCACATGAAAGCTCTGCACGAACTCTGGGAGGGTCTATCTTACGATTGGATGTTGGAACAGCACCAGCCGCTGGAAGACCGTCTGATTGTACAGCTCTCCGAGTCAGCGTCTGGCCGCCCGGTTTCTGACATAGAATTGGTGGTTAACGTTACAGAAGGCGAGGTCACGCTTTCCCGTCCGGAAGAGGCAGGCGATGAGTTTAATAGTCTTGCCCTTCCCACCGCCGAGGACGGAACCGTTGAGGTCAAGCTAAATCACGATGGGATCAGTCCGGACGAGTTTGGTATCGCGGTAACCCACAACGACCTTGATTTTCTGACATTTCCTGAAAATCTGAAGCTCAGTGAGAATTATTTTGACGAACACCCTTCCCCTGACTCGGCTGAGTTTAGACTGGTTGAATACGTAAAAGGTAGCAGTGGAGAAGTAACTTCTGATGCCTCAGCAAATAAGGAAAAAATTGAGTCCGGTGAGGGCCTGCGGGAGGAGCGGGCGATTGAGATCAATTGCGATCTTATTGAAGAACATGTTCGTTATCTGGCCGAGAAGGACGTTCGTTTGATCCGGATTGACGATCACCACCCCTATGAGCCGGCCGTCCTTGAACGTCTGCAGGGGCTTAAGGAAGAGGGGCTGATTGTGGAAGACATTGTTCTCTCCAGCCTGCCCCAGGGCGAGGAGATGCCGATAGAAGAGCAGAAGTGTGGGGCCGACCTTATTTACGAACAATTCGTGGAAGGAACGGCCGCCGACAATTCTGGTCTCAGCCGTTTACGAGCGGAAGCTCACGTCCAGGACCTTCACATTCGCGAGTCTGAGCTGGCTATCGAAATTTCAAAGCTGATCGGCTCCTCTTACAATAAAATTGAGATGGTTCAGGCGCTTATGAACGTAGAAAATGAGTTGGAGATGAAAGAGATCATGTCCCGGCAGGGCTGGGACGAGGTTGTTGCTGAATACGAGGCCGGTTTGGAAAAAGTATTGCCCCGGGTGGAGAAGACGCTATTTCATATTCACCTGGTTGAGCCGCCTGAGGACGGTGATTACGCTGAGCATGTGGGGATGCGCAAATTTTTACATCCGCTGGAGCTCATGACAGCCGGCGAGAAGGGAAAAGAGCAACTGTATAAGGAACTATATGCGTCCGGACCCGGTCAGGACGTAAATATTTATTCGGCTCTCTCCCCGTTCTGTAATCAGAAGCTCGGCGAGCCGACAATTAACGTCGCATCAGCCCTTAATTATCTGACCAAGCGTTACTCTATCGACTACTACTTTTATGCCTACGGTTCCTTCCTGTTTTCAACCCGTCGTGTGAACGAAGAAGGTTTCATAATTGATCTGAGCAATCTGGTCAGTAAGGTTGGTAGCCCCGCCGATGGTGGGCACGCAGCTGCTGCGACGGGCTCGCCGGAGAATAACCCGTCCTTCCCCAAAGAGCGTTTTGATAACGTCTCGGACCGTAACTTCGCCGAATATCTTTACTATATTCTTGAAACTGTCTGCGATGTTACCGGTCTGGAGTTGGTTGAGCTGCGTGAGCAATATCCAGATGAATTAGAAGAAAACATGGAGGACGTGTTGAAACGTCTTGACCGTAACGTTTATAACATGCAGCTAGCCGGTGACGATGGAACAGTCAGTATATGCTTTACCGACTCCGTATGGAGTGAGCAGGACGAGCCTGATCTCTCCTTCCCGCTCGCTCTTGCCCATCTGCGGCGTAAGTATCCAATGGATTACTTTTTCTACTCCATTTCACCGGGCAATCTATTGATGCGTAACGTAATGGATCAGGAGGAAATTTTAAACCTGAACGATGCTGCCCGTGCTCTCGGGACGCACCGTGATGGCGGTCACCCGCGCGCCGCGTCCTGTCAGCCCAAATTTAACCCCAAATTTGACGCAAAATCATTTAAATACGTTAATTACAAGAATATTGACAATTACGTCAAATTTATTGCCAAGCGACTGACGGAAGAGCTTGGTTTCAACCAGTACCAGGTGAAGGCATACTGATAATTTGCCGGGCTGGTTTCCGATATTTTGAAGGGAGGCTCAGTTAGGAATGACACTTAAAGAAGTAAATTTGTCTGATCTGCGTCAAGACGTCGCCAGCGACCGCATGAATTTGATTGCCGATATTGTAAAAATAAGTCAAACACCGGCTCCTACTTTCGATGAACGTGATCGGGCTGAAGTGCTGGCTTCAAGGTTTCGTGAGCTTTACGTGGATAACGTCTACATTGACCCGGAAGGCAACGTTGTTGCTCACCGTAAAACCAGGGATGTGCCTCCGGTTTGTGTGACCGCTCACCTGGACACGGTATTTGACCGTTCCGTTAATCATACGGTTGAGGTGAATGACCGGGTAATTACCGGTCCCAGCGTCGGTGACGACAGTCTTGGTCTGGCCACCCTGCTCTCAATTGTTCGACTGCTTCCACCTGAAGAGCCGGGCAACCTCATCCTCCTCGGAACTACCGGGACGGAGGGACAGGGAAATCTGCGAGGATGCCGCTATTTTGTTGAAAATTTAGATGATCAACTGGGGGCCGTGCTCTGTCTCGAAGGGCACGGATTGGGACGTATTGACTACTGGTCGCTGGGAAATATCCGGCTGCGAGTTAAAGCAACCAGTAAAGGTGGTCACGTCTGGCGCGATGAAACTGGTCCCAACCCGATCAAAATTTTAAGTGAGTTAATTACCAGGCTTTACCAACGAGTTGAAGAGCCAAATGCTCAGGATAACTTTGGTGTTATAAACGCCGGTCGAATCGAAGGCGGAAGTTCCTTCAATACGGTTCCTTATAGTTGTGAGCTGGATCTTGAAATAAGGTCGGATGCCAACGATTTGATGGAAAAACTCTATGACCAAACCATGGAAGTTATTGGTCAGACGCAAAAACAGGGCCGCTTGACTCTTTCAGTGGAAGAGGTGACCAGGCGTCCCGTGACCGGCCTGCGCGAGGATCACTGGCTCGTCGACGAGGTGGAGGAGATTCACGATGAGCTGGGGATTACCTCAGAGCCGGGCCCGGCTTCTTCGGACGGCTGTATATTTATTGATGCAGGAATACCAACCGTCACTCTTGGGCTGGCTCGCGGTCATCACCGCCACCATGAGGACGAGGCGGTTGAGCTTGACAGCATGGAGACAGGACAAGTTCAGGTAATGATGGCCCTGATCCGCAGCGCGCGGCGTCTGGCTCTAAAATCTGATTGAGTTAGCGAGGACTGAAATAATTATTAAGCAGTTCAAGATCCTGCTCCAGCAGCTCAGTTAGTTCAACTGTCAGCAGAAAACCTTTCCCCTCTTCTTTTGTTTTAGAATCCAGTATGAGAGCCTCTCTGGGTGGAATCTGAAATTTGTTCGTCTCGAAAGAAATTTCAGCCGGCTGTTTTCTTTTCATCTTGAAAGCCAGGGCGTTTTTGTCTGTTGTCTGCACATATAGGTAATCACCGGAAAGGTCGACAGCCTGCCCCTGTAATAGTCTTACACCTTCAGGTGTCCGAACGATTACCGGTAATGGATCCGGTGTCACGCTTATTTTGCTGGATTCTATCTCTTCCAGGTGTGAAAATAAATTTTCGCGGCTTGCGAAGACGTTTAATTCATCGCGGTTTTTTTCGTTTCTTAATATTTTTGGCTGCAAAAGCCGAGGGATGTTGCAGAGATAAAAGTCCCAGCCTTTCTCATTTACTATGTCACGAATTAGCTTGAATTCTTTCACAGCATTTGTCGTTACCTCGCTGATACCACGAACGTCCAGCGCCAGAGCATTTTTCTCCGGACTGGCCTCCGCTATCTTATCTACACGCTGTTTCAGCTCATCAGCTAATCCCTCTTCAAGCGGTCCCATGAGCAATAAAAAAGCGAGAAAATCAAAATCCTCTGTTTGTAGGGCCATGAACTCCATTATTATTTGCCTCCTGTCAGTGACCGATTGTTTGCCGGGATTGCTGCCCGCAATGATTTGTTACTCTCGGCCTGTTTTGTTTAGTTATTGATTTTATCTTCATTATGTGATTCAATAAACAAATTCAAGTGTATATCGGTGCATATTTTTTTATTGACTTACTCGTTATCAGCAGTTCCAGAACTACTGCAAAGGTCAGAAGCTAATTTTGATAAATGAGTTTGAAATCTTGTCAGGAGAGTAGGTAATCTTGGCCGGTCCCGATGTTTCGAAAGTCGACTGGAATTGTCTGATTCTGGCGGCGGGACGCTCATCCCGTATGGGAGTGCCCAAGCCTTTACTCAAGTTTCATGGGGAGTATCTTTTAAGATTGAAGGTGGACCAGGCCATTCGCCTGGGAGCGCAAAAAGTTGTAGTTGTATTTGGCTATCACGAGGGCCGAATTCGCAGGGCGTTAGACCTCTCTCCGTCGCCCGACCTCCACTTTGTTAGAAATCCTGCTCCTGATCGCGGGCAGACCTCTTCGCTAAAGTTGGCACTCCAAAAAGTTGACACTACCAGAACGGTTTCTACATGGCCGATTGACCAGCCTCCGCTATCCGATGGTCTATTAAAAAATTTGCTCCAGAATCTCGATGACAAAATTGTAATTCCTTCCTACAATCACCGGCGCGGTCATCCCCCCTTTTATCCCCCCTGGTTTTTAAGCGAGGTTGAAGCACTGCCCCTGACCAGCGGTGTTAACTCCCTCTACGATAAGTATCAGGATAAAATTTTTCACGTAGAAGTTGACTCTCCTCTCGTGCTGGCGGATCTGGATACCCCGGCTGATTTACAAAAGCACCTTCAGGATTTATCGTTCTACGCCGAAAAACAATAAGAGACCGACTAACTTTACAGCGGGGCTGTTTGTTTCCTGGGAAAGAGGACAGTTCCTTACCGGTGGAGGTGTAGCATTGTCAATTAAGCAATTTTTTAAACTGACGGTTCTGATATGTTTAATCCCTTTATTGGGCATAGTTGGTGCCGCTGAACTATCAGCTTCACCTGGCATGCCGACCCGGATAGAATCGCTTGAATTTGTGCCTCGCAGTCGCCATCAGTTAAGAGTGGGGGCGGGGTTAGAATTTAATCGTGAGCTCGGCACGGATCTCCTTGGTGAAGAGGAACTCGAATACGACGCTTACCGGTTGAGCCCAGTAGAATACCGGTTCGGGCTGCTGGACGATTTTGAACTTGGTATTGGGACCGGCTATACTATGAACTCCGGGTCTCCCCACCCGGACGAATCGAATTTCGACACTATTGATTTAATGGCACGTATGCGCTGGCACCGTTATTTTGGCACTTCTTTTCGCCTCCGTTTCGCCGGTGACCCGGCTCTTCATCCTGACGGGGCCGACCGCCCACAATTGCGCGTTAACTTTCCATTTGTTATTGCGGTTGGCGACGGTTACTTTCACTCGGAAGTTGGTTATACATTTGCCGGCGGAGATTATGAGAATGCTGAAGGCGAGGTAATAGCAGATCGGGAAGGACATCTTAATTACGGACTTGGTTTAAGCTGGGCCAATTCATCTTTTTCAGCTTATTCGCTGGAAGTTGTCGGCCGTCAGGCCGGAGCCGAGCTGGAAAGCGGGTCTTTTAACGACCATCTTGAGCTGGTTTTTGGTTCTACCTTTACTTTAAATAAAAATTCTCGCCTGCAGCCCTCAATTGCAGTGGGGCTGTTAGAGGGCAGTCCTGATTTGGCTCTGCGAATTAGCTACACATTAGGACTGGAGCCACCGCTTCCGACTCGTAAAAAGATGTTGCCCGCCGACCGCTTTTCTCGGCGCGATCCTGCTCCTGTAGGGGAACCTGAAGTAGACCTGCACGAGCTTAAAAATCGCGGTGCTGCTGAGTTTGAATTGAACAACCTTGAGAAAGCAATTGAAATCTTTGAAGAGGTGCTGGAGCACAAACCAGATAGTTTAATTGCGCTCTCAAATTTAGGAGGGCTGCATTACCGGCGCGAGAATTACTCGCGAGCCGCGGTTTATTACCGCCGGGCTCTTGACGTCGAACCGACCGACGTGGTAGCCCGGCAATATCTTGGTGCAATTTATTATCAGCTCGGTGAATGGGAAGAAGCTCGCGAAGAATTTCAGACGGTACTGGAACTGGAGCCGGACAACGAAACAGTTCAACGCTGGCTTGATTTTTTAAGCCGTTAAATTAGCTTCTCTCCCGGTTGCGTTTGATTGTCAGGGGGCAACAATATTAACTCAAAAAATCCATCCTACGGTTTTCTTTATACTGACTTTTATCAATTCACAATGGCCCAGGCCTATTTTAACCAGGGATTGCATGAAAAACCGGCCCGCTTTGAACATTTTTTCCGTGAAAATCCCAATTATGGCGACCACCGAGCCGGCTATTGTGTAAACGCTGGTTTAAATACCTTCCTTGACTGGCTAAAGGGCGCTGAACCAACCACCGATGATATCAATTATTTAAGAGACTTGTCTGGTTCGTCAGGATCCCGGCTGTTTGGGACTGAGTTTCTTGATTGGCTTAGTAACCGTGATCCTTTCTCCGAATTAACGGTCAGAGCAGTCCCGGAGGGGCGAATAGTTCATCCGAATGAGCCAGTTACGGTTGTTGAGGGGCCGCTGGCTCTTGCTCAACTGGTCGAAACTCCACTGCTCAATCATATTAACTACCAGATTTTAATTGCGACCCGGGCCGCCCGTATAGCCGCCGCGGGGGAGGGGAAGCTGTTGCTTGAATTTGGAATGCGGCGGGCCCACGAGAAGGGGGGCAATAGTGGTGCACGGGCCGCCATGATAGGCGGCGCTGATTTCAGCTCAAATACAGCCGCATCACGTATGCTCGGTTATCCTCCCAAAGGCACACATGCTCACAGCTTTGTTCAGGCCTACCTTGCCCTGGGCAAATCAGAACTGGAAGCTTTTCAGGCCTTCGCGCGAGCCTACCCTGACGATTGCATTTTGCTGGTGGATACCGTGGATACACTTCACAGCGGAGTTCCTAACGCGATTGAAGTTTTTAAGGAGTTGCGGGCTGAAGGGCACGAACCGGTGGGTATTCGTCTGGATTCCGGTGATCTGGCCCATCTGGCCGTGCGCTCAGCCAAATTACTCAACGAGGCCGGTTTTCCGGAGGTTAGTATTGTTCTTTCTAACCAGCTGGACGAGCTTGTTTTGCGTCAAATTCTGGAACAGATACGTAGCGAGGCTCCAGATTACGGTCTTGAGCTCGAGGCGTTGATTGAGCGCCTGGTTTATGGCGTCGGCACCCGGTTGATAACCTCAGCCGGGGACTCGTCGCTGGGCGGCGTATATAAATTGGTTGCAATCAAGAAGGGCAGGGACTGGAAGCCGGTTTTAAAACTATCTGAAACCCCTGAAAAAGTTCCGATCCCTGGGCGTAAGAATTTATATCGGCTCTATGACTATCGTGGTCGTGCGACCGCTGATTTGCTAACCGCCCCCGAGGAAGAAGTTCATGAACAGCGTTCATTATTTTTGCAGCACCCCTATCGTGAACAGAGCTGGAGGGAATTAAGTCCAGAAGATATCGGTGAGGTTGAGCCTCTGCTGGCCACCTATCTTTGCGAAGGTAAGCTGTTACGGGAAGGGGAGACAATGGAAAAATTCAGAGAGCGGTGTCAAAACGATCTGCAAAGGCTGGCCCCCGGGGTTAAGCGAGTCCTTAACCCCCACTATTATCACGTCTCGCTCAGCAGCAAAATCTGGGAACTGAAACAGGACCTCGTGCAGGGCTACGGCAACTGAAAGATACTTAAAGCAGCGCCATAGCGATAGAAAAATAAATTAACAGGCCGCAGGCATCAACGATTGAAGTAATCAATGGTCCGCTGGCCACAGCTGGGTCGAGGTTCAAAGTGGTAAGCAGGAAAGGAAGCAGAACCCCGATCAGGTTGGCCGCGAATATTATTACAAGCATTGCCAGGCCAACGACGACGCCAATCATTACTTCCGCCCTGAAAACACCGAGGAAAAAACTGGCGAATCCGAGAGAAAGGCCTAAAAATAGACCGATAGCAATCTCCCTCAGGAAAGCCTTAAACCACTCGTCCATTTGAACATCGCCGATTGATATGGCCCGGACCATCATCATCGCCGACTGGGCCCCGGCGTTACCGCCGCTGTCAATCAGCAAGGGGATGAAGAAAGCGAGTCCAATAGCCGCCTCCAGTGTTTCTTCAAAACCGGCGATTATGCCGGAAGAAATCAGGTTGACAAAGACCAGTATTAACAGCCACCAGAACCGGCTGCGGAAAAGCAGGCCAACGCCCGCTTCGCTGTATGTCTTTCCCAGCGGCAGAACGGCGCTTGTCTTCTGAAAGTCCTCAGTTGCTTCTTCCTCAGCAACATCGAGGGCGTCGTCCATTGTCACAATACCGAGCAGCCGTCCGTTGGAATCTTCAACTGGAATCGAGAAGAGATCGTATCGCTGCATTATCTTGACCGCCTCTTCACGGTCCGCATTGGCTTTCGCCGAGACGTATGAATAATCCATAATTTCTTCAATCTGTGTCTCGGGGTCAGTAAGAATTATCTGCCGCAGTGAAATGGCGTCAATTAAAATGTTTTCTTCGTCAACGACATAAATTGATTTAATTGTCTCTTTGTCTTTGCCAATTTTTCGAATGTGCTCCAGTGCTTCCTGACAGGTCCAGTCCGGCTTTATTCGCACGTAATCCGGGGTCATCAGTCGTCCGACACTCTCTTCAGGATATCCCAGCAGCTCTCGGGCTTCTTCCAGATGTTCCCCCTCCAGCAAATTAAGTAATTTGCGGGTCAGGCGTGCCGGCAACTCTTCCAGGAATTGAGTCCTGTCGTCTGGAGGGATGGTTTTTAAAATTTTACGGGTTTCGTTGTCGGTAAGCTCTTTTAACAGCGTATTCTGGGGGTAGGGATCTAAAAAAGCAAAGACCTCGGCCGCTTTTTCCCGCTCAAGCGCCCGAAAGATAAAAACACGTTCAGACTTGGTAGATTTTAACAATAGGTCGGCTATGTCCGGAACCGGCCATTCGTCCAGGACATCCGTTAATTCGTCCCACTTTTCCCGGTCAATGAGCGCTCTTATTTTTTCTGCCTGGGGTACTACTTCCCCCTTAACTGGACTCTCTGTATTAGATTTATTTTTCATTTGATTACCTCCAACTTGGCTATAAACTACATTTTGAACAATTATTGTAGATTAAAGCTTGATTTTTACAAGGGAGTACCCGATAATATAAGCACAACAAGAAAAGTATATACGATTCCCCTTCCATTCCAATCAGGCCGGCTCAGACGAAAGTCTGGCCGGCTGGACTCATAAATCCGGATGTCCTACCGGATGGGAGGGGATGTTTTTTTGTACTCTGTCTACTGTTGCCCAACTCTCTCTCACCACCGGCGGCCAAGACCTGTTTTCAGTAAAATAACTTTCCAGCCAGTCGATAGTTTTTGAATCACCTGGATATCCAGAGCCTACTTCACCCCAGTGAGCGCTTATATTTTGTAAAGCAGTGTCACGCTCCTGCTTGGCCATCACACTGGCCGCGGAAACTGCCGGATATTTTTCATCGGCTCCGCTGGAGAAGTTAAATTTTCGTTCAGGAAGCGCCCACCTGATCCAGTTTTCGGCTTCTCGCCCACTGCCCAGGGCATCGGCGTAGACTGGAACCCCGGCGTTGAAGTTTTTAAGAGCGGCTGTAATTACCCGGGCCTCAAGGTGCTGCAGTGGCAGTTCGGAGGCGCTTATGACATGTGCCGGGATGTGGAGCGTCTGATAAAAACAGTTCTGTTTTATAAACTCGGCTGTTTTTGAGCGTTGGTCGGGAGTCATTTTCTTGCTGTCCGTGAGCTCTAAATCTTCCGGCAGGGAAGGTTCATCCCATTCAACGATACCTACGACAAGCGGCCCCACAGCCGGTCCCCGTCCCGCCTCATCAATGCCAATCACCTTTGCCATTATACCACCCTGAAAGGTACTAAAGAGATGCAAATCCCAGCAGTTTCATAGTATAATTATATCCTACTTTTAAACGACGTTGTGTATTCATTGGAATTAAAACGATAAAAAAGCGCCCGTAGCTCAGTGGACAGAGCGTCGCCCTCCGGAGGCGAAAGTCGGGGGTTCAAATCCTCCCGGGCGTATTGTTAGTTAGATAGTTAAAAAGTTATAAAGTTAGAAAGTTAAACTTCGTTAAACCTATCAACTTTCATACTTTCATACTTTCATACTTTCACACTTTC